>Ga0247841_10008097_pt1 | contig 15293 bp, 12 predicted proteins | sample LaCruzMarch2015__2_FD_192410 | JGI IMG/M metagenome (GOLD analysis project Ga0247841, IMG submission 192410) | Freshwater microbial communities from meromictic Lake La Cruz, Castile-La Mancha, Spain - LaCruzMarch2015_18m | ecosystem: Environmental > Aquatic > Freshwater > Lake | place: Spain...
AATAATAAAAAATAAAGTTTAATAATCAACCAGTTGGCTAATTTGTCATTGGTACGAGCACAGCACCGAAGAACCCGCCACCTCCAGCGCCCAAATTGTTAAATTAAAAAATAAATTAAATTCTCACATGTCTCTCAAGCAACGGATTGGGTGACCGCTTGCCCTAGGACAGTTCCCTGAGTAGCTACTTCCACTGGAAATGCCAAAGTAATAGCCATCTGTAATAAAGTGAGAACTGCTCCAATAATAACCGTATACTCCTCTGTAGCCTAGTGAACCATCGCTACTTGTTAGAAGAAACCCGGCAGCATGTAATTTAAGTATGCTGTTGTATGTTTCATTGTAATTATCCCATTCCCCGTTGACATCAGCGTTTTCCCATTCTGTTATAGTAGGAAGTCGCCAGGTACTTCCCAGCAATAAAGTGCAAGGATCATTAGCAGCCTGCCAGTCGATGTATTCGTAAATGTTTGTAATCCAGGTGCTATTAGGTGTCCTTGTCATCCCATCATGTTTAAATCCTTGCATACGGTTAAACTGCCAATACCAACCGGCTGAAGTTTCAGCTGTATCAGTAGCAGAAGTAGCCTGGTTATCAGCGCCCAGGTTCTGTGTTATCCAACATTTATCGCTGTCGGTCAGGTTGGTTTCAACAGTCCCATAGTTAACAGTCTTAGAAACAGGGGCTATAGATCCGGCAGAATGGTTAAATGTATAATTAATACCACAAGGATGATCAATAATGTTTTCAATTGTTGATGAATTGTAACTATTAAAATAAGAATACACCCGATAAGAATATGCGTTATTTGATAAATCAATTGCATTATCAGTATATATAGCAGTATTTGATGGAGTTGTGGCAAATGCAATTTGCCAACTGCCACTACTAATTCTTCTATCAATCTTAAATCCTTCTTCACTATTACTATTGTCCTGCCATGTTAAAGTGACAGAATTAGTTGAATTTACTATTAATATCAGATTTGTAGCAGGTGGGATTTGAGTTGAAACAGACTCTTCAACTAGTGATGAAATATAGGCTTGTTTAAAAGTATAAACACGGTAATATATGGTTTCATTTAATGGAAAATTTGTATTTTGCCAAGTAGTCAAATTGCTATCAATAGTTGCGATATCTGTTTCCCAGTTTTGAGTTCCAATTTTTCTGTCAATTTTAAAACCATCTTCTCCGCTAATAATATCGGTCCAGAAAAGTTTAATACTTGTCAAAGTATCCATCACTACATAAAAATTTGTCGGTGCCGGGATTATGGTGGAAATCGATTGTTCAACATAGGTCGAATTATAGGTTTGCCTGTACGCATATACCCTGTAATAAATAGTCTCATTTAACGGGACAGAAATATTTTGCCAGGAATTGATGTTCCCCCCGACAGTCGCATAAGAGGTTTCCCAGTTTTGAGTCCCGACTTTACGGTCTATCTTGAAACCATCCTCCCCATTTGAATTATCGTTCCAGGTAAGCGTAATGGAAGTAAGTGCATTCAGTGCCGTTTGAAGATTTATCGGAGGCGGAATAGCCGAATTAAAGCTATTCTCGGCATAGGATGACAAATATAGTCCGACATAAGCACAAACCCGGTAATATATCAGGGTATTTAACTGGAAGTCATTATCAGTAAAAGTACCGGATGGGGTTGTTGCAACTTGTTCCCAGCTGCCGCTTTCTGTTTTCCGTTCAACCTTGAATCCTTCTTCACCATTGCTCTTGTCCTGCCAGGTTAAATAAACTGAGGTGATTGAGTTGCTTGTTATTTGTAAATCAGTGGGGGCTGTTAACGCTGCATTGGTGCTGTGAGCAACTTTATCACTTACATAGCTTTCATAGTAAGCATAAACCTGGTATTCCACGTTAATAGAACGAAATACATTGGTGTCGGTAAACGTAGTTTGGTTAGCGGCCACATTTCCATATCCAAAAATCCAGTTTCCGGCATCAATCCTCCGGTCAATTTTGAAGCCTTGTTCCCCGTCTGAATTGTCCGTCCAGGTTAGTTTGTACCTTTTATCGCTGAGTTTTTCAGTTTGAAGATTTGATGGGGCAGGAAATAAAATAACAATAGAAGTTGTTTTCTCTTCAGAAACGTTCTTCCCCGCGTAAGCATAAAGCCTGTAGGAATAAGTCAGCGCTGTGTCAGGAGTGATATTAGCATCAATATAACTCCTGGCTTCTTTGGGAAGTGTTTGAAAAGCCTCCTGCCATACCTCATCACCCTTTTTCCTGTCAAGCTTGAAGCCTTCGATATTTATATTCTCGTAAGTCCAGGTTAATTTCTTTTCTGTGATGCTGACATCTTCAACCTGCAGGTTCCCGGGCGCCCAGGTAGCGGGATCCAGGTCGTCAAACGGATTCGCCCATTCCCTCTTTGTGCAGGAATCGGTGCAAAAAAAGATAAGGAACAGACTGAAAATCAGAACAGAAATCCTCCTGAAAGTATCCTTTTCCATTGTCATCTTTGATTATGATCAAAAATAATCATTTCTTCAATCTGGTACTTCTTTAAGCAAAAAATATAGCGCCAAATCGTCAAATCTTTAAATCGCCAAATCGCCAAATCGCCAAATCGACCAATCGACCAATCCTTCTCTCCGTTGCTCCATTCTTACCAACCATCAGCCGGATTCAGAAGCCTGAAAACTAATCCGGCTTTTTAGTCCGAATCAATTATATCTTTGCATTGAATTGACCAATTATTAATATTACGGATTAATCCTTGTCAGGCCGCTAGATGAACGCAACATACCGAAGTTTATACCGTGTCCTTTTCAGCCTGCAGATCAGCATTTTCGTGTGGCCTGCATTTTCACAGGTACAACTCAACCAATTTAAGATCGACAGCCTCGAGAAAGTTCTCCAGAATACTTCCCGGAATGATAGCGCCGTTGTGCCTTTGCTTAAAACGCTCAGTAAAATCAACATTTATAAAGATGCACGCCAGTCCATCCGGTATGCGCAGGAAGCTGCTGATCTGTCTGAGCAATTAAAAATACCTGTCGATGCCATGATTTATGTCTATATGGCTAAGGCTTATGGAAGAATCCCGGACAATGAAAATGCGCGCCGGTCTTTTAATACAGCTCTTACTATTGCAACCGTCCGGAAAGATACCGTTTCTATGGCATGGGTGCATAATACTGCAGGAATTCACTATTATAACCTCCGGAATGTACCCTCGGCTTTATATGAATTTGATAAAGCGATCGAATACGGACTCTCACTGAATGATAGCAAAATTCTGGCAGAAGCATGGTTTGGCAAAGCTTTGGCTTACAATATTCTCGAGGAGTTTCAGGGTATGTTCAACGCCTTGCAGAAATTCCTGATTTATGCCGATGCTCAACATGAACAACGTAAAATATCTGATGCCTACCGGCTTATCGGATCATATTATCGAAGCATCAACCAGTTCCAGCAGGCTATTGACGCTAATCAACAATCTTATGATGTTGCCGCATTGATCAGCGACTCCTCCCTGATGGGTGCCGCCCTGAATCATATGGCATGGTATAATTATGAGATGGGCAACCTTGACAAGTCCCTTGAAATGTACAAAAATAACTTACGGTTTTATAAACCCGGAGGGAATAATGCGCTGGCCAATGTTTACGGGAATATCGGCAATATTTACCGCGACTGGGAAAGATATCCTGAAGCCATCGATAATTACAATAAAAGCATAGAACTCTCAAAAAAGAATCACGATCTCTATAACCTTTCCTGGTTATATGAGGATATCAGCAAGTTATATGAACGTACCGGCGATTATCGTGAGGCATACGAGAATCAGAAGCTGGCTGCCCTTTATGGTGATTCCCTGATGAAGGTGACTTACCAGCAAAACCTGGCAGGCGCCCGCGCTCAATATGAAGCTGATAAAACTGCAAAAGAAGTGGAATTGCTTTCAGTGAAGCTCCAACGAAACCGCTTCCTGGTCTGGGGTCTGATAGGCGGATTCGGATTACTCGCATCGGTAACTATCCTGTTTATCAGCCGGTACCGCTTTAGATCGAGGCAACGTCTGGAAGCCATGAACCATAAAATATCGGAACTGAACCAGACCAATCTCCGGCAACAGATGAACCCCCATTTTATCTTCAATACCCTTAATTCCATTCAATATTACGTTTTTCAGAATGATAAGATATCCTCTAATAACTACATGACCAAATTCGCTTCACTCATTCGTAAAACTTTGGAAAACAGCAGGCATACTGAAATATCTATAAAGGAAGAACTGGATGCTTTACATCTTTACCTTGAGCTTGAAGAACTGCGGTTTAAAGAAAAATTTGACTGGACGATCAGGGTGGATGAAGAGATCGATACATTAGCATTTAAAATCCCAACTATGCTGATCCAGCCTTATGTTGAAAATGCCATCACACATGGATTGATGAACAAAGAGAATGGTAAAGGCTTCCTCCATGTTGAGCTGCAATTTCAAAATAAAAATATCCTTTGTACAGTCGAAGACAACGGAATCGGAAGGGCGAAAGCCATGGAGATCAAACAGCAAAAGAATAACCATCATCAGAGCATGGGCATCAATATTACCGAGTCGAGGCTGAGGCTGGTGAACGAGCTTTATGGTAAGAATATGAAAGTAGTTTATACGGATTTAATGGATGACAACGGTGATCCCGCCGGAACGAAAGTTGAAATCAATATCCCTGTTATTACCTGAAAAATAATTCATTATGTTAAGAGTTGTGATTGTTGACGACGAACCGGATGCCGTGAAATTCATCCAGGGGATCATCGCAGAGTATTGCCCCAATCTTGAAGTGGCAGGGACGGCTAACTCAGCCAGAGATGGCGTTTCAATAATCAATCAGACCAGCCCCGACCTGGTATTCCTCGATGTCCAGATGCCCCACGGAAGTGGCTTTGACCTGTTATCCGGATTCCCTGAAAAAACTTTCGATGTCATCTTCATTACCGCTTATAACCATTATGCTATCCAGGCTATCAAATTCAGCGCTGTGGATTATATCCTCAAACCGGTCAATATCAGCGAACTCATTGAAGCAGTGAACAAAGTGGAGCAAAAACGCGCAAGCCTTGAATACCGAAACCTGAATTACAGCAGCCTCCTTGAAAACCTTAAGACCCCACGGCCAATTAAACTCGCTATCCCGACAACCGATGGGATCGAATACCTGAATACCGCTGAAATTATCCGCATCGAGGCCGACCGGAGTTATAGCTGGTTCTTCATGACTGATAAAAAGAAGTATCTCGTCTCAAGAAACCTTAAAGAATACCAGGAACTTCTTCAGGATTTAAATTTTTTCCGCCCTCATAATTCTCATCTCATTAATATGATTTATGTGAAGAAATTTATCCGGCACGAAGGCGGTTATATTGAAATGACGGATGGCTCTACCGTACCTATTTCCAGGGGCAAGAGAGACCTGTTTCTGGTGCAGATGTCCAGGATCTCCAAATAAGCAAACTTCAGTTCAGGGAGTAAACCAGCGGCGCCGGGTATTTTGTACCTGGGCACCGGCTGACCTGTCTTTCTATCCAGAACCTTAACCGCCGCAAGCAACGGGGGATTTGTTTAAGAGGATGTCTCAAAAGTTTGAGCTACCTCTATTTTATGGTAGTCCGACGACTGAAGCCGTCGGTTCCAATTTTGTAACATCAGCAGAACCAACGACTTTAGTCGTTGGAGCACGAACTAAAATCAGGTCGCAATTCGATAGAATGACTTTTGATACTGCCTCTTATAATACTTTCGCCCCAAGCGGCGGGGAATTGACCCAACAAGATTTAAAAGCAGGAGATTCACCATCGTAATAGAACATTTATTGAAGAGTATCATGATTTATTAGAAAAATTTGAAATTGATTTTGACGAGCGATATATCTTTAAGCCTGTAGAATGGGTTGAGGATTGAAACAACGTGTGCCGATAGGCACAAGATATAGGTAGAGGAAATAGGGCACGTAAATATTTATCCCGTCCCGAATGGGACGGAATATCCAACATTAAGCTGATAGGCTACCCATATACAATCCCCATCGGGATTTACCATGAAACAAACCGTAGAACATATCTAAAATCTCATCCGGGACACCCATTATTAAAATGAGGTTCAATAAAATCAACGCTTTCCGAGGTAGTTTTGAAAAAGTGCGGAAAACAGGAAAAATTTGAGTCAGCCGGATTTTCCTGGTAAAAAAAAGGTAAAAACGCTAAATTGTAAATTATTCTGTCCTGGCGAGACGGAAACCAACATGGAAGCTACTGTTCAAAGGATCGTCCCAGCTGCGATTAGTAACCCATGTCAGTGAGTAGAGCCAATTGCCTCCCCGGATCACGCGATTGGAACCATCCGAAGGACCTTCAGGATTTTCTGATGGACTGAATTTAAAGTATTCTGAGTCGTACCAATCAGAGCACCATTCACTGACATTTCCGCCCATATCGTACAATCCCAGCTCGTTTGCCTGTTTCTGGCCAACCGGGTGCGTTTTGTCTCCGGAATTTTCTTCATACCAGTCAATATCATCTATCGTATTACTTCCACTATTGGTAAAACCGCCGCTTTTATTTCCTCCCCGTGCGGCATACTCCCATTCCGCCTCAGTTGGCAAACGGTAATTCTCACCTGTTTTCTCATTCAATTTCCGTATAAAATCCTGTACCCAAATCCAACTCACGCTCTCAACAGGGCAATTATCGCAACCTTTAAAATATGAAAGATTATATTCCATCACATCGCTCCATTGCTTCTGGGTGACTTCATATTTCCCGAGATAAAAACTACTAACGGTTACCGAATGCGCCGGCTCTTCATCATTTGAAACTCCTTCGTCGGTTCCCATCAGAAATGTACCGCCGGAGATGTTCACCATTTCAAAGACCGGCCCGGTATCCATAGCTGCTGGTTGTGATCCGTTTCCAAATTTAATAATCAACACGATAACTACTAAAACAGCTAATACAGCTAAAGCCAATCCAAAATATAAACCCGTTCTTTTCTTTTTTTCCTCCTTTTTAACGACATTTTCTACATACAACTCCGTTTTTTCATCATCTTTCTTTGCCCTGGACTTTTTTTCTGCCTCTTTGTTGTAAACCTTCCCATCATCCAGAACTGTTTTATCGCTATTGGCTTTTTCTGCTTTTTTAATTTTAGCTTCGATTATAGCATGTTTCATCTCCTCACAACCCTGGTACCTATCACCGGGTTTCTTTGCAGTACTTCGCTTTATGATGCTGCGGTAAGGTTCGGGAATGTTTTCAAGTTTAGCTAAAGGTTCGTTAACGATCTTACTTTGTATTTCAAATCTTGAAACGGTCTCTGTATTGTAGGGTGAATGCCCTGTAAGGCAATGATAAAGCATCACGCCAAGCGAATAGATGTCGCTGCGGTAATCAAGATGCTTGGAATCCAGCACCTGTTCGGGGCTCATGTATATGGTGGTCCCCATTTGCGCGCCTGTAGAAGTATAGTCTTCCTTGCTGTCATTTATCTTTGCTATTCCAAAATCCAGTACACGTATTTCGCCGTTGTTAAGGAGGAAAATATTCGATGGCTTTACATCACGGTGCACTATATTTTTGTCATGTGCATATTTAAAAGCGTCGAGTACCCGCGGGAAAATCTGCTTAACGGACGCATCATCCATTGCTCCTTTCTTTATCCTGTCTTTAAGTGTTTCACCCTCAAGCATCTCCATGATGATGGCAAGGAAGTTGTCTTCTTCGTAAAAATCAATAACATTTATAATATCCCGGCAGTCATTCAGCTTGTCCATTACCCTGGCTTCATTCTCAAAACGCCATCTTACCGATGCATGAATGGTGAGTTCGGGTATTAAAACCTTTATGGCACAACGCCGTTCAAATTTTTCATGCTTTCCCTCATAAACACGCGACATGCCGCCCTCCCCAATAAAACGTACAATTCGGTAGTTACCAAGCTTTTTTCCTATGTTTGAGTCTTCCATATTGTACTATTTTTTAGAATAGTGCTTTTTTCTTATCAGGTATATCGTATAGACTAAGGAGAAAAAATTGATCACAAAAGTAATGGCAAGTAAAATTGTTAAAAAATTGACTTTTTCTTCTAAAAATAATAATTTATTGTCAGGATCATCTGCATAATCCATTTGACCAAATATATTTTGGGATATGAAAAGCAAAAAGAAAAGAGCAATTACTTTGAATTTTGAATTTTTCATCAGAGCAAATTTTTGTAAAATTTTAAAATATAAAATATTGATATCACAACTGCACAAAAATTAACAACAGCTGCAAAAGATATAAACATCAAAATACGTTTACCATTTTTTTCCTCTTCACCAATCAATACCTGGTTATTTTCGTTCATCTCAACTTTTGATTCATATTCCAATTCCTTTTTAACGACATTTTCTACATACAACTCCGTTTTTTCATCATCTTTCTTTGTCTCCGGCTTTTTTTCCGCCTCTTTGTTGTAAACCTTAACTTCATCCGGAACTGCTTTATCGCTATTGACTATTTGGGCTTTTTCGATTTTAGCTTCGATTATAGCATGTTTCATCTCCTCGCAACTCTGGTACCTGTCGCCGGGTTTCTTTGCAGTACTTCGCTTTATGATGCTGCGGTAGGGTTCGGGAATGTTTTCGATTTCCGCTAAGGGTTCGTTCACGATCTTGATTTGTATTTCAAATCTTGAAACGGTCTCTGTATTGTAGGGCGATTGCCCTGTAAGGCAATGATAAAGCATCACGCCAAGCGAATAGATGTCGCTGCGGTAATCAAGATGTTTGGAATCCAGCACCTGCTCGGGGCTCATGTAAATGGTGGTCCCCATTTGCGTGCCTGTAGAGGTATTATCTTCCTTGCTGTCACTTATCTTGGCTATTCCAAAATCCAGTACACGTATTTCGCCGTTGTTTAGCAGAAAAATATTCGATGGCTTCACATCACGGTGCACTATATTTTTGTCATGAGCATATTTAAAAGCGTCGAGTACCCTCGGGAAAATCTCTTTAACGGACGCATCATCCATAGCTCCTTTCTTTATCCTGTCTTTAAGTGTTTCGCCCTCAAGCATCTCCATGATGATAGCAAGGAATTTGTCTTCTTCATAAAAATCAAAAACATTAATAATATCCCGGCATTCACTCAGCATGTCCATTACCCTGGCTTCATTCTCAAAACGCCATCTTACCGATGCCTGAACCGTGAGTTCGGGTATTAAAACCTTTATGGCATAACGCCGTTCAAATTTTTCATGTTTTGCCTCATAAACACGCGACATACCGCCCTCCCCAATAAAACGTACTATCCGGTAGTTACCAAGCTTTTTTCCTATGTTTAAATCTTCCATAAATTATGCTGTGTTTAGCTTTACCTGTGATATTATTCTCTGCGCCTTTGCACTTCAGCGGTTTAAGTAAATTTGAAGGAACTCCTCTAATCCCCAGCCCAAATCATCAGAGATTATTTTACGCAGGAGTCCTTTTGGTAAATCTTCATTTTTATGAACAGGAACAGTAGTAACGCGACCATCGGTATGTTTAAGTCGGTGATGTGAGCCATTAATACGGACCACAATAAATCCCTGGGATCGCAGGATATTAATCAGTTCCTTACCGGAAATTACAGGCAACTGAACCATAACATTACACTAAACTGCAGCAGTTTTTAAGGAAACCTGCAATTCTCTGAAACCAATAAAACGATTAATTCCTTTAAAAGTTTCTTTTTCTTCCTCAATGCAAATATCAATGACCTCTCTGATATTTGCCAAAGCTTCCTCTATTGTTTTGCCGTATGAGTGACATCCCTTAAAAACAGGGCAACTGACAATGTAAATATTATCTTCATCTTGTTCAATAAGTATAGGGAGGTGTAAAATTTGGTTCTTTGTTTTGCTCATGATATATCTCTAAAATTGAATATTCATCACAAAATTATGTAAAAATTGCCTTTAAGCTATCGTTTTTTTCTGAATCCCTTGTTTCCAAACCCCGGATTTCTTTTATATAATCCAAGCTCCCATTTAGGTCCTTCTCCAAGTTCCGCCGGAACAGGGATTTTATATACGATCTGGCCGATCAGCTTTTCGATCCGGTGAAATTTATCCATATCGTCCTGGTTTACCAGCGTCAGCGCGATCCCGGTCGCTTCAGCCCTGGCCGTTCTTCCGACACGGTGAACATAATCCTCCGCATCATGCGGCACATCATAATTAATGACCAGGTCGATATCTTTGATATCTATACCACGGCTCATCACGTCAGTGGCAACCAGTACCCTGGTCTGCCTCGACCTGAACCTCAAAAGGACTTCTTCACGTTCGTGCTGCTCGAAGTCGGAGGAGATTCCTTCGACACCATATCCTTTTCCTTTTAATGACCTGACGATCTGCCCTACTTTGCTCTTTGTCGAGGTAAAGATCAGGATAGTTTTACAATCCGGCTTATTGGAAATCAAGCTGTTGATCAACGGGGTCTTTTGTGTTTCAAAAGTAAGATAGGCAGCCTGCAATACGCCTTCGGGAGGCTTGGTAAGTTCGCTGGTAATAAGGAACGGATCGGTCAGAATTTTACCCGCCATCTCCCTGATCTTGGGCGGCATTGTTGCGCTGAACATAAGTGTCTGGCGTTTTTTTGGCAAATAAGAAACGATCTTCATGATATCGTCATAAAATCCGATATCAAGCATGCGATCAGCCTCATCGAGCACAAGATGCTCCAGAGTGTCAAATTGCACATAGCCAAGGTTAAGGTGAGAGATCAACTTTCCGGGTGTTGCCACGATAATATCGGCCCCGCCGGTAAGCGATTTTTTCTCCTGTTCCCAGTCGGCGCTTCCGCCTCCACCGTATATCGAAATCGAATTGACCGTATGGAAATACGCAAAACCATGTATCTGCTGGTCGATCTGCAAAGCCAGCTCACGTGTCGGTACGATCACCAGGGTATTAATATCATGAGTTGCCTTACCCGATAATTTATGCAAAATGGGTAGGAGAAATGCTGCAGTCTTGCCAGTGCCTGTTTGTGCGCTGGCAATGAGATCACGGCCTTTCATGATCTCCGGGATAGCTGCCTCCTGTATTGGGGTTGCTTTTTCAAAGCCCATAAAGGAAATGGCTTCGATCAGCTTTTCATTCAGGCCGAATTCTTCAAAATTCATCGGGAAATGTGCGTGTCTTAATACTATGGATGGAATTATATGCAGCAAAGGTAATCATTAATCACCATCATTCAATTAAATAGTTTGAATGAACTTTAAGTGAGAAGAGGTGTTATTGTAATGCGTTATCTTAAAAACTTTTTTATTAACCACTAAGGCACTAAGTACACTCAGGAACACTAAAGGGATGATAACACAAAATGATTCTCAAAACTCCTTAAATCTAAGTGTCTCTAAGTGATCTAAGTGCCTTAGTGGTTAATCACTTTTCGGCAATTGTAAAACAAAAAATGTGTTTCTTTGCAATCATTTCTTATGGATTTTAAAATAAATAAAGACACCAAAAAATCAGTATTAAAGGTGAGGAGTATCAGGGAACTTACTCCTTCAACCTACGTACTCAGGTTTGACCGTAACAATATAAACTTCCGTGCAGGCCAGCACATCCTGCTGGGCAGGAAAGGAGACATCCAGTCAAGGGAATATTCAATTTACAGCGCAGAACAGGAAGATTTTTTTGAAGTTTTAATAAAAGAAGTTCAAAACGGAGCCGTTTCAAAACAACTGAGAAATGTTAAGCCTGGCGAACCTTTAAATTTTGAAAACCCGGTAGGCTATTTCATTCTCAAAAATATAGACATTAAAACGAGCCAATTTCTATTTATTGCAACTGGAACAGGTATAGCACCTTTCCACAGTTTCGTAAAGTCTTACCCCGGCCTTGATTATAAATTGCTGCACGGTATCAGGTATGCTTATGAAGCCTGCGAAAAGGAAACTTATGATAAAGACCGCCTGATTCTCTGTACTTCACGAGATAATAAAGGCGGTTATCACGGAAGGGTGACCGATTACCTGAAGGAAAACCCGGTTGAAGATAAAGATACCTTATGTTATTTTTGCGGAAATTGCGAAATGATCCACGAAGCATACGATATCCTTCTTAAACAGGGAGTGCCGTCGGAGAATTTGTTTGCGGAAGTATACTTTTGACGAGTTCAAAATTCAAAGTGCAAAATTGTCTTAATGAATTAGTACTTTGGACTTAACTTTAAACTTTAAACTTTGAACTTTGAACTATAATTTAATCACGCTCGGTTGTCAGATGAACCTGTCCGACGGTGAACGGGTCCGTACTGTTATCGATCAGATAGGCTATACCTGGACTGATAGTGAGGAAGATGCTGATTTACTTGGTATTATAGCCTGTTCGGTGCGACAAAAGTCGATCGATAAAGTTTATTCGAAGATCAGCCGGTGGAACAAAAAGAAGAACAAGAAGAACCTGATCACTTTTATTTCCGGTTGCATTTTACCTGCCGATAAAGAGCGTTTCCTCAAATTGTTCGACCTGGTATTTCCGGTAAGTGAGCTGAACCAGTTGCCTGATATGCTTAACCATTATGGCGTGGTTACTCCGGCCGCTATAAAGTCGATGGCAGCTAAAATGCAGCTCAACGAAAGCATTCGTGATTTCTGGCATATCACGCCACATTACCATTCGCCTTTTGAAGCTTTTGTCCCGATACAGAACGGTTGCGACAAGTTTTGCACTTTTTGCGCTGTTCCCTATACCCGTGGCCGTGAAATATCAAGGCCTTCGGGTGAAATTTTAGAAGAAGTCAAAGATCTGATTCAGCGGAATTATAAATCCATAACCCTGCTGGGTCAGAATGTAAATTCTTACGGGCTTGATAAAAACGGCGATGAGCTGATCTTTCCGGAATTATTAAAAGCAATTGGCGAAATGGGCCTGGCATCAGGCAAGGAATTCTGGGTTTACTTCACCTCCCCTCATCCCAGAGACATGTCGGATGAGGTGATTGACGTGATCGCTCTTTATCCGAACCTTGGAAAGCAGATTCACCTGCCACTGCAATCCGGCGATGACAAGGTGCTTATCCGGATGAACCGCAAGCATTCGGTTGAAAAATACCGGAGTACCATCCGGAAAATCAGGGAAACCCTTCCCCGGGCAACCATCTTTACTGATATCATTGTCGGATTTTCGGGAGAAACTGAGGACCAATTTGAAAATACGGTGCTGGCAATGAAAGAATTCCGGTTCAATATGGCCTATATAGCGCAATATTCGCCACGTCCCGGAGCTGCGAGTTCCAGGTGGGAAGATGACGTACCTTCTGAACTGAAAAAAGAACGTTACCGCCGGCTAACCGATGAACTTCAGAAGCATTCACTGGAATTAAACCGGGAAATGACCGGAATAACTTATAGGGTATTGGTGACCGGTAAAGATAGGAAACCAGGCTACCTGGCAGGGCTGACGGAAGGCAAAATCGTTTTAAGATTTCCATCCAATGATGAATCGTTGATTGGAGAATTTATTGATGTCCGGATAAAATCAGCGACGGCATTTTCTGTGGAAGGTGATGAGGTGACAAGGTGATAAGGTGATGAGGTGGTGAGGTGGTGAGGTGGTGAGGTGATGAGGTGATGAGGTGATGAGGTGATGAGGTGATGAGGTGATGAGCAAATAAACAGTTTAACAATTTAACAGTAACAAAAAACAACCTAATGACAACCTAATGACAACCTAATAACAACCTAATAACAACCTAATGACAACCTAATGACAACCTAATGACAACCTAATGACAACCTAATGACAACCTAATGACAACCTAATGACCACCTAATGACCACCTAATGACAACCTAATGACCACCTAATGACAACCTAATGACCACTTTATGACGCCCCCCCGTAAAATAGCCTTTAAAACCCTCGGCTGCCGGTTAAATCAGTTCGAAACCGATGCCCTGGCCGCTCAATTTAAACGCCATGAATTCGAGGTGGTCGGTTATGCTGAAGATGCCGATATCTACATCGTCAATACCTGCACCGTAACTAACCAGGGCGATACCAAATCACGTAAAGCGATAAACCAGGCTACGAAAAGACCGAACGAGCCGGTGATTATCGTGACCGGTTGCATGGTCAATGGCCAGAAGGAAAAACTGCAGCAGCTTAACGGTGTGACTTATTTCGTGGAGAACGCTCAGAAAACTTCCATCTTTCAACTTGTCGATGCTCATTTCAGGGGGGAAACAGTTAGCCCTGCAAATTTCAGCAAAGATCTATTCGGATTTGAGGCTGCCGACGAAACTTTTCATACCCGTAGCTTTATCAAGATCCAGGATGGTTGCGACAATTTCTGTACCTTTTGTATTGTCCCCAAAGTGCGCGGACGTGCCATCAGCCGGCCCGTTGAGGATATTCTTGAAAATATCCGTGAAGTGATTGGTTTTGGCTTCAAAGAGGTCGTGCTGACCGGTGTAAATATCGGGCGTTATGCCTATAACGGAACTGATTTCGAGGCACTGGTGGAAAAGATCCTCGAATTGCCGGGCGATTTCAGGGTACGCATCTCTTCCATCGAGCCGGAAGGTTTTGGCGAAAAGCTTTTCGATCTGTTCAGCCATCCCAAAATGACCCCTCACCTCCACCTTTGTCTGCAAAGTGGTTCAGACCGTATACTTTTAATGATGCGGCGGTTTTACAACCTGAATACCTTTATGAACATGGTGGAAAGGATCAAAATCCGCTACCCTGATTTTAACCTGACGACAGACATCATTGTTGGTTTTCCCGGAGAGACAGAAGAAGATTTTCGGAGGACCTGTGACGCAACCTGTGAGGTTGGTTTCACCCACATCCATACCTTCAAATACTCAATCCGTTCGGGAACCCGCGCAGAAAGAATGGCAGAGCAGGTTCCGGAAGCCATCAAACAGGATCGCAGCAGGATCATCCGTGATATTTCGGAAGAAAATAAAAGGAAATACCACCTATCAATGATAGGAAAAGAACAGATTGTGCTGGTTGAAAAATTCAATCAAAGGACCGGCCTTGCAAAAGGTTATGGCCAGCATTATATCCCGGTGGAATTCTTCTCAACTGAGAATCCTTATAACCAATTCGTTAAGGTAAAACTCGGATCACCCGGCGGAGGATCTGATCCTGTTGTAAAAGGGAGTATATTAAGTCCCGAGTTTGACAGTTGATTTTTGTAACTAATTAATTTATAAAATATTAACAGGTGCCAAAAAAGTTTGTGACACTACATTTCCTCTTTTTTCAGTATCTTGGGTGGCGTCTTCAT
>Ga0247841_10008098_pt1 | contig 15292 bp, 18 predicted proteins | sample LaCruzMarch2015__2_FD_192410 | JGI IMG/M metagenome (GOLD analysis project Ga0247841, IMG submission 192410) | Freshwater microbial communities from meromictic Lake La Cruz, Castile-La Mancha, Spain - LaCruzMarch2015_18m | ecosystem: Environmental > Aquatic > Freshwater > Lake | place: Spain...
CTTCTGTTTGTGCAGAATTTGAACGTTTTTGTATTCTTTATCTAGTTTTAACGGAAGGTTGGAGTAAAGAAAGTAACTATTTTTTTGATCAATATCTAAAAGGGCGTGAATAAGTTCACGTGTCATATTTTCAACGCCAGTTCTTTTCTTGGCGGCAGCTGCTTGTGCGTCGACACCTATTATCATAGTTTTAAGTTTTAAGATTTAAAGTTAAAGATTCTTTATTATAGATTAAAGGTTCAATATTTAAGGTTTAATACTTAAGATATTTTTTAGATTTAGTTTTAATATATTGGCTACAAAATGATTTTTAAACCTTTAATCTTAAATCTTTAATCTAATCTCATCCCTTTGCCCAAAGGATGGATTTTTTGTAGGCTTCTAAGTGATCAACTGCTATACTACAACCTTTAATTGTACATTCTGCCGGATCTTCAGCTACTTCGCATGGAACCCCTGTTACTTTAGTTAGAAGTACATCAAGATCTCTGAGTAGTGCTCCCCCGCCGGTTAAGATAATGCCTTTATCCATAACGTCCGAAGCTAACTCTGGCGGTGTGTTTTGCAAAACCTTTTTAACTGAGTTAATAATTTCAAGTAGCGGTTGTTTTATGGCTTTGGCCACATCTTCACTACCAACAATGTTGCTTTCGGGCAATCCGGTCACAGCATTTGATCCTGAAATTTCCATTTTTAGCTCTGATTTTAGTGGAATGGCGGAGCCGATCTGAATCTTGATCTCTTCGGCCGACTGCTCTCCGATAACAAGATTGAATTTTTTTCTAATGTAGTTTGAGATGGCAGTGTCGATTTTCATCCCCCCAACCCTAACTGAAGCGGATGCCACGATGTCTCCTAAGGCAATGACGGCGATCTCGCTAGTGCCGCCACCAATATCGATTATCATATTACCAGAAGGGGTCGCAATCGGTATGCCGGCTCCGAGAGCAGAAGCAATGGGCTGTTTAATAACGAAGGCTTGTTTCGCACCTGCGGCAATGCATGCGTCGAGTAGAGCACGTTTTTCTGTGCCAGTAATGCCACTTGGAGCGCTGATCATTACTTCCGGTTTAGTAAATCTGACACGCCCCATAACCTGGTCGATGAAGTTTTTTAGCATTGCAGTAGTTATTTTATAGTTAGCAATAGCACCGTCCTGTAAGGGGTATGCAGCTATGATGCTTTCTGGGGTACGACCGAGCATCTCTTTGGCTTCACGACCAATTGACATAATTCTTCCGTCGGAAACTTGCAGCGCTACAACGGTCGGTTCACAAACCACGACACCCTTTTTGGGCACATATACTCTGACATTTGTGGTACCTAGATCGATGGCAATTTTCTTTGACATTACTTTTCTCTCACAATCTTGGCCCCTGCACGTGTTAATTTTTGAGCCATATCTTCATAGCCTCGTTCGATTAACTCTATACCAGTAATTGTTGTTTTGCCGTTAGCGATTAATGCAGCTAAAACTAAGGCTGCTCCGCCACGAATATCGGAACTTTCAATTGCAGTGGCATTGAGTGGTGTCTGGCCGTAGACATATACAATATGAGGGCTTTCAATGTTGATGTTCGCACCCATCTTTTTTATCTCTTGGATGTAACCAAATCGACTTTCGAAAAGAGTTTCAAAAATTCTGGTTGGTCCGTTGGTTTGCGTAGCTAAAACTGCATATACAGATTGTAGATCAGTGGGGAAACCTGGGTAGGTTCTAGTATCGATATCAACACCAACTAGGGAGTCATGTCTCTCTGTAGCAATAACCCATTTTTTATTTTCAATGTAACTCTCAAATTTTGCACCAGCTTGGCGCAATTTTTTTAAAACTATACTTAAGTGCTCAGGAATTACATCAACAATTTTGACAGCTGAATTTGTTGCAATAGCGGCCATTAAATAGGTGCCAGCCTCAATTCTATCTGGCATAACTCGATGTTTTGTCCCGCGCAACTTCCGTACACCTTTTACGATTATAGTATGGCTGCCGGCTCCTGTGATCTTGGCGCCCATCTTATTTAAAAATAAAATCAGATCCGCAATTTCAGGTTCTGCGGCGGCTACATCAATTTTGGTAATACCGTCTGAAAGAACTGCGGCCATTATGGCATTTTCCGTAGCCGTAACACTCATTTTGCCTAAAATTACATTACAAGGATGCGGTTTTCCTTTCAAGGTAAATTTGCCATTTTTTTCTTGCAGAGCAACACCCATTTGATTGAAAATGTCTAAATGGTCATCGATTGCTCGTGCTCCGATTAAACATCCTCCGGGTTGAAAAAAAGTAACTTCGCCAAATTTTGCTAGCATAGGGCCAGCCAAAACTATGGATCCTCGAAGTTTTTTAGTTAAACTTTCGTTTAATTCGGTTGTGTTTATGTTTTTAGGGTCAACTGTTACTGTATTGCCGTTGACTTCAACTTTCGCTCCAAGGTCTCGGATAATATTTTCTAATTTTTCTATATCTAAAATTCGAGGTACGTTTTCGATTATGCTTGGAGTGTCTGCTAATATTGCTGCAGACAAAATTTTAAGCGCAGCGTTTTTTGCTCCAGATATTACTATTTCGCCGTGTAGATTTACTTGTCCTTCAATAATGTATTTTGCCATTTAATCTCCCAGGTTTCTAATTAACTCCTTAATATTCTAGGCTAAAACTCCATAAAATTCAACTAAAATGCTTTTCGGGTCTAGCCATTTTGTGCAAATTGTAGTATAATCCACTACGTGAGCAATAAAAGATCTAATCGAATACATAAAATTCTCGTCGGGCAATTTTTGATTACCCTTCTTATTCTGTTTATCGCTGGGATTTTAGTTTTTTATTCTAGGGGGTATCGCATAAATGTTAAAAACTTCAAGATGTACAAGACTAGTGTGCTCGCTTTAACGGTTTCCCCCAAAGCAGATAAAATTGTTTTGAATAATAAAGAGTATGAAGGAAAAACGTATTTTGCTGTAAACATTCCCGTCGGTCATTACGATTTGAAAGTCTCGAAAGACGGTTATAAAGATTGGATCATGAATCTAAATGCTGAGTCCGAGAACTTATATGATTATAAAGATGTTAAGCTTTTTCTATCAAATCCGGAAATTTCCGAACTTACTGAGCAAAATAAAATTGATTTAGTAAATAGTCCAGAATCTGCCTTGGTTGAAAATGCGGAGAACGATCTTTTTAGCAATGCTTATGAAATTTGGATTGACGGTAAGCTTGTAACTAGATTCTCGGAGCCGATTAGCGGGGTAAAATGGTATTCCGATATGGAACATGTCATTTTCGCTAAAAACAATTCTGTTTATATAATGGAGAGTACTGGATTTAACTGTACTGAACTATTTCAACTTGAAAATAGTACACTTGGTTCAAGATTTGTCTCTGGCAACCGAGGCAGAGATATATATTTTTATAACAATGATAAGTATTATAGAGCGAAGATTAGGAACTAAGAGAGTATAAAGTATTTAGTATAGAGTATATGGGGAATTATATTGAGAAAGATATATTTCCTGCATTTATGTGGAAACCTTGAATACTAAATGCAATATGCTTTGTACTATATTCATCATACTATATACTATTTAACTTTGGGGTAGATCTGTTCCCCTGTTGTTATGAGTCTATAAAGAGATGTGCCAACTGGTACGCAAGTTATTAATGAGAACTCATTTTTCTTCTTATCTTGTTTGAGTACTTCTGAGTCTGTTGGTTTGGTTGTGATTACTCGAGTTACTTTGTAGACATAGTTTTTGCCTTGGTATTTGATCATAAACTGATCGCCAACGACCAATTTGCTCTGCAAGGAAAAGATAGTTTTGTATCCGCCTTTGGCCCAAAGATAATTTGAACTATGACCCGTGATGAATCCATTGCCACGCTGGCCAGGTAAGGCGGTCCCCAAGATGTGGGCAACACCACTTTCGAGTGCTTTTTGCATTACGTCGTCGACATTCTTTATATTCCACAAGATTGGGGCGTTTGCGCCTATCTTGGGAATAAATATGTGATTATCTTCGATGTTTTTTATGCTGTCTTGCACGATGGGAGTGCCATTGTTTGTTGTCTTAACAATCGGCTCGGTTGCGGGAGTGCTTGTTGATACTTCATTCTTATACCACCATGTAACTTTTTGAAGGTAAGCTGGTGAATTCGATAAAAGGTAAAAAAGCACATAAATCACTACAAAAAGTATTATATAGATAAGATACAATGGCAATTTCTTCTTTTGCTTTTGTTTTAAAAATACGTTTTCTAGATCTTGTTCGTTGAGTATTTGCATGGCAACATTATAGCTTTTTTGAGTGGCATCTGCAATAAAGGTTTTGATAAAAAAATATGTAACCAATGATTTGGTCACACATTTTTTGGTACCGCTGCCCGGACTTGAACCGGGATGAGTTGCCTCACACGATTTTGAGTCGTGCGTGTCTACCATTCCACCACAGCGGCATATTATATTGTCAATAATTCTTTGATTATTTCACGGCCGTAACCAGATTTAAACATTTTTTCAACCGTTCTCGCTTCTTCTCGCGTTTCACATAATTCTACATGAATTAGATTAAATGGCAAAAACAGTTTTGTCGATTTCACTTTGCCTTTGGAATGCTGAGTTAACCGGCGTTCGAGATTGTCTGTCAAACCTTTATAAGTGAATGTTGGCTTGGGAATAGATTGTAATATATAAACATAATACATATCAGAGTCGTGCGTGCCTGCCTGCCGGCAGGCAGGTCTACCATTCCACCACAGCGGCATATTACTAAATTCTGTTTTTTAAAAACTTTCTTCCAAATCCTGTTTTAAGTTGTTTTTCTCTGGCTATAGCTTTTTCTTCAACTAAACAAGCTTCATAATATAACAATTTAAATGGTATCCGATCTTTTGTCGATGGCACTTTTCCGGAATTATGTAATTCAATTCTATTTTTAAGGTTGATAGTCCAACCGATATAGAGTTTTGTATCTTTTTCGCTTTGTAAGACATAAGTATAATACATTCTTCCCTCCTTAACATTCCACCCGCCTGCACAAGCTTTGCTTCAGCAATGCGGGCAGGCCACAGCGGCATAAATGTAATGCAATATCTACTGCCTAAATATAGCATTTTAATGCTAGTATTTCAACCAAAGAGCCCTTTGTATTCTACTCTAGTTAATAGTATAATTAGCAAGGAGGGCTATGTTAAGTTTAAAAAGAAAATCAAATATTTCACAATCCATAACTCCCCCGCTAGTCGTTCTTATATTGGACGGCTGGGGTTTGGCACCTTCTTGGGGTGGCAACGCTATTGCTTTGGCTAAAACAGAAAATTTCGATAATCTGTGGAGAAATTATCCCAGCACTGCAATTTCTGCATCAGGGTCAGCTGTTGGTTTGCCTGAAGGAGCCCCCGGCAACTCTGAGGCCGGTCATTTAAACATCGGGGCTGGCAGAATCGTGGGACAAGACATTGCGCAGATTACAACCTTGATTGAAGGCGGACGTCTTGAAAGTAATCAAACCATTTTGGATTCGGTAAATCACGCGAAAAAGAATGATTCGGCAATTCACATCATGGGACTTTTAACCAAAACAGGAACTCACGCGGATCTTAATCATCTATATGCCTTGTTGGGTTTTATTTCAAAATCTAGTGTTAAAAAAGTTTACATTCATTTATTCTCCGACGGTCGCGATTCTAGCCCAACATCTGGAATTGAGTATGTTGATGAACTAATGCACAAAATAAAAGATATCGGTGTCGGTTCCATCTCATCTATTATTGGTAGATTTTATGCTATGGATCGAGATAATCATTGGGGCAGAACTGCGCGTGCTTACAACGCTTTGGTTAATGGCGAGGCTGAGAAATCAACATCTCCACGTGAGGTTTTTAGTAATGCTTATTCTAAGGGCGTAACAGATGAATTCATAGAGCCTAAAATTATATTAGATCAGCTTCAGCCGTTTCATCCTATTTCAGATAATGATTCAATCATATTGTTTAATTTTAGACTTGATCGAGTCAGGCAGATTATTGCGGCTTTCACCAGAGATTCTTTGCCTGAATTTCAAGACACGAAAAAGTTAAACAACATTTATTTTTGTTCATTTGTTTCTGATCCTGATCCGAGAGATAATGTAAATTCAATTTTTAAATTTGATACGGTGGTCAATCCGTTGGTAAAGATGTTGTCGGACAACAATTTATCTCATCTTCATATCGCTGAGACTGAAAAGTATGCTCACATTACCTACTTTTTGAACGGTGGCAAAGAAACACCTTATCCATTTGAAAGTCGCATCTTGATCCCCTCTTTGCGCGTTAGAAGTTATGATTTTGTGCCAAAAATGCAAGCTGAGAAGATTACAATGTCTTTGGTGTCAAAGATAGATGAGAATTTTGCGAATGTTTATTTCGTAAATATTGCAAATGCCGACATGATTGGCCATACTGGTAACCTGAATTCTGCTATTGCTGCTGTGACTACAGTGGACATTTGTTTAAAAAGTATTGTTTCAACAGTTTTGGCCAAAGATGGTGTTCTGATTGTTACTGCTGACCATGGAAACGTCGAACAGATGGTAAATCCAGTTAGTGGTTCGCCAGATACTGAACACACTACAAATCCGGTTCCGTTTATATTAGTTTCAAATAAATTAAAAGGTGCTCAGCTAATTTCAAACGGAGCTTTATGTAATATTGCTCCAACGGTTTTGCAAATATTAAATATACAAAAACCCGCAGAGATGAATGAAACTCTAAGTTTATTGGACGTTCAATGAGTGAGGGTACTAAAAAAGCTGTTTTTTTAATGCTTGATGGGTGGGGACATTCATCTAGTTGGTCCGGCAATTCAATTAAAATGAGCAAGCTTGCCAACTATGAGAATTTACTTAAAGAGTACCCAAGCTTTTTACTAAAAACTGAACTTTCCGACCCTGTTCGCTATTCATCATCTGTTTGTAATGCTAGAATTAGTGCCGGCAGAGAGGTCGTTAATGATAGCACTTACCTAAACAGCTGTCTTGGATCTAATTTGGCTAACAACAAGGTTTTTAAAGGAATTACGACTCAGTGCCGAGATCATGGAACCGCGCTACATCTAATCGGCACTGTGGATGTAGATGAGCAATTTTCTTCGATTAGTTACATTGAGCAATTGCTGAAGAATGCAAAAGCACAAAATGTTCATAAGGTGTATCTTCACCTTATTATTAAAGGTAAAGAAAAATCTAAAGATATTATCTCCATCATAAACAATCTTGAGGCCGTGATCTCTCGTGTTGGAATAGGAAGAATATCATCATTTTTTGGCAGCGATTACGTGTCTAGCTCGGGTATTAATTACAAAACTAATGAAATATTTAAGTTGTTAACTTTAAGTCGAGCTGAGATGGCGCTAGATCCGGTTGTTTCAATCAATAACTATTATAAAAAAGGTTTTTACAATAATAGCTTGCCCGCTACAATTATTACGGATCAAGGTAGAAGCCCGAGTAAAGTTAATGATTTTGATTCAATAATATTTTTTGATCGTGTAGATCATTACGCCGATAAAATTATGTTTATGTTCGCGAGTAGTTTGTTGCGCAAAAAAGCCGCTCTTCCTTGTTATCTAAAGATTGCCAAACTTATAGAAAACAGTATAAATGACTCTAGTATTGGAGAAATAATTTTTAATCGAGAAGTTATTGAAAACACCTTGCCAGAGTTATTGTCAGATGCTGGTTTGAAACAGTTGTATCTTACTGAGAATATTTCCTCATATCAAACGACTAAAGCTTTTTCTGGTTTTTCAAATCAACCGTTTGCGGGGAGTATGTGGAAAATTGTTCCCTCGGTGGAAAACTCTTTGTTTGAATCAACACCAGAACTTTCTATCGGCAACATTGCCTCAGTTGCTGCTAACGAAATCATAAAATCCGAATTTGACTTTATAATGATTACCCTCCCTAATGCAGATCTTTTTTCACATCTTGGATCGATTAAGTTAGCCGCAACAGCTGTTTTAATAATCGATAAATTTATAGGATATATAACTAAATTATGCGCTAAAGCCGGCTACACACTTTTTATCTCATCTGATCACGGTGCATGCGAAGAGATAAATTCAACTGAAAAATATCGCTTAAATGTTCATACAAAAAATCCTGTTCCTTTTATAATTGTTGACGATAGATTGAAAAACGTAGATGCGCTCTCGAGTGTCTCAGATCTAATTAAAATTGAAAACGATGTATTTGATATTGTTCCGACAATACTGCGTTATTTTGAAATTAAAAAACCATCTACAATGCACGGAAAATCATTAATTATGTGAGGTTTTATGAAGATGTCTTTAGAAATATCTGCGAGACATATCCATTTGTCGGAAGCTGATTTTACCAAGCTTTTTGGGGATCAACAGATTACTAAAAGAAACGATCTTTCGCAGAAGGGTGAATTTGCAGCAAATCAAACTGTTGAAGTTGTTGGGCCAGACAATCGATTTAAAAAAGTTAGAGTTTTGGGACCTTTTCGGGCCAAATCTCAGCTTGAGTTGTCCAAAACAGATTGTTTCACTTTGGGAATTGACGCACCAATCTTATTGTCAGGTGATGGCGGAGGTACACACATTAAAATTGTAGGCCCACGTGATTCATTTATCAAAAAGATAGCGATGGTAGCACTTAGGCATATACATTTATCTACTAATTCCGCCAAAAAACATAATTTTAAGAATGGTGATAAAATGTCAGTAACCATCCCGGGTTTGAGAGCTACTATATATAAGGATGTTGTGATTAGAGTTGAAGATAATTTTGTCGACAGCCTTCATCTTGATACTGATGAGGCAAATGCTTCTGATGCGCGCAATGGTATGGTAGTTACTTTAGCAAAGGATTAACATGATTCTCGTTTGGAACTGCGGTTCATCATCGATCAAATATTATATTTTTGACCAGAATTTGAACCTTAAAAATAAGGGTTCTTACACCAATTTAAATATTGATAATATTGTTGAATTTAGAAATAAAGCCGAATTGGCAATTTCTGAGATTAAAAGCGAACATAGCGACATAGCTAACATAGCTTTTAGAATTGTCTCGGCTGGTAAGGACGCAGAGGATGGATCAGAGATTGGTGAAAGTTTAATATTAAAAATTGAAAGCGAGTCTCAAAGAATTTTACACAACAAGGCTGTTCTAGAAGTTATTAAATGCTCGATTACTAATTTTCCAAATGTTCATCACTCTGCTTATTTCGATACAACCTTTTTTAAGGATCTGCCGCAAAGCTCAAAAAGATATGCCTTGCCTACTGAGATTGTAAAAAGGTTTAATGTCGATCGATTGGGGTTCCATGGAATTTCACATCGTTATGCGCTTGATTCGATAGGGAAATTCAATAAAGTATTATCTATTCATTTGGGTGCCGGCTGTTCAGTCGCGGCAGTACACAATGGTAAGCCAATTGATATCTCTATGGGACACTCTACGAACGAAGGCCTTGTTATGCGTACGCGAGTCGGAGACATTGATTCAATGTTGGTGCTTGAGCTAGCGGAAGAACTCGGTATTTCGAATGCAAGGGATCTTTTGCAAATGCAATCTGGATTAAAGGGCCTAACTAATTCAAGTGGCGAGATGCTTGAGGTTCTAGATATGGCCGGTTATGAAATTGAAGACGCGAGCTATATCCGAAAAGGTTATTATACAAAAATACAAAGAGATAGGGCAAAAGATGCCATTGAATTATATATAAATAGAATAAAAAAATACATTGGAGAATATGCCGCACTTATGAATGGTGTTGATGCCATTATTTTTACGGGTAAAATCGGCTTTGGTTCTTCATTCTTGCGAGCTATGATAATGAATAAAATGGATTACTTGGGAAAAGTCAGCACGTTTACAGTTGAAACTAATGAGGAGTATGCGATAGCGGCTATGGTTAAAAAAAACCACTTGCGTTAATATAATATAGTGAACAAAAATATTTTACAAAATTTAAGTGGCAGTCAAGCCTCCGTACTAGGCGCTTTAGCTGGTGGCGCAGAGATAATGTTTGGTTACCCAATCACACCTGCTACAGAGATTTTGCAAGGTTGGGTGGAAAAATGCCAAAAGGATGCGTCTCTCTCTTACTTACAAACAGAAGATGAAACTAGTGCAGGCTTCGGTGTGATCGGCGCAATTCTGGCAGGTAAAAAGGCTTTTACGGCATCTGCCGGGCCGGGCAACGTTCTTTTGCAAGATCCTATTTCTATGGCTGAAAATTTGAGACTTCCTTTTGTCGGCATTATGATGCAGAGGGGTGGTCCTTCAACAGGTACTGTAAACTACTCTCAACAGGAAGTAACGCTAACTGCATTTGGTGGGAATGGAAATGGTCTTAGAATTGTTTACTCTGCCTCCAATATAGCTGAAATGCACGATTTAACATCAAAAGCATTTTCGACGGCCTGGAAATATCGATTCCCAACTTTTGTTTTAGGTGATGGGTACTTGGGTAAAATGTCTACTAAAGTTAATATCTCTGACTCAGTTCGCTCAGTCACTTCCACACTACTCTTGAAAGAACAATCGGAGCCAACTTATTTACGCAATTGTTATAGTTCTGAAGAATCTTTTGCTGATATGCTAAAAGATCATATTTCGGATTGGAATAGAGATAAGGATAAGATTTCTGAATCAGAATCTTACAAATGTAAACACGTAAGCGAACTTGTTATAGCTCACGGAATTGTAGCGGAAGCCGCTAAAGAAGCAATAAACTCCATGGGCTCACGAAAAATAGGATTATTCAGACCTATTACCCTCAACCCTTTTCCTACTTTGCAACTAAAAAAAGTATTACAAGATAATAAAATTAAAAAGATTTTTATAATTGAATCCGCATTAGCTCAGTTATCACGTATTACGAAGTATGAGTTATTCGATAAAGATATTCAAATTATTGAAATTGACAAACCGGCCCTAGGTTTTACGCCAGAAGATATTAAAGTGGAAATTGGTAAAATATGATAGATAAAATGCCAAAAAGCTGGAATAGAAAAACAAAACCTCATCTTTTTTGTCCTGGATGTGGTCATGGTATTACATTGAAGCAACTTGGGTATGCTTTAGACGAACTCAAAATTCAAAAGAGAACCACTTTTGGCATAGATATAGGTTGTTCGCTCTTAGCCTGGAATTTCTTGAACTGTGATACGATTCAAACTCATCATGGTCGTACTACTCCAGTAATGGTGGGCTTCAAGATGGCGAAACCTAGTAGAGTGGCAATTGCATACATGGGAGATGGTGGTGGCTATGCCATTGGACTACAATCGTTACTTCATGCTGCTTTTAGGAATGATCCTATTACCGCAATTCTTGTGAATAATGAAAATTATGCCATGACCGGTGGCCAAATGGCGCCGACAACTGAGTTGGGAATAAAAACATCCACAACTCCAAACGGTAAAACACTAAATTTTGGCAATGGTTTTTTAGGACCAGAGCTGGTCAAACAGATATCGCAGAAGCAATCTTTTGTGGCTAGAGTTTCCGTAAGTCAACCAGAGATTGTTAAATTGACTCTTGCAAAAGCTCTACAAAATCAAATACAAAATAATTCTTTCTCTTTTGTGGAAGTTTTATCCATCTGTCCGACAAATTGGAAAACTGACGCAAAAGATTCATTTTTAAGACTTGAATCGATGCAGAAATATTATAAACTTGGTGAGATAAAAGATGAGTCAAATTAATTTACTAATTTGTGGTGAGGGCGGTCAGGGTATTCAAACTATTGCAAAAGCAATATTGGACACTGCCAATTTGAGTGACAATTTTATTTCCTATATCCCCTCCTTCGGTGTAGAGCAACGTGGCACACCCTCTATAGCATTTTTGATTATATCGGACAAACCAGTGCTATATCCAAAGTTTAACTCTGCTGATATTTGCGTTATTTTGCAACAAAGAGCAATTGATTCTGTTGTTAAGTACATCAATCCAAACACGACAGTTCTTTTCGACAGTTCGACTGTTCTTCACACTAAAATTCCTAAAATTGCCGCAAAAAAATTAGGACTTCCGGCTACGAAATATGCTCGAGAGAAATTTTCTCCTAGATCTTATAATGTAATAATTTACGGTGCAATTTCTAAAATGACCGCGTTGAATAGTGATCAAGCAGAAGAAACCATCATCTCGGTTCTTTCCGGTAAACTTAAAGATAAAAAGTTAGAAGAAAGTTATCGTCAGGCATTTAAATTCGGGTATGAAGCGGTCCTCGAAACCGGCAAGTATTCTTTTGCGCTTTATCAAACAAAGACCGAGATTAATATCATCAGAGATCAGAATAAAACTGCTGAGATTGATCCTAATCTTTGCAAAGGCTGTGGAATTTGTATTCTGAAATGTCCGGTTAAGGCGCTTCAATTTGGTGAGGAGTCGGGGGTTTTTGCCCTACCTGTGCCAACTATAGATATTGCTAAATGCATTGCTTGCGGAAATTGTCGAAGGTTTTGTCCCGATGGCGCTATAGGTGTAGATAAGAAATAGTATTTTATAAAAATGACAACAAAAAACCCGTTCACCGAAGTGAACGGGTTTTTTCAGCAGACTTTAGTTTCTATAACCGCGGTCGCTGTCGTCTCTAGGTCGCATAGGTCTTGCGATAGAAACTTTAACTGGTCTACCAGCAACTTCTTTATCGTTAAGTTCCAAAGCTTTTTGAGCTGAGGCGTCATCTGACATAGTTACAAAGGCAAAACCTTTGGAACGGCCAGACATCTTGTCAACGATAACTTTTGCTTCTACAACTTCACCAAATTGGCTGAAAGCCTCCATGATGTCGCTGTCGGTAGCAGTGTAGGATAGGTTGCCAACAAAAAGCTTGTTTTGTGGTCCCATTTCTTCTTCACTCATTTTTCTCCTAAATCTCGTTTGAGATTGTACAAAATTCGACCCGGTCTAATTTCCTTCGGGTCATTGAGAAGAGTCACCTCTATCAAATACGAAAGTACTTTTACACCTTGGTAAAAGTATAGCAGTTAATAGTCTATTTGTCAATCGGGTATGGCTAATTTTGTGATTTTGTATTAAAATACTTTTAGCATGAAACCAAATTTCTCTTTAAAGAAAATAGCCGTACTTTTTGCAGATAAAAAGTTTTATTTGGCAAGTTTTTTGGTTTGTTTTGCTACTTTTTCAAACTTTTTTATGAGCGAGATGATTGAAAAGTGGTTTCCCTTCCGTGTTCCCGCAACCGATCTATTGTTTACAATTCTGCCTTACATAAATTGGACACAGTATATAACGGATATTGCTGTTATTTTCTCTGCAATATTTCTTTTTACATATATCAACAAATATGATTACAAACACCTGCCTTATTATGTGATGGTTTTTGCAGCTGCTTATTTTTTAAGAGCTCTGATTATCCCGTTAACACCTCTGGGTGACGCTTTTGCTTCTCGAGTTACCTATGGAATTACCAACATTCAACAACATGGTGCTTTTCCTTCTGGACACACAGCCATGGCCGCGGTTAGTTATCTTTTGGTGGATAAGCTTAGGTCTCCTGGAATAAAGAAGATATTACTTTGGCTTTTAATTTTTGAGATCGCTTCCCTGCTTTTATCTCGTGGCCATTACTCTATAGATATTGTCGGTGGACTACTGATATCATACTTTGCATTTAATGAATTGAAAAAATACAAAGCGTATTTTTCCCTTAAGGACGCATAATGAAAATCGATCATGATGACGAAAACAATACTTTGGCTTATCTGATTGCCGGCTGTGTTATTGAGAAAGACGGAAAATACCTGCTAGTACAGGAAAAGCTCGAAAAGGTTTATGGTTTATGGAACTTACCAGCTGGCCGTGTTGATTTTGGAGAGAACTTTGAACAAGCAGCTGTTCGTGAAGCAAAGGAAGAAACGGGTTATGATGTCGAAATAATAAAGAAAATTGATATTTTCCAAGATACAGTTAGTGAAGGAGTGAAACATACTTTTTATACAAAAATTATCGGTGGCGAATTGAAATTTCCTAAGGATGAATTGCTTCATGCAAAATGGTTTTCGTACGAAGATATTGTGCTGATGAAAGATCAACTACGTCACAACTGGGTTCTTAAAGCCATTGATCAAATAAAATAGTACACATGATAAAAGTAATTGTTTTTGGATCTTTTGATCCTCTCCATAAAGGTCATCAAAACTTATTTAAGCAAGCCAAAGCTCTTGGCGATTATCTTGTGGTTGTTGTGGCAAGTGATGATAAGATTAGGCATAATAAAAAACGAAAACCTAGATTAAATATTTCCGATCGAATTAATGATATTAGTGCTGATCCTAATGTTGATGAGGTTATCGCAGGAGACTCTGGCCTTGGATATACGGCATTAGATAAAATCAAGCCGGATATTATCGCTCTGGGGTATGATCAAAAAGTTCCTGAAGAAATTAAGAAAATCATAAATAAATACGAAACTGTTGTTTTGAAGCCCTACAAGACAGATATATATAAGTCTTCACTAATCCATAATAAAAAGCTGCCAACCTAAGTGTAGCAGTAATTATTTGTAATTGTCGGGGTGATATTAAGATTGGTGGACCCAAGCTTTGAAACTTGGAACACCTTTTTCGAAATAGTTTTCGAGTGGGCTCCGGTTTTAAGGCAAATTTATCAGACACCTAAGCTTACGAGAGGTAACTTTGAATAGATTTTCGCAATAGCTCTAAAATCTGGTTACCTCTTTCGATGTCTTCAGCTGTTGTAAGCGATTGGTTAAAGCTTTTGGATGAATATTCTATTTCAAACTTATTTATTTCCTCGAGATCCTCTTCCTGAAAAATTCCAACCATTTTACAGAATCCGGTCAGTCCAACAATTCCCTGAAACCAGTTCTTTCTAACTTTAAATTTCTTGTCTACGGCTGTCCCGTCAAGAATTTCAGTAGGGATATCATCATTCCAGTTAAGGAGTTCATCAATATTACTAATAGCAGAAGATAATACTGATTTTATATGTTCTGCATTCGGTGATGTTTCGTCCATATTTTCTTGTCTATTAATACATTAGAAGAAAGTATTAGCTAATCTCAACTAAATAATACAGTAGACAGAGTGATGATTCAACAAAGGTGTTCCAAATGCAATTTGGGTATATACAAAAAATACAGGACTGTACCTGTAAATTTCGTGGTGGGCTTGAGCGACTTTCGTTTGAACACCTTTTAGCCTGGATCTACCAGTTTATGAGCGCGTTCAAGGAAAGTGACCAAGATGAAAACTAACTTATATCAAGCGATTTTATTTTTAATACT
>Ga0247841_10008100_pt1 | contig 15292 bp, 11 predicted proteins | sample LaCruzMarch2015__2_FD_192410 | JGI IMG/M metagenome (GOLD analysis project Ga0247841, IMG submission 192410) | Freshwater microbial communities from meromictic Lake La Cruz, Castile-La Mancha, Spain - LaCruzMarch2015_18m | ecosystem: Environmental > Aquatic > Freshwater > Lake | place: Spain...
CTGTTCGAACTGGAAGTTGCCGAAATCGGCGACAAGACGGTCGAAATCAAGGGAATTGCCCGGGAAGCCGGCTATCGTTCAAAAATCGCCGTTATTTCACACGACCCAAAGGTCGATCCCGTTGGCGCCTGTGTCGGCATGCGCGGTGTCCGAGTCAAGAACATCGTCCGCGAACTTTCAGGCGAAAAAATCGATATCGTCCGCTGGAGCGATGACATCAAGACCTATGTCACCAACTCCCTTTCCCCGGCCAAACTGGCCAAGGTGGAGATCGATCCTGACAAGACCCGCGTGGTTCATGTGACCACTGAAGCGGATCAGCTTTCTCTCGCCATTGGCAAGCGCGGCCAGAATGTCCGACTGAGCTCGAAACTCATCGGCTGGAAAATTGATGTGCAAAAGGATGAAGGCAACGTCACCTTTGAGGAAAAAGTCGCCAAGGCAATTGATATTCTGGCTGCGATCCCCGGTATTGGTCGCCCCAACGCCGAGAAACTGGTACAGGCAGGCTTCCTGAACATCGAGGGCATCCTGGCGGCCGAAGTGGCCGACCTTGAGGCTTCCGGGGAATTTGACAGCGCGACCGCCAAGACAATTTATGAGGCAGCAGCAGCCGCTCAGCCACCCGTACAGGAGACGGCTTAATCCATCCTATGAGAGTTCACGAGATAGCTAAAGAGTTGGGGCTCAACAGTAAAGACCTGTTGGACCAGTTGGTTGCCATGGGGATTCCCGCGAAGAATCACATGAGCACTTTGGACGCCGATACTGTTGCCCGGGTCAAGGCTTCCGTCACCCCCCCCGTTCCGGCCACTCCAGCCCCGGCTCCCGTACCCGTTGCACCTCAAGTGATCGTGAAAACTCCCGCCCCGCAGGCTCCAGCTCAAGCTCCCGTTCCCGCTCCAGTTCCAGTTCAGGCGCCCGCGCCCGTGCCTGCCCCTGCACCGAAAGCTCAAGCCACCCCGCCGGCGACTGAACCTGCATCGGACGGGAAGAAAGTTATCATTCTCAAAGGTCCCATTGTCGTCCGTGATCTGGCCGGCCTGCTGGGCGTACGCCCCAACCAGTTGATCGCCGAACTGATGCGGCTCAACGTGCTCGCCTCGATTGGCGAACAGATTGAAATCAAGGATGCGGCCCGAATCGCCGAAAAACACGGCTACACCATCGAGCGCGAGAAAAAGGTCGAGCACAAGCCCCTTCCGAAAAAAGAAACTCCGAAACAGGAAGAGGAAAAGGAAAAGGCGAAGAAAGAGGAACTTCGTCCTCCCGTCGTCACCGTTCTCGGCCATGTCGACCATGGCAAGACCTCCCTGCTTGACCGCATCCGAAACACCTCCGTTGCCAAGGGTGAAGCTGGCGGCATCACCCAGCACATCGGCGCCTCGACCGTCAAGGTCGGCGAAAAGAGCATTACTTTCCTCGACACGCCCGGTCATGCGGCCTTCACCGCCATGCGCGCCCGTGGCGCCAACATGACGGATATCGCCATCATCGTGGTGGATGCCCAGGACGGCTTGATGCCCCAGACCCAGGAGGCCATCAAGCACGCCCAGGCCGCCAATGTGCCGATCATTGTGGCCATCAACAAGATGGACCTCCCAACCGCCAACCCCGACAAGGCCAAGAAACAACTTCAGGCCATGGACATGACTCCCGAGGAATGGGGCGGCAAGACAATCTGCTGCGGCGTCAGCGCCCTCACCGGCGCCGGCGTACCTGAACTGCTTGAGATGATCCTGCTCCAGGCCGAAGTCATGGAACTGAAGGCTACCCCCAATGACTCGGCCCGCGGCTATGTCATCGAGGCCCAGCTTGAATCCGGCATGGGGCCGACCGCTCATCTCCTGGTTTCGAACGGCACACTCAATGTCGGCGATGTCATCCTCTGCGGCTCCCATTACGGAAAGGTGCGCGCCCTGATCAATGACCACGGCCAGAAAATAAAGTCGGCCGGTCCCTCGACCCCTGTCAAATGCCTCGGCCTCTCCGGAGTACCCGATGCAGGCGCCCCCTTCGAGATCCTCAAGAGCGAGCGGGACGCACGGGATGCCGCCGAGGCCCGAAAGGCCGAAAACAAACTGACCCAGCTCACGGCACCAAAGCGCGCCTCCCTGGCCACCCTCTTCGAGAAGATGAAGGAAAACAAGGACCGGGTTGAACTCCAGCTCATGATCAAAACCGACGTCCAAGGCTCCCTGGAGGCCATTGACCACTCGCTGAAGCAAATCAACAGCGACAAGGTCTCCCTCAACATCCTCATGAGCGGCGTGGGCAACATCTCAGCCAACGACATCCTGCTGGCCAGCGCCTCGGACGCCATTGTGCTCGGATTCCATGTCTCCATCGACGAAAGCGCCAGCAAGCTGGCCAAGAAGGAAGGCGTTGAAATCCGCCTGCACAGCATCATTTACGAGTTGATTGATCAGGTGCGCGAGGCCATGGCCGGCTTGCTGAGCCCCATCCTCCGTGAAAAGGTCATCTCCCACGCCACCGTCAAACAGGTGTTCACCATCTCCAAAACCGGCATCATCGCCGGCTGCCTGTGCACAGATGGACGCATCACGCATCGCCTCAAGGGTCGCGTCAAGCGGGCCTCTAGCGTCCTCTTCGAGGGGAAAATCGGATCCCTCAAGCGGTTCCAGAGCGATGTCGGCGAGGTCAAGGAAGGCCAGGAATGCGGCATTCTCCTGGAAGGGTTCTCGGCTTATGCCGAGGGCGATATCCTGGAATTCTACGAAGTGGAACGTATCACCCAGACCCTGTAACCCGGGGGCTTGTTGAACATGAAGACCGACCGCCTGACCAGAATCAACGAACTTCTCCGCCGCGAGATCGGGGTCATCCTCTACCGGTTGCTCGACCGGTCCCAATTTGACCTGGCCGCCCTTACGGTGACCCATGTGATCATCAATAGCGACCTGCGAAGCGCCCGCGTCCTCATTTCCATCAGGGGCCACGAACATGAGCGGCGGGCCATGCTCGCCCGCGTCCAGCACCTTCACGGTGAAATCCAGGCTGAAATCGCCAAGGTGGTCATCCTTAAATATACCCCGAAACTCCAGTTCGCGCTCGACTCCTCCATCGAGATCGGGGACAAGGTCCTGGACATCCTCTCCAAGCTCCCCACAGCGGCGGAATCGGCAGAGCCGGATTCCCCTGACGCTGGCGCAACGGAGGAAACCGACACTCCATGATCAGATCTGACCCCTTTGATGGAATTCTGCTGGTGGACAAGCCCGCCGGGCCGACATCCCATGACATCGTTTACAAGATCCGCCGGCATTTCAACCTCAAGAAGGTCGGGCATGGCGGAACGCTCGATCCTGCCGCCACAGGCCTCCTGGTCATCCTCCTCGGCCGCGGCACCCGCGCTTCAAACCGGTTCATGTCATCCGACAAGACCTATGAGGGCACCATCCGGCTGGGCATTACTACAGACTCTCAGGACGGCCAGGGAAATGTCATCGGTGAGGCGGATCCCTCCGGCATCACCCGTGATCTTCTGGAGTCAGCCATGGCGAAATTCAAGGGCGACATGTATCAGACCCCGCCCATGGTTTCCGCCATCAAGGTGGAGGGCGTCCCCCTCTATAAACTCGCCAGGAAAGGCGAGGAAATCGAACGAAAGCCGCGCTTCGTTCATATCTACGAGTTCCGGCTTCTGGATTATACCCCGCCCAGCGGCACCTTTGTCCTTCGCTGCAGCAAGGGAACCTATGTCCGAACCATTTGCCACGACATCGGGACGACTCTGGGCGTCGGCGCCCACCTGTCACAGCTCCGCCGCACGGAATCGGCCGGCTATACCCTCAAGAACGCCGTAACGCTGGATGCGTTGCTCACCATGGAACAGCGGGATCTCATCAATGTGGTTCTTCCTCTCCATACTCTGGCTCTTCAGCCAGGGGAGGCTTGAAAGGTTCCGGGGCCAGGAAAGTAATTTGAAATGAAAGTCGTTCGCCAGATGTCAGGCCTCCGCCGTAACAAGCGGCCCATCTGCCTCGCGGTCGGGTTTTTTGACGGCGTTCACCTCGGTCATCAGGAAGTCCTGCGCCGGACACTCCAACAAGCCCGCCTGATCGGGGGTGAAGCGTGGGCCATGACGTTTGACCCGCATCCCTTGAAAGTGATTTCGCCCGGCTCCGCCCCCCGGCTACTCACCGATACCCGGCATAAACTTCAGTTACTGGAGCAATTCGGGGTGGATGGATGCCTCCTGATCCCCTTCTCGCATCGTTTCGCCTCTACAACCGCCGCCGAATTCCTCGCGCTTCTGGAACAGGGCATCCCCACCCTCCGCTCAATATTCATGGGGCACGACTGGCGTTTCGGACACAAGGGTCAGGGAGACCGGACCCTGATGGAGTCCTGGGCCCGTCTCCACGGGATTTCCGTGCACCACGTCTCCGCCATCCGCAGAGGAGGGCTGCCGGTTTCCAGCACCCGGATCCGTGAAACCATCACCTGCGGCGACCTGGCGGGAGCCTCGACCCTTTTGGGGCGTCCCTTCAGCATGCTGGGAACCGTTGTCCCGGGAAAGCGGATCGGGCGGACCCTGGGATTCCCGACGGCCAATCTCGATTGCGGCAACGAGGCCACCCCTCCAACGGGCATCTATGCGGTTCAGGCGATTGTCGACCACCATGCCTACCCGGGCGTTGTCAGCTACGGATATCACCCCACGGTGGAGCCTTGCGCCGTCCCGCTACTCGAGCTCCACCTCCTGGATATTCGAAAAACCCTCTACCGGCGCCGGATCGAGGTATTTTTCATGCGCCAGCTCCGGGCCGAGAGGCGATTCAAGGACCTGGCGGCCCTATCCCGCCAGATTGCACGGGATGTGGCGGCGGCAAGGCAATCCCTAGCCAGCCGCCCCATGAAGAATTTATGGATCAAGACTTTACAAAAGTGGCACTCAGATACTATAGTGCCGCCAACAAATAAGTGAAAAAGTAACGAGAGAAGAAAGGGAACAGGGCTCAGATACAGTATGGATTCCAAAGCTAAGACCACAGTTCAGAAAGAGTTTCAGAGACACGCCAAGGATACCGGTTCCTCTGAGGTTCAGGTTGCCTTGCTGACGCGCCGCATTGAGGAGCTTACCGAGCACCTCAAGCTCCACAAGAAGGATCACAGCTCCCGCTATGGCCTCCTGAAAATGGTGAGCGCACGTCGTCGCCTCCTTAACTACGCCAAGTCCAAGGACGAAGCCGGCTATCAGGCCCTTATTAAGCGCCTGAAGTTGCGGCGTTAATCATGATCCCGGATTTATACGCCGGGTTTCATCCCTCCTTGTAATTAAACCGAACAGGAACCATCCTGTCTGTTTCACCCTATATTCGAAAGAAATACCATGAAAGATCCAGTATCAGTAAGTGTCGTCATCGGCGACAATAAGATTATCACCCTTGAAACCGGGTTGCTTGCCCTCCAGGCCAACGGCGCCACAACCGTCCGTTTGGGCGACACCGTCATCCTCGCAACCGCCTGCGCCTCGGAATCCCCGCGCGAAGGCATTGATTATTTCCCCCTGCAGGTGGAATACCGCGAGCGCTTCTGCGCCGCCGGCAAGTTCCCGGGCGGATTCTTCAAGCGCGAAAGCCGCCCCTCCGAGAACGAAATCCTGGCCGCCCGGTTCACCGACCGCCCCATCCGCCCGCTCTTCTCCGAGAGCTACCGGAATGACGTCCAGATCGTCGGCACCCTGTTGTCCGCCGATGGCGAGAACGCCGCCGACATCCTGACCATCGTGGGCGGAAGCACCGCCCTGACACTCTCCGAACTCCCCTTCCATGGACCGATCGCGGGCGTCCGCGTGGGCCGGGTCAACGGCAAGTTCGTGATCAACCCCACCGTCCTTGAACGCGAGCAGAGCGATCTCGACCTCGTCTATGCCGGCAATCGCAACACCCCGACCATGATCGAGGGCGATGCCAAGGAACTGTCCGAGGCCGATCTCATCGCCGCCATGCGGTTCGCCCATGAGGCCTGCGTCAAGCTGTGCGACGCCCAGCTCGAGCTCCGCCGAAAGGCCGGACTCGGCGACAAGGTCATCACGGATCCCCCGACCGACACCTCGTTCCTGGACGCCGCCCGCGCCTTCGGTGGAGCCGAGCTGTCACAGGCCTACCTGATCGCAGGCAAGCAGGCACGCAATGGCGCCGTCGGCAAAATCAAGGAGGCCGTGAAGGCCAAGATGACCGAGAAATTCCCGGGCATCACCAAGGAACAGTGGCGCGCCACCTTTGATGCGCTGACCATCGAAGTGGTCCGAGTCAACGTCCTGGAGCACGGCAAGCGCATTGACGGCCGCGGCGCGGATGAAGTCCGCCCCCTGACCGCCAAGGTCGGCCTGCTCCCCCGCGTCCACGGCTCGGCCTTCTTCGGCCGCGGCGAGACGCACGCCCTCGGCACCGTCACCCTCGGCACCAGTGGCGATGCGCAGGATATGGACGCCATCACCGGCGGCCCGACCTGCAAGCCCTTCATGCTGCACTACAACTTCCCGCCCTATAGCGTCGGCGAAACCGGCCGCTTCGGGTCGCCCGGCCGCCGCGAAATCGGTCACGGAAACCTGGCCGAACGGTCCCTTGCGGAAGTCCTTCCGAAAGACTACCCCTACACCGTGCGACTGGTGTCTGACATCATGGGCTCGAACGGATCCAGCTCCATGGCCAGCATCTGCGTCGGCACACTCGCCCTGATGGACGCGGGCGTCCCGATCACCCGCCCTGTCGCGGGCATTTCCTGCGGGCTCTTCACAGCCCCGGGCAAGGCCAAGACCGTCGTGGACATCCTTGGCGACGAGGATCATTGCGGCGACATGGACTTCAAGGTCGGCGGCACCCGTGAGGGCATCACCGGCTTCCAGCTGGACCTCAAGATCCGCGGGCTGGAGTGGTCGATCGTTGAGGAAGCCTTCGCAAAATGCCGCACCGCGCGCATGAAGATCCTCGACTACATGGAAAGCGTCATCGCGAAACCCCGCGAAGAGCTCTCTCCTTACGCGCCCCGCATCACCGTGGTGACCATCCCGGTGGACAAGATCGGCGAGCTGATCGGTCCCGGCGGCAAGAACATCCGCCGCATTGTCGAACTCAGCGGAGCCCAGATCGACATTAACGATGACGGCACGGTCAAGGTCTTCAGCAGCAAGGAGGAAGGCATGACGCTGGCCCTTCGCGAGATCAACATGATCACCGCCGAGCCCGAGGAAGGCGCCCTCTACGATGGCATCGTCACCGGCATCACCAAGTTCGGCTGCTTCGTTGAGATATTCCCCGGCCGCGACGGCCTGGTTCACATCAGCGAGCTTGCCGACTTCCATGTCCGGAATGTCGAGGATGTCTGCAAGGTTGGCGACCAGATGTGGGTCAAGTGCGTCGGGATCGATGAAAAGGGCCGCGTCAAGCTTAGCCGCCGCGCCGCGATGGCTGAGAAGGATGCTGCCGCTCCTGCCGCGGAATAAGCAACCCCTGAACAACAACGAAGCGGGAGAAAGGGAAACCTTTCTCCCGCTTTTTTATTTATCCTTCGGAACCTGCAACCGCAACCTGCGCCCGAAATGACCCGAGTTGATGGTCAGGGGGGCCGCCCGCGGAACCAGTTCGGCTGTCACATTAGTGACCGCCGCCGCTCCTGCCGCATCCTCCGCATCCTGTTCGCTCAACTGGCTTTCCAGAATCGGGCGCTCCAGGAAATCACGGTAGTCGTCTTCAACCGATTTCACCCGCCTCGCCAGCTCATTCAGCTTGCGGGTCAACATCGTGTTCTCGACCTCCAATACCGAGATTTTCTCCTTCAGGCGGTCGAACTCCCCGTCCCGGCCGGACAATTCCGTGTTCACGTTGGAGGAAATCACCGAATGGGCCCATAGAATGTTCCGGGTAATATCCTTGCGCATGGTGCTGGCCGTCTGGGCGGTCGCCTGCGCCGCCTGGGTTTCTACCCGCTTGATGGCCGCCGCCGCCGACTGGCGGGCCTTCTCCGACTTCTCCCGCTCCTGAATGATGTTGCTCCTGACCCCGTTGACACTCTCGCTGTTCAACCAGACGATGCCCGCCAGGGCCCCTGAAAAGGCCACGGTGAGCCCCAGCGTCATCCACAGGATGCGCCGCCTTGACTGACGCCGCTCATCATCCAGGAATTTCTTGAAGGAGTTGAGGACGGGAAGCGAGTCCTGATTCAGGGCGGGATCCCGGGATAGCGCAGGGAGATGCGCCCCCCCCTGCGGCTCTGCCGGTTGAGCTTGCGCCGGGGCCGGGGCCTTTGCCGGCCCAGACTCCTGTGACGCGCCCCGCGCGCCGGACATGCGCTCTGAAATACGGGACAGCGCCTCGGCCTGCAACCGCAGCACTTCGGTAAGCCCCTCGACTCCACGGGCATCCTGATCGGGATTGTTTTTTTCGTTGGTCATGGTTTTTTTCCAAGGAACCATTTTCCGATGGTTCCTCCCTTGCTTTTCTTTTCCCGTTTCAAGGCATCCCAGTGCTTCAGTTCCCGCTGAAGCTGCGCCTCAACATTATTTAGAAACCCGCCCTTCGGCGGACTGTCTTCCCGGCGCTCCTGGTTCCGCTCCATCACAACGGGTTCCGGATGAGCACCATGCTCCTCAGGCCCCAGAACCTCCAGGTGCACCACCTCCGCCTCCAGGATAGCCTGTTTTTCAACACCATCCCGGACTTTGAAATCTCCTTTTTTCCGGAATTCCCGAAGCTGCCCCTCGCGCTTCTCGATTTCCTTTAAAGCCTGATCCAGCAAATCCGAGGAAGTCTTTATCTCTTTTTGGATTTGCGCAAGCTTTTCCGCCGCCTCTTTTTCGCGGTCACCGGAATTCTTCTGCAGAAACTCATACCGACCCTTCAGATTTTCAAGCTCGTGCCTCAGCAGGTTCTTCTGTTCCGCGGACATATGGAGCTCCTTCTGAAGCACCACCAGCTTCTCGCTGAGCGTCAGCCGGTCGAACCGGGCCTCCAGGTCATCGGCATCCTCCTCCTTGTCGCCGGACGGTGAATTAATCCAGTCAACGGGAGTGGGCTTGGGCTTGATCAAACCCGCCACCTGCTTGACGCACCGGCTAGCCAGCATCATGCTGTTGAGATCATGCTGGATTGCCGCCCGCTCATCCCGGATCTTCAGCTCCGCCGCGCGGACCGCCTTCTGGGCCTTGCCCGCCGCTTCGCGGGCTTTCGCCAACTGGTCAGTCAGGGACTGTAATTCCAACTTCATCCCCGTGGCTTCGTCCGCCAGCTTCCGGGCACACTCCTGCTCCGTTCCCAGACGGGTCTCCAAGTCCGGCACCTTGGCCCCCTTGGCCTCTGCCGTTGCCAGTCGGGCCTCCAAGTCCGGCACCTTGGCCTCCGCCTCCGCCAGTCGCTGCCTCATGGGCGTCAACTCCGCCTCGAGTTCCGAGGAACGGGATTTTTCAGCCTGAAGTTCATCCACCTGCTGACCGAGAAGCTTCCGTTCCGACTCCAATTCGACCACCCTCGCCTGCAGGGTTCCGATCTTGCCCTCGATCTCCTCCCGGCGGCTGTAATCCGCCTTCAGCTCCTTCCGGAGTGCGGTAAGCTCAGTGGTGAAGCGCTCGTTTTCACGGGTGCATTCCAGAAGCTTCGCCGCAGTGGTCTCCGTCTCCGCCAGGCGCCACTGGCTTGCGGAGACAAGCTTCATGCTGCTTTCCAGATCTTTTTCAAGGCGACTCAACTTGCCCTGCTGCGCACTCATCACCGTGCCGATCAGGCGTCCGCAACCGGCCAGCACCTGCCGGCATTCATCCAGGAGCAGAGGCGCAAGGGTGTCATCCAGGACCAGTTTGCGGTTCGTGCCCTTTTCCACCAACGCCACGCCGCGGGGAATGGAATTTTCGGAGGCCAGGAGCCAGATCGCCAGAAGGTTCATCGGTCCGTACAGGGTTCCATCCTCAAACCGGACGGTCCAGTTGAGTCTCAGTTCGGGAAGGGTCTCCACGGAAACCCAGGTGGCGCGGTCTTCCGACAGCATGCATCCCGGTATCACCCGGGCATCCGCCGCCCACATGCACAACGTAGCAACGTCCACGGGACCGTAAACCGTCCCGTCGGGAGTCTTGAGCAGATAGTGGGTGGCTGTTTCAGGTCCCGTTTCCATGATTATCCATTGCCAGCTGCGTTGTCATTCTTGCGGTATTGATGCACCTTGCGGGGTTTGCGACAGGCATTCTGATTGACGGCCACATACACCGAATTCTCGCCCAGGACGTGCTCCAGCTCATTCACCAGCGACTCATCACAGGTCACCTTGTATAGGTGATCCGTGTTGAGAAATACTTTTTCACCCGACGGGAATTCCAGACAGATATGGACATCGGTCCGCCCGGGATGGGCGTTGAGAATATCACGGACACGGCCCATGAGGTCAGGGTTTCCACTCAGCTCCCCTGTCGGGAAATGGAGACTCACCCGCTCGACAAAAAGGTCCGGGCAATCCCGGAGGGGATACACCTCGGCGGCTATGAGGCGGGGCGTTCCTTCCTCGATCCGGACCTCACCGCACACCATTACCGCCTGGTCCTGCACCAGCGCCGCCTTGTTGTCACGGTAGGCATCCGGCCAGACGAGCACCTCGACACTCCCGTCCAAATCCTCAAGTTTCAGGATCGCCATCTGTTCCTTCTTCTTGGTCAGCCGCGGAGTCAGCAGGGAGATCAGGCCGCCCAATCGTGTCATCGTTCCGGCCTCAACCTCCGCGAGTCGCTTCACGCTCGTCAGCTGGTAACGCTCCAGCATGCGGGCATATTGGCTGAGCGGATGGCCGGTCATGTAGGTTCCCAGCAATTCCCGCTCCCCGGCCAGCTGCTCGCTCTCCGACCACTTGTCTGCTGCGGGAAGCGCCTTGTCGTCCATGGTCACCTGGGGCTCCGACCCCATCAGGTCGAACAGGCTCGTCTGGCCCGACGACTTGTCGCGGGCAGCGGAGGAGGCCCGGTTCAGGGCGAAATCGATGCCGCCAAACCGTTGCGCCCGGTCTGCATCGGGCAGGTCGAAGGCGCCGCACCGGATAAGGCTTTCCATCACCTTCTTGTTGATCAACTGCCCCTGGAGCCGCGTGCAGAAATCCATCAGCCCCTTGTAGGGCCCGTTTCGCTTCCGCTCCTCGACAATTTCACGGGACGCACCCTCGCCCACATTCTTGACGCCGGCCAGTCCGTAGCGGACAGCACCCTTGGCGGGACTAAAGCGGACCTCGCTCGCATTGATGTGGGGGGGAAGCACCTCCAACCCCATCGGCCGGCACTCGGCGATAAATGTCGGGATCTTGTCGAGGTTGCCCATTTCACTCGACAGTAGCGCCGACATGAATTCCTCGGGATAATGGGCCTTGAGGTAGGCCGTCTGGAACGCCACAACGCTGTACGCGGCGCTATGGGATTTATTAAACCCGTAGCCCGCGAATTTCTCGATCATCCCGAAGATTTCCTCGGCCTTCCGGGCGGGAATATGGTTGGTTTTGGAACAGCCCTCCACGAACATGGCCTTCATCTTGGCCATTTCCTCGGGCTTTTTCTTACCGATGGCGCGGCGCAGGATATCGCCCTGGGCCAGCGAAAAGCCGGCCAGCACATTGGTCACCCGCTGCACCTGCTCCTGATAGACCATGTAGCCGTAGGTACCCTTGAGAATGGACTCCATCAGGGGATGCCCGTACTCAATCTTCTCCCGCCCGAGCTTCCGGTTGATGAAGCTGTCAATGAACTGGAGCGGGCCCGGCCGGTAAAGGGCGTTCATGGCGATCAGCTCCTCGATCACCGTCGGCCCCAGCTTCCGGAGACTGTCGCGCATCCCTTCACTTTCAAACTGGAACACCCCGACCGTGTCCGCGCGCTGGAACAACTCGAACGTCGCCTTGTCGTCCGTCGGGATCTTCTCCATGTCCAGGATCTCACCGCGGGTCTGCTTGACCAGATCCACCGCCTCCTGGATCACGGTCAGCGTTTTCAGGCCGAGGAAGTCCATCTTCAGAAGGCCGATTTTGCCAATGGGATCCATGGCATACTGGGTGATAATCTGCCCGTCTTTATCAAGCGCCAGCGGGACAATCTCGATCAAGGGCTTCTCGCCGATCACCACGCCTGCGGCATGGGTTCCGGCATTGCGCAGCAACCCTTCCAGCACAAAGCCGTAATCCAGGATACGCTTGCAGTTCGCCTCGGTCGCATAGGCTTTCTTGAAATCAGGATTCAGCTCCAAGGCGTCCGACAGCTTGATCTTCGGGTCGTCCGGAACCAGCTTGGCAAGACGATCGCACTCCGAGAACGGCAGTTCCAGGACCCGGCCCAGATCACGAATGACCGTCTTTGCCCCCAGCGAGCCGAAGGTGATAATCTGGGCGCAGTTCTCCCGGCCGTACTTGTCCTTGACGTACTCAATCACCTCGCCGCGCCGGGTCTGGCAGAAATCAATATCGAAGTCCGGGGGCGACACGCGTTCCGGGTTCAGGAACCGCTCGAAGATGAGCTCGTACCGGATCGGGTCAATACCCGTGATCTCAAGCAGGTAGGCTACCAGGCTTCCCGCGCCCGAACCGCGCCCGGGTCCCACGGGAATCTTGTGCATCTTTGAAAAATGAATGAAATCCCACACCACGAGGAAATAGTTGATGAACCCGGTTTTCTCGATGATGGACACTTCATAGTCGCAGCGGGTGACCAGTTCCTTCTCGCGCTCATCCCGGGGATGGAGCGGATCCTTGAGCCCGTAGCGCTTGAGCAGCCCTTCATGGCAGAGCTTGATCAGGTATTCCTTCTGTGACATCTCGGGCGGAACCTTGAACAGGGGGAAATGAAGCCCGCTGAAATCGAACTCGAAGTTGCACCGTTCGGCAATCCGGACCGTGTTGCTGATGGACTCGGGAATCTCGCGGAAGATCTGGGCCATCTCATCCCCGCTCTTGAAGTAGAACTCCGAGGAGGGATACTTCATCCGCTTGGGATCACTGAGCACCGTCTGGGTCTGGAGGCAGAGCATCATCTCATGAGCCTCCGCGTGCTCCCGCTTCAGGTAATGAACGTCGTTCGTCGCCACCAGGCCGAGCCCGGTTTTCTTCGCCAGCGCCACAAGCCCCTTGTTCGCCTTACGCTGCTCGGGCATCAGGTGATCCTGGACTTCCAGGAAGAAATGATCCTTGCCGAAGATGTCGGAATACCGTCCCGCCATCTCCAGGGCACCCGCCTCATCATCCTCCAGCAGCTTGCCGGGAACCTGCCCCTTGAGACATGCCGAGAGACCGATCAGGCCGCCGGCATGCTTCGACAGGATCTCGTGGTCGATCCGGGGCTTGTAGTAGATGCCCTCCGTGTGCGCGGCACTGATCAGCCGGACCAGATTGCGGTAGCCCAGTTCGTTGGTCGCCAGAAGAACCAGGTGGTGGGCCTGCGATTTGGAGGGACCCTCCGCCTTGCGGTCAAAGCGGCTTCCGCCGGTGATATAGGCCTCACACCCGATGATCGGCTTGATCCCCTTGCCCCGCGCCGCCTCATAGAACGGCACGACCCCGTACATCACGCCGTGATCGGTGATCGCGGCAGCGGTCATGTCCATCGCCTGCGCCGCACCCACCATGTCCTTGATGCGGCAGGCGCCGTCCAGCATGCTGTACTCGGTATGAACGTGGAGATGGACAAAGGGAGTCATTAGAGAATGAAGAGGGAAGAGGGGAGAGGGGAGAGGGATTGCGTACAGGGTTGAAGATCAATTTCCATGGCTTCTGTCCTCAATCTAAAATCTTAAATCAACAATCTTAAATTCAAACGTCCATGGCCATGGCCACTTCAGGGCAGGTAAAAGGGGAGTCATACTTGGCGCAGTTGATGCACCCCATGTACAACTTGTGCATCAGGGAGGCTTTGGGCACCTCATGAAACCCCATCTTCGAAAAGAACCCGGGCGTAAAGGTGAGGCAGATGATCTGGGAGGGATTCAGACCCCGTACCCGCTCGATCGCCGCCTCCACCAGCAACCGCCCCACTCCATGCTTCCGCAGGGACTTCTTCACCGCAAGCGACTTCACCTCGACCGAGGGATGCCGCACATGGCCGATTTCCGGAAGAATGGCGTAGGATACGGTCCCGACGATCTCGCCTTTCCGCTCACAAACAATAAACCGGTCGATGTTTTCCGCGATGTCGGAAATGGGCCTCGGCAGAAGTTCCTTGGGATAGGCTTTGATCAGGCTGTAAATCCCCTCGGCATCCGTAAAGCCGGCATTCCGAACGACAAATTTTTGTTTTCTTTTCACAGCCGGCAGTTTACCCCACCCTGATTCCCACCGCCAAGTAAAAGATAACCCTTTTCAGCCCGCCCAGGCCAGCGCCACAGCGGTAACCGTAATATCGGTCTTCCGAGGGCGCAATTGGATGCGGGTGGTTTCCAGCAAGGTGGGATCACAGGCGTTCTGGATCCGCGTCGTCTCCTGATTCAACTCCTGCTGAAGGGCCTCCATCCGGGCCTGCACAGCGGCAACACTTTCACCCGCCCGCTGGATGTCGCCCCGCTCCTGCAGGGTCCGGCCGGCGCCGCGCATGGCCGTGGCCGCGCGGCCCATATTCCCCACGCTCATCGTCTTACGCCCGAAGAATGCGCCCAGCACCGTGGCGCCGATGGAAATGGCCGTCTGGATCGCCTGCTGGCCCATCTGGGACTTCTCTGCCTCCACCCGTGCCTGGGCCCGGCGCAACTGTTCCTGCACCGTCGTCAACTTCGGGGCGTATTGCCTACGCAACGTCTCGACGTCCTGGTCCCGCTTTTCGCGGAGCGTCTGGGTCAGCCGAGCCCGGAAATCCCCCTCGGCTTCACCCGGCTTGGATATCGCCTTGAGGGCGGGACAGGAAATCAGATCGAGGGACACCCCTTGATACAACCATGATTTCAGCGCCTTGGCCCAGAGCTCGTAATTCTTTACCCGCAACGCCGCCGCGGGTATTTCGCTGAACCGCGTCCCGGGCGCAGGCTCGGTATCCAGCGCGCCTTCGCCCCCCTCAAGCGCCTGGGCCGATTCCCAGGAGAGATCGGCGCCGGTTGCCGAAAAGGAGGCGACATGGGCCGTCGGCACCCAGGTATCCACGCCGGCCTTGGCATCCACAAAGTGAAGTTTGCCCAACCCCACCACACCCGCCCGGTAGGTCGTTCCTGCCCGCGCCCCGGCTACAAAATATTCCGCCACGCCCGACGGCGTCATCGGACGCGATCCGGATTCCGGCTGCACCGGCGCCGGTGAGACAGCTCCATGTGCCGGGACTGCCGCCACAGGGGAA
>Ga0247841_10008101_pt1 | contig 15290 bp, 22 predicted proteins | sample LaCruzMarch2015__2_FD_192410 | JGI IMG/M metagenome (GOLD analysis project Ga0247841, IMG submission 192410) | Freshwater microbial communities from meromictic Lake La Cruz, Castile-La Mancha, Spain - LaCruzMarch2015_18m | ecosystem: Environmental > Aquatic > Freshwater > Lake | place: Spain...
ATGCAGGCCATCGACATCGCCGACCTCAAAATCGATTTGGCAGTAGGCGGCATTGATCAGAGGAAGATTCACATGCTGGCTCGTGAGGAGCTGCCCCGCCTGGGGCTTCCCGCCCCGGTGTGCATGCACACGCCTCTCATCGCCGGCCTGAATGGGGAGAAGATGTCCTCCTCCAAGGGAAACAACATCGCTGTGGATGAGCCGGCTGAGGAAGTGGAAAAGAAGATCAAGAGCGCCTTTTGTCCCGCCAAAGTGGTGGAGAACAATCCCGTGCTGGCCATATGCAAGTACCACGTCTTCCCCCGCATCGAAGCCGGCATGACCATCAAGAGACCGGCCAAGTTCGGAGGGGATGTTTCCTATCAGAACTACGAGGTTCTGGAGGCTGATTTTGTCTCCGGTGCGATGCATCCCATGGATCTGAAGAAGGCCACAGCGGAGTGCATGAACGAGATACTGGCGCCGGTGAGGGAGAAGATGAAGGGGTGATTCAATTGGTTTAGCATCTTTTTCGAATTAAATCTGGAATAGTTATTGGCTTTGTTAATACTTGCACTCCTTGTGGCGTTTTTGCGGTATCAAATACTGTTCGCCAATAATCGTAATTTTGTTTGCCACCAAACGCAGTTAGTGATAAGTCTCTATTTACCCAAAAAGGTAAGTCCTTTAGATTATTAACAGCAACCCTAATTGTATCCCAAAGAGATTCTGGAAATATGCATTGGAATAGCCGTTCATCATTAATAATTTCGCCCTGAAGTAGGAAGTAATATTCTGCAATTTTCTTAATATATATAAGCCAGTTGTAAATTATTTCTTCCTTCGCCATTCTATAAGCCGTCAAGTGCTCTTCTGGGATATCTTCCCCTTTTTGGATTTTATTTTCTATTTTCGAAGTGCCGATCTCTGGATTGAATTTTCCAATAAAAATTTCCTCTGAGATAATATTCATTAATTTTAAAATTTGTTCTTTTTCTAATTCTCTTGGATTTTCACCTTCCTCAAATCGATAATCTAAATTAGTACTCAAGACTTCTTGGTTTATGAAAAACGAATAAAAAGTTTTTGCTATTGTGCTATACGACAGTGGTTTTTCGTTTTTTCTTCCACCAAAATCAACAAATTCAATTAGCCGATTTTTTTCATTATAAGTTATCGAATCTCTTACAGAATCTAGGATATATTTTTTCATTGCTTTCGATTCGCCCTTATAATAATTGACCAGATCGCGTTCAGAGAAACCAAATTGATCTTCAGATATGTTCAGCTCTTTTTTATAACGTCTTATTCTTTCAAGATAAATTGTATTACCTAAATGAGCCTGTACAGACTTATCAAAAGGTATTCCAATTAAATTTGTAGCAGCATGAGTATTGGCTGTCCTCAGGGTTTCGAGCTCAAGTTCTGAAGAGAGAATGAAAATCCTAACAGGTAGTTTTTTTGTGCCAAGCAATATTTGAGCAGCAGCTTTGTGTTGACCATCAAATATCTTGACTCTGCTATTTTTATTATTATTTCTTGAATCAAACCACGCTAAAGATATATGCAGTTGAGGATATTTAGAGAAAAATTCTTTAACTAATTTTGATACATTTTGTCCGATTGATCTTGGATTTATTGTATCATCATGAAATAAGTATTCTAATGGCAAAAGCGCGAAGAAATATTTAAAACCGCTAAGTTCATCTTTATAGACTCTCTCATGATAAATCGTATTATCCCCTATTTGAGAGAAAGAATATTTAACTTCTCCGATTTTATTTTTAAAAGATAGATCCAAGATTAGGTCATGCTTGGATCCACCATATTGAGAAAGCACATCAGATAGATTGGGTCCTCTATTTGGTATTAAATCGCGAATGTCTTTAAATCTTGCGAGAATCCTTGCTACTCTTAAATCGGCATCTTGTTTCGACTCATTGCAGCTTGAATGGACCAGAGCAAAATTTGATTCTTCATCTTTTCCTTGTGCATTAATTGGGATTACATGATCGATATGCAAATTCTGGTTTGGATCCAATGTTTTTCCACAAATGAAGCAGTTGCTTGTTTGGGTCTTTTCATTTTTTTGGGCTATTAGTAGCTTATTTTGGAGTGTTTCTCTTTTTTCTCCTGAAAGCCTATTTAGATAAATAGATCCCATATCAATCACTTCGAATACAACCTTAAGATGCATAAAGTTGTATAAAAGAATTCGCTTTTGGTCTTAAAATCACTCAGAGTTTTGAAAATTTTATCCTGTATCGCTGAATTCCATGTGTGGGAGATCGTGGAGAGCCTGCAGACTGCGCTGAAGCGGTTCCGGGGCATTGTGGATGAGCTAAAAGAGGCAAAGCGTAACGCCCGCCAGCTCGGAATCCCACCCGATTCGAGCTACCAAGACCCGGCCCGAGGGCACAGGCCCATCCTGACGCACCAGGCCCACGTGCGGGCGCACGGACGCATGCCCACGCAGGCGAGCGGCCCCGCGTGCGAAGGCAGGCACGAGAATGCGAGGCGGGCAGGGAGGATGACGAATGGCGCGACCGTCCAAGCATAGATTTATTTTCAAGAACAACCTCTTGCAAATAGATGCAGCCGATAAAGATAATTATAGAAAAGCATCCTGATGGCTATGTCGCCTATCCCATCGGCATCAGGGGGATAGTAGTAGGTGAAGGCGATACTTATGAGGAAGCAATTGCTGATGTTAAATCTGCCATCCAGTTCCATATAGATACGTTTGGAAGACAAGTCCTTGAAACAAACGAAATCAGTGAGACTTTTGTTGCAGAAGTGGTTGTGTGACGAGGTTCCCCAGGGACGTTCCGAAGCGAAAGGTGATAAAGGCCCTGGAGGCTCTGGGATTTGAAATAATCCGGGAAGGCAACCACATTTCCATGAATAGGATAAATCCCGATGGAAGCAAAACGCCCCTGACTATGCCGAACCATGAAGTGATTAAGGGTTCCACGCTGTTAATAATCCTAAGACAAGCAGGAATTTCCAGAGAAGAGTTTATCGAAGTATTCAATGAGATATGATCGCTACCACTGCGATGCGATAAGTCAACAAAAACAAGACGCCCTTGATTTTGGCGAGATCGACCTCTTACTCACGAGATGACGGGAGAGGCGAGAAGGCGAGAGGTTCCGGAGCTTCCCTACGATGCCCTGCGAGAGGCAATAATCAACGCCGTGGCCCACCGGGATTACTTCCAGCGGGGGGCCAATGTCATGGTTGAGGTCTACGACGACCGCATCGAGATTTGCAATCAGGGAGGGCTGCCCAAGGGCCTCTCGCCCGAGGAGTTTGGCAAAAGAAGTGTGCTGCGAAATCCGAAGATAGCCGGTATGCTGCACAGGGCGGATTACATCGAAAAGATGGGTACTGGGGTTGGGAAGATGCAGCGGCTCATGAGCGAGGCAGGGCAGGCGCCGCTGGAGTTCACCTTCACGAGTTTCTTCACGGTCACTTTCAGGAAGGCTGCTGCGAATAGTGAAGAATCTAGCGAAATAACAAGCGAAAATTTCGCTAGAAATTTCGGTACAAAATTCGGTTTAAAAGGAGATCGGCTAGCAAGAGCAGTAAGGATTCTTGAGATTTTGAGCGGTAGAGAACGCTTGATCATCAGCCAAGTTGCCGAGAGCTTCGAAGTTGGAGTGCGAGCAATCACCAGGGATATTAAATTCCTAAAAGATAATGGGCTTGTTGAGTTTATAGGCTCACCAAAAACAGGATGGTATGTGATTACTGAGGACGGAATGAAACTGATAACGAATTTGAATGAAGGCGCTGAAAAATGAGGGCAATCTTTGAAAAATGCACAGTAAATGACATAGTAAATTGCTCAAGGATTTCATGACCAAAGTGATAGTATGATGTTGAATTCAAAATAAGTCACACGGAAAATGGCATAGTAAATGACATAGTAAACGTCGTAGTAGCTATGAGACACGAACATTTCTTCGGCGAGAGACTTCATCAAATGCGACAACGCGGATAACCGGTATGAACGAAAGGAGAAGGAACGCTTCCGGGCCTTTTGCTATGACGATCTGGTGAAACGGGATAAAACCAGCCTGGACATCTTCTGGCGCAAGGACGAGAGCCTGGAGGACTCCGACAACCTGCCCGATCCGACAATCCTGGCGCGGGAGATCGTGGAGAGCCTGGAAACAGCGCTGGAGCAGTTCCGGGGCATCGAGGATGAACTGAAAGACTGAAAACTAGCGGCCTGCCAGCTCCGAAATGCTGCCCCGATTATACCAGCTACCAAGCCCCGGCCCGAAGGCGGCCCACCAGAGCGCGCCAGGCCTACATGCGGGCGCACGGGCACGGGCGCGGGCAGGCGCAGGCGGGCGGGCCCTGGGGCGAGCGGCCCCGCGTCGCAAGGCAGCGCACGAGAATGCAAGCAGGGGAGGAAGGCACGGGCAGAGAGCAACATGCAGAAAAGACGGCTTGGCCGTTTCGGACTGAGATTTTTATGACTAATATGAATATAAGTCTCTCATCATATTTATTTACTATCCGGCCCTTTGTAGTTCCGAGGAAAAGATGAAAACCCTTCAAGAGATCGAGAGTATTCTTAGAGATGAAAAGCCAATCCTGAGGCATAGGTTTAAGGTCAAAGAGATCGGCATCTTCGGCTCTTTCGTGCGAGGCGAACAGAAGGATACCAGCGATCTGGATTTGCTCATCGATTTTGAGGAGCCGCTCGGCCTAATTCGTTATGTGGGATTGCAGAACTATTTGAGCGACAAGATCGGAGAACGGGTAGATCTGGTCACAAAGTCTGGCCTTAAGCCGAGAATAAGCGGGCATATCCTGAAAGAGGTAATTTACGTATGAAGGAACGGGATTACGCAAGTTACATTGAGGATATCATTGAGCACATGAATTATACTCAAGAATTTATAAGAGGCATGACATTTGAAGAATTCGCAACCGATAAAAAGACTATCCTTTCAGTTACAAAGTGCATCGAGATTGTGGGAGAGGCCACGAAGCATATTCCAGATTCGATTAGAGAAAAATATCCTGAGGTTCCTTGGCGAGAAATGGCGGGAATCAGAGACCGGCTTGTTCATGGTTACTTCAAGGTAAACCTGGAGATTATCTGGATGACTGTGACTCTGGAATTTCCAGAGCTTCGACCCATGATAGAAAATGTATTGGCTGACGTAGATCTCTAACGAGAAGCCAGAATACAGTCAATTAACAAGCAGTGAGTGCTATCGAGCCCCGGCCCGAAGGCGGCCCACCTGCGTACGCCAGGCCCACGCGCGGGCGCACGGGCGCATGCCCACGTGGGGCGAGCGGCCCGCTTGCGAAGGCGGCGCACGAGAATTCAAGGCGAGGCAGGGGAAAGCAGCATGGGCAGCGTGCCTGTCAGGATGAACTGGATAAAGCAAATTGGAATTCCGGCTATAGCTGATTATGCTTTAGAAAGGATCAAATGTCATGACCTCATTGTTCTTAGAGAGGGGAAAAGCTTGAGCGACCAGATGCAGCCCGTTCGTGAAAAAATCATAGGTATTTTGCACAGAAATGATGTAAAAAAGGCATCCTTTTTTGGGTCAATCGTGAGAGGGGAGATGACCGAAGAGAGCGATGTGGATCTTTTGGTCGAATTTGAAGGTAAAAAGAGCCTTCTGGATATTGCCCATTTGAAGAATGAGCTGGAAGATGCCATTAGCAGAAGAGTGGATGTTCTGACTTACAAATCGCTGCACCCCCTTCTCAAAGAAAGAATTCTGGCCGAGCAGGTCCAGATAATATGAAGAAAGATCCTGCGGTTTTCCTGGGCCATATCCTGGACAGCATTGAGCTTATCGAGAGCTATTCCAGGGGAAAGACCGAGCTGGATTTAATGAATTCAGTTGGCCTGCAGGATAAAATCATCCGAAGGATCGAGATAATCGGAGAAGCTGTGAAAAACCTGCCCGCGGATCTGAGAAAAGATCACCCCGAGGTTCCCTGGAGAGATATGGCAGGAATGAGGGACATTGTAGTCCATCAGTATTTTGGAGTAGATCTTGAGTCTGTATGGCGGGCTGCAACCGTGGATTTTCCGGAGCTGAAGGCGAAGATCTTGAAGATCCAAGAAGAGCTTGGCAAAGAGACCAGGTGAATGGGAGAGAGCCAGCATCATGGCAGAGATCGGCAACGACCAGATCTAGATCGGTAATCCTGGTAAACTGGCCCAAGGGCACAGGCCCACGTGCGGGCGCACGAGCGTGGGCAGGCGGGCCCTGGGGCGAACGGCCCCGCCTGCAAAGGCAGCACACGAGAATGCGAGGCTAGAAGAGAGGACTGCAAATGGCAAATAATTCCTGGTATTGTTTTTAAGGTTTCCAGAGTTGGAGCCATTCCACACCGCTAAAATCTCTGTCATTTGATGCCATTGTGCTCACACCTTCATGTTTCATAGTTGCCAGATGAAAAGCGTCATTAGATAAGAGTGCATATTTCTTGGAGTATCGCAGTGCCAGCTCAAAAGTGCTTTCATCAATTCCTACTATCTTCAAGTGATTGATCTGCTTTATCTTCTCGATTGCGGCCCATGCTTTGGTTGACTCCCTCACCAACTCAGGATCTTCCTTCAGACATTTCAAAACAGATCCCGGATTTATGTTTTCTCTTTCTACAATTTCGGCTATTAGAGACCTATGGAATACTTCATTGCACACAAGAACTGAAGTAATACCATTATATTCGCCATCATTTATGGAATCGAGAAGACACTTGGATGAATTGCCAAACTTACAATGACCGGACACTGCATAAAGCAAGATATTCGCATCTATAAAAACAATTGTGCCTGGTTCGATGTGACTGGGCATCAGATTGGCTCCAGATCGGGGCTCTCAATGATCTCATCCAGCCATTGTTTGTTCTGGATCTTTATGATGCCATAAAGCTGGTCTACTGGATTTTTCTTCACCTCAATCTCGACCAGGTCGCCATCCTTTAGGTCCAGCCTTTCCAATGGCTTTAGAACGCTGTTCTCGTAGACCGCTTTTACCAGCACTGGATCACCTATCAAGATTCTGCGTCAAAGAATAAAAACCTGCCTATTTGGACTGCTAGCAAGCCCAATAGCTTTTGGACAGCCCGATCCGGCGATCCTGGCGCGGGAGATTGTGGAGAGCCTGGAGACTGCGCTGGAGCAGTTCCGGGGCATCGAGGATGAACTGAAAGACTGAGAACTAACGGGCGAGCCAGCTCGAAATGCTTGGCCGATTCGACCAGCCACCGAGCCCCGGCCCGAGGGCATCGGCCCACCCAAGCGCACCAGGCCCACATGCAGGCGCACGGGCGCATGCCCACGCGGGCGAGCGGCCTCGCGTGCGAAGGCGCTCGATAATGCGAACCGAGATGCCGAACTGATGTGAGTTGCCGGACATCCAGGATGAACTGGCCCCGTACAGCCCCATGAGGTAATTGCAGAACGGCAAAGGATAATTACTTCTAAGGAGAATAGTCTGCTACATGAACCCTGCCGCAGAGACAAATCTATCCAAAGAGATAGTTAGCGCCAAGTCCAGAGTCTATCGTTTCTCGGTAGTGATCGAGAAGGACAAAGACGGCTATTTTGCGTTCTCTCCTGAGCTGCAGGGGTGTTACACTCAGGGCGATACCTACGAGGAAGCCTTAGAAAATATAAGGGATGCCATCCGCCTCCATGTAGAAGATAGACTGGATAGCGGCGAAGAAGTTCCTCAGCCGGAATCAGTCAGCCTGACATCTCTGGAAGTCGCCGTATGACGCACCAGCTTCCAAGGGTGAATGCATCTGACGCAATCCGCGCACTTGAAAAAGCGGGCTTCTTTCTGGCTCGTCAGAGCGGCAGCCATAGGATCTACAAGAATGCAGAAGGACGAAGGGTCACTGTACCTTATCATTCCGGCAAAGAGCTTCACCCCAATATTTTAGAGAGCATTTTGAGAGATGCAGACCTGACAACAGAAGAATTTCTAGAGCTGATGAAGTAGCAAAATCAACGATCAAGCTTCATAGTATTTTTAAACAGCCCGGACCACGGCCCACCTGCGGGCGCACGGGCGCATGCCCACGCGAGCGAGCGGCCCCGTGCACGGAGGCGGCGCACGAGGATGCGAGGCGGGCCTGATGCAGAACTGGTGCGGGTTGCCGAACATCCAGGATGAACTGGCCCAGTAAAGCCCCAATGAGAAAATTGCGGAACGACAACGGATAATTACTTTTAAGGAGAATAGTCTGCCACATGAATCCTGCCGCAGAGACAAATCTATCTAAAGAGCTAATTAGCGCCAAGTCCAGAGTTTCTTTCTTGTTCGCCAGAGCGGAAGCCATAGGATCTATCAGGCGGTTTTAAGGAAGGCGGACGAGGCTGAGCCTTAGATCTATGACCTCTTTTTCATCAACTGGTCTATCTGCTGATCTATCTCGGAGATAAGAGAGAATACCGCATCCATAGAGCTGTCAAATGAATCCTCGGAGGCATGCTTGCCGTCCCTGGCCAGAACCCTGATTTTATATCCTCCTGCCGCCAGATCTTTGGAGGACCATTTCCAGCTTGAAAGCTCGGACCATCTGCTCATATCCCGGCCGTTGAACTGGAATTTGTAGAATATTTTGTCGCCCTCCGGATCCTGGGCCTCCGCCTTCCAGATTACGGTCGTGCCCTGTACCGCTGGGCTGGCAATGTCCGGCACAAGGGCCAATAGGGCAGGCGGCTCATTGGAGGCTAAAATGGTGATGGCAGCATCTCTGAAGCTGTCGAATGAGTCTTCTGAGGCGTGCTTGCCGTCCCTGGCCTGGACTATAATCCTATACTCACCAGGCGTGGCGGAAGACGTATCCCAAACCCAGGAATTCGACGACGCCCATTCCCGAACTTTTTTGTCGTTGGCCAGGAATTTGTAGGAGATATCGTCTCTATCAGGATCAACGGCAATCGCAGTCCAGGTTATGACAGAACCTTTGGCCTGAGGACTGGACCTGTCCGCTTTTAGCTCTGTAACTTCTGGGATGTTGTTGGGAGATGTCAGAACAAATGAGGAATCCAGAGAGCTGTCGAAGGCATCTTTTGATGCATGCAAGCCGTCTTTAGCCTGCACTGAAATCCTGTAGTCTCCAGGCTTTTCTGATGAGGTATTCCAGATCCAGGAATTGGACGAGGACCAGCCGGCCACTTCCTCATCGTTCTTCATAAACTTATAGGAAATCTTGTCGTTATCCGGATCTGTGGCTCTGGCCGTCCAGGTTATCCTGCCGCTCCTGCCCGGAGGGCTGGCGGGGTCCGGTTTAAGCTCCTGCAGAACGGGAGGCTGGTTGGGGCGGCTTAAGGTGAAGCTCGCATTCATGCGGCTATCAAATGAATCCAGAGAGGCGTGCTTGCCATCTATTACCAGGACCGTGATCTGGTAATCTCCTGCCGGCAAATCTTGAGATAGCCAGCTCCAGCTATTGGTCTTGGACCATTTCCTCACCTCCCGGCCGTCCAGCAAAAACTTGTAAAGGATTTTGTCGCCCTCTTCATCCGTTGCCTCCGCCTTCCAGAAAATTGCCGCCCCCTGTTGCTGGGGACTGGCTCTGTCCGGCACAAGGGCCTCTAGGGCAGGGGACTGATTGGAATTGGATTCGTTCTTTGCTGATATTTTTCCTGTGCTGTTATCGGCACTGGCATTAATGTCCGGTGCTGTAGATGAAGAAGATAATTTCAAAGAGCTGTTTGTATCTGGCAAGGGAGAGGTTTCTGGCGCTAAAGAAGCTTGCACTGATGCCAGGCTCTCTGCAGGAGCAGCCTGCGCTTTATTGGCTGCAACGGTGGAGGATAGCGATGGTGCGGACGTTGCCCCAGGCATAATCTCTTGCGTGCCGGCCCGATCAAGAGTCAGATTGTCTTTCCCGGTCTGATTCTCTCCATTCAATGGGATGCTTAAGCTCGAAACATTTTTTCCGGCAACTGAGGTGTTGCTCTGCACTTTACCGGCTGCTGTGCTGGCCGCAGTCGGAGGAGAACTTGCAGTTTTTTCGGGCGGCAAAGCCTTCTGAGAAGCGGGCTTTTTTGCCGCAGTTTGACTACTACTCGCTGAGCTGCCGCCTCCCATATCGCCTCCTCCCGCACTGAGAACGGTTACCTTGCTTTTATATTCAAAAATTGCAGGAGAATTGTTCTCTGTGGCATTGAATCCTGTAGAATTGATACCCGTGGAGTTCGCGACTGGGGATTGACTGCTTGATTTGGCGGAATTATTTTGGGAAAGATTGACCCAGAGGTGCTCTTCTTTGTAAGGGGAAGATAAATCTCCTTCTTTATAGAGCAGGAGATCAAGAGCCTCCGGCCCCGGCGATTTTGCCTGACCAGTCAGAATGAAGCTTACCAGATCCTGCCAACTCTCATCCCTGCCCAAAATCAGGTCTCTGCTAAATAAAACGGAATTCCTGAATATCAGCTTCAAGGTATAATTCATTGGGCTTTTTTCACGGTTTATTATCTTTACCTTGGCAAATAGTTTGTTTCCTTCCTCCAAAGATGAAGATGGAGGGCTTAATGCTTCACCGGGCCAGGTGACCTCAAGCTCTGTGAATGGCTCGTCGGAAGGAAAATGATATGGGCCAAAGGCAATAGCCAAAGCAACTATAAAACAGGCCGCCAACAAGAGGATAGCCAGAGCGGCACCCCTGCTCCTGATGCTTGCTCCAGAAATGCGGGAAAAGGCCCGCGCCGATCTTAGTCCCCTTTTTGGCAGAAGAAGAAATCTTCTCTTGCGAGGCAGATTCGACCAGCGGCCATAGGCCACCGCCGCCAGGAATATGGCCAGAAGAGAAAGAATTGTGGCTAAAGACGGAACCTGCAGTCCTCGGGGGGTGGCCGTCAGAATGAAGCTGAATAGCCCGGCTAGCATTGCAGAGGAGACCAGGCTTAGAAATGCGCGCCTCTGCCCACTAAGGTCGTTTTTGCCGGGAAATAGCGAGAGGACGGCAAGATATCCGGGGATGAGGAGCACGAAAATGAGAGCCGGGAGCGATAGAGTGCCCTGCAGGGATGGAGGCGGCAGATGGACCAAGGCCAAAGCTATAACAGAGATCAAAACAGATGCAATTAGATGCCGGGGCGGTGGCCAGGCTAGCCTCATATTCTTTATCCTCCAAGATTCAAGCCCAAAAGCTCATGTTCAATTACTGATAAAACCTTTTTCCTAGGAACTTGGACTAGATCCCAAGCTCCATCCCCACCGGACAGTGATCGGCGCCTGTGACATCCTTGAGTATAAACGCCGACTGTACCACATCCCGCAGATTTTCGCTTATGAAGAAGTAGTCGATCCTCCAGCCTACATTTCTCTCGCGGGCTCGTGTCTTCAGATCCCACCAGGAGTAGCTCTCGCCTTGCTCATGAAAGATACGAAATGTGTCTATAAAGCCACTTTCTACCAGCCGGTCCATCCAGGCCCTCTCCACCGGCAAGAATCCTGAGAACTTCTCATTGGCCTTGGGCCGGGCCAGATCGATCTCCTTGTGGGCAGTATTGAGGTCCCCGCAGATCACAATCTTCCTTCCTTTGGCCTTGAGCCTGTCGATGTGCTCTAAAAAAAGATCATAGAACTTCAGCTTGTACTCCAGCCGTTCTTGGCTGGCTTTGCCGTTGGGAAAGTAGACATTGAAGAGCAGAAACTGTCCATAATCGGCCACAATAGCGCGATGCTCGTCATCAAAGCCCTCCATTCCCATAGTGAATTTTACGCTCAGGGGCTCTGTTTTAGAGAAGAGAGCCACTCCGTCCCGCCCTTTTCTCTCCCCGGAGCCGAAATAGGAAAAGTAGTCCGACATGCTCTTTAGCTCAGCAGGAACCTGATCGGCGGCCACCTTGGTCTCCTGCAGGCAGAGCACATCGGGCATATCTCTTCTAAGCCAATCTACGAAGCCCTTTTTATAAATGGCTCTCAGACCGTTCACATTCCAGGAGAGAAGTCTCAAGGTAAGATCTCAGGAAATGTTGACGGGGAATATCTTTTTCTCATCTACGGTGCCGTTCTCCCAGGGCCGGAGCAAGAGCATGATGACATCCGTGCTGCCGGGCTTTTTGGCGCTAAATACAAAGAGCTTTTCGCCGGGCACGCCCACCATTCCCGCCTTTGCATCACCGGACTGTTCGGATGAGTTCACAAGGCTCAGGTACCCGGTATCAAACTGGGTCCACCATGAAAAGCCGGTCGAACCAGCATTGGACGGTAACTCGATGGTAAAATTCTCTCCAGCCATGACATTGATGGCATCTTCGCAGGGGGCGTTGTCGCAGATGCTGCCGGCAGAGGCTGTGGCCGCGGCTATCAGAACCGCAGCGACGCCTGCCAGAAATATGCTTGCTAGTCTCTTCATTTTCTATTCCTCAAATCTAATGGTTAACATATCAAATATAAAAAACATATTCCCATCCAAAAAAAACCCCCTCACAACTTCACGATCCTCTGGATAGTTCAATCCAGATATTGACAGCAGAGATGCTGATCAGGTTCAATGTGGTAGCCGCATACCAGAGATAGGATTCCTGCAGGCTGAGGCGCGCTATCCAGCCGGACCATAGAACGAAACAGATGATGGAAAAGGAGATCAGAGTGTCGATGGCTAAAAAGAGCCTGGGCCTCTTAAAGAGCCTTCCCGCCTGAGCAATGGTGCAGTACTCCATGGGGGCCGCCCGGCCGGCCAGGTGAAAGAAGACTCGCGCCAAATTCATGAGCAAATCCGCCCAGGCCCAGGCTATGACCAGCCAGCCGAAGGCGGAAAGGGTGGCGTACGCCGCACCCGTGCGCAGGGCCAGCAGGCCGAAGAGCAGCTTGAAGACACAGAAGGGAACGCCGATGGTCAGAGCCTGAAAGATGGGAGTCAAAAAGATGCTATCTTCAACCTTTTCCTCTTGCGGCCTGCTTTGCTCTTCCATTGACATCTATCCTGGTGCGTTTTTGCCGAAAAAAAGTTTACATCCTTAAAATATGCCAAAGAATTCCGTGATGTCGAAGTAGACTGCGATCCTGGTTTTGTCAGCCAGTTCAACGTCCATTCTGTCATAGAACCTCTTTTCTTCAGAGACAAGCTCCTGGCTCTCCAGGAACCAATCCACATCACGCTGGCCGAATTTTTCTTCAAGATAGTAGTACTCCGCTGCCACGCCGTCCTCCTCGCCCATGGCGTAATCGATGACAATGGCATCCTCTATGGACTGGCCGCTGTTGTCCGAAAAGGTTATGTAACCATCGTAGAGCAAATCAGAGGACTGATTGCCGGCCGGTTCTGCTCCCTGGTCATTCATCTGGGAAAGAGGCATGCCGTACTTGCTGCCCCCGGCGCTTGGGACCAGCTCCATGTAATGCATCGCGCCGGGTGGCGTGCGGTTCATATCAACTTTCAGGGTGTCAAGCAGCATCCTGGTTGTGTTCTCCCAGGGGAAGTCGGATCCAACCAGCACATAAAGGCCTGTGCCCTCTGCCCCGAAGTACTTGGGAAAAGCGGCTGTAAAGAGAAGACGATCATCCTCATAACGGCTGCCCACGCCCAGAATCGCTCTTTGACCGTCCATGGCTCTTATGTAGTGGTCTGGGTTAGAGATATTCGCCGCTTCAAAGAGTTCATCGACCATGTCTCTTGCATCCTCAAAGCCGATATTCTGCGACTCGGATAGATAGATAACCGCATGGCGGCTGGAGTCGTTGATGATTACCTGATATGTGTCGTTTTCCTGCATGGCATCGATTTGGTACGGTCCGTTTGCTTGCAAGGAGAACGATATATCATATTTTCCTATTGTCAGCATCTCTTGCTCGGCAGATGCTACAAAGGATAGCATCACAATTCCGGCATACACCAGCAACAAAATTGGGCTTGCTCTCATTTCCTGCTCCTCCTGAGAATTCCAGCAAATTAGCATTAGTTCTCGCGCACAAGTATAGAAAATTAATGCCCCAAAAATCGCTTTGCATTTTTATGAGGAATAACTCCAATTGAATGTTTGCCCATTAATAATATTATTATTTAAATTAATTTTAAGTTATGAATGATTGCACCTTATTATAGAATTATAAATCTTTGAAAATAGACTTATAGAACTCATTTTGACAATCCGAGAACTCTGCCTCAAAATTAATTACTAAAGAAAAATTCTTATACTAAAAGCTCTAAGCTACTGTAGAGGACTATGCTGGCTAGACCGAATTTGAACATTCTTCTTGCCGAGGACAACCCGGTAAATCAGAAGATGGCTCTGATTGCACTCAAGAAGCTGGGCCTAAATGCCGATACGGCCAAGAACGGCCGGGAGGTTCTGGTGGCCCTGGAAGAGCATCCTTACGACCTGGTGCTCATGGATATTCAGATGCCGGAACTGGATGGAATTGAAGCCACCAAAATCATTCGCAAGCGATGGCCACAAGGCCCCAAGATAATAGTTGTCACCTCATTTGAGGCGGATATGTGCCGCGATCTTTGCTATAATGCGGGGGCGGATGATTTTCTCAATAAGCCTGTAAAGATAGATGAGCTTGGTGCTGCGATTGAGCGCAATTTAGGCACTATTGGTTTGCAAACTGCCGCGGATGCACAAGCTCTTTTCGTTTAATCCGTTTTTTTAAGGTCTTAACGTATTTAAGGCCGTGATACAGATTCATTTTTTGGCCATCTGCCTGATCCTGTCCCAGCCTGTTCCCCCCACCCGGAGAGGGTGATCCAGTACCACATCTATGAAGCCGAAGATAACGGGAGCATAAACGGCATAGAAGTCGCGAGCGAAGGACATAGCCTCCACTAGATCCTGGAAGTGGCGGGTCTCCATCTCCTCACCCGTCCCGGCAATTACGGTGCTTATATTGCTCCTGGCCACGAAGCTGGACATGCCGCAGGAGGCTTTGGGAGGCTGCACGGCATCGATGTTCAAGGGCACGCCGCCATAGCATTCGTAGGCATAGCGCAAAAGCTCCTCTCGCGTCTCCAGGCCCTCCGATCTTGCCTCCTCCAAAATTTCCTCGTCCAGAAAATCGAGTTGGGGAATGAGGCCCGCATCGATGACGTAGGAGAAGCCCTCCTCATCTCTTATTGCCAGGTCCACGGCCTCCAGGACCAGACCCAGCCTCACCGGTCCGCCATAGCCATAGCTGCAATGCCAGCGGTCGCTCTCCACGTAAAGCTGCCGATCGCTCAGATTTGTTATATTAAGCATTAGAAGCAATATTAATACTATTTACTATCCGTCCAAATGTCCCCTACATTAAAATACCTCTGCATACGAATTCGTGCATTGGTGGGATTGATGACACAAATGGACGAGCCCGATC
>Ga0247841_10008102_pt1 | contig 15288 bp, 15 predicted proteins | sample LaCruzMarch2015__2_FD_192410 | JGI IMG/M metagenome (GOLD analysis project Ga0247841, IMG submission 192410) | Freshwater microbial communities from meromictic Lake La Cruz, Castile-La Mancha, Spain - LaCruzMarch2015_18m | ecosystem: Environmental > Aquatic > Freshwater > Lake | place: Spain...
TTACGCTATAATCTCTCCCGTTGTGGTGAGTGTAGCCCAGTGGTCTAAGGCGCCAGGTTGTGGCCCTGGATACCGAGGGTTCAAATCCCTCCACTCACCCCATCCCTTCCTCCTTCCACCCGTTGTTTAATATGGACTAAAACATCAGTTTCCAAGTTCGGCGATGGATACCAGCCGCCACTCGGTGTCGTGCAATCCGACGCTGGTCCAATATATTGTTTTTTCCACTATCTTACCCGTTACAGCGTCGGGATACATATATCCGCCCGTTTCGGTCTTGTGTGCCGCAATTTTCTCAGCCTGTGCGATCAATTCGGGGTAATCTTTATATGATGGATCGGTGAGCACGTTTTTGCCTGTCTCGGTTCCCGTCGAGCAGTAGATTACCATGCCGTCAAGTTGCATGACATTAACTTTTATGGCCCGTGTCTGTGCAGCAGGAGCAATGGTCCCTGCCAGCAGGCCCTCGGGTTTGAACAGGACGCTGACCGAGCCCAGTACCTCACCTTGCTCTGTGACTACCGGCCAGACCAGCACCAGGGCATCGACCCCCTCCACCGCCCTGAACATGTTGCTCAGCATCGGCTTCCTGTTTTCTTTAAACCCCTCCCAGTACATTTTCGAGGCTTCTGTGGTTGCCGTGTCGGTCCCTTCATATCGGCTGTATTCCTCGGGCGCCACAGTGATCATCTTTCCCAGGGGGTCGGCAGTTGCGCAGTCCAACAGGTAGGGATATCTCTTACACAGCCCGTTTAATATCCCCCGCGTCTCTTCGCCCTGCAGCCCGCTTTTTGCGATTTTTGCAGCCGCACCGGATACGGCATTGTTCAAATTTAACAGCTTGGACTGGATGATCCCCTGCATATTCTCCGTGGCTGACTGAAGCTGTTTTCCATTTTTGACCGGGCCGGCGCAGCCACCCATCATCACAATTAATACAACAGCCAATATCACGGTAATTGCCGATGACCATATCATTTTCATGTCAGGTAACTCCCCCCTTATAAATATCCTGATTAAACGGGCTTCGTCCCCATATGGTAGCCCAGGGGAGTACTACAGGGCAACGACTGATCCAACATCAGTGGCCAAGCTGATGATACGACGATTGACCACGTTTCAGGAGCAGCGCATATCATGATAGCTAATTCTGGTAGAATATGTGGACTTCGTACTATCTCCCGCTGTGGTTTCAGCGTCAAAGGAGGATAATTATACATGTTTGCAAAAGGACTTAACTTATTCCTGGTTATTGCATTGTCATTAATGCTCACCCCGGTATTAGGCTGTGCCGCCCCGGTCGGCGGCGAGGCACAGACGAAGGCCGCCGTCGAAAAAATCCGGGTGGCTACGCAGGCTGAGCTGAATAAGCTGGATGCCGATGTGGCAGATGCCGCTATAAAGCTTAAGAGCACCGGTTTAAGCGGTGACGGGGCCAGACAGATACTTAACGGGTTATGCGCCAAATATCCCTACCTGATCGACTGCAGCACGGTTGATACCACCGGCAAGGTAGTCACGATGGCCCCGGACACCTACCGCCGCTATGAAGGCTCCAATATTGAAACACAGGCTGTTAAGACCCCCGTGCTCAGCCCGTATTTTATGACAGTTGAGGGCATAACGGCCGTTTCATTGATGAGGCCCGTCCTTGACCAGGAAGGTAAGCAGATCGGCATCATAGACGCCCTGTTTACACCTGAAGCCCTACTTACCGGCACCGTTGCACCCGTGCTCGAAGAGACCGGCCTCGCGATGAATGTCCTACAGACCGACGGCATGACCATCTATGATTTGCCGAAAAATGATACGGGGAAAAATCTTCTGACAGACGCAGAATATAAGCCGTACACGGACCTGGTAGCTCTTGGCTCCAGGTTCGCAGCGGAGGAATCCGGGAGCGGCATATATTCCTTCCCCAGCCACACGACGGCGGAGCCGACAAAAAAGCTGGCTGTCTGGGCAAGCGTCAAGCTGCATGGGACAGCCTGGCGGATGATAGCCGTGCAGGAAGCAGTAAAGTAACTTATCGCGGCAATTGACCGGAAGAGACTCGGGCACGAAAATATTCGATGTGAATCGGGGAGGGCATATGTCATTTAAATACTTGCTGTATGAAAAGAAAGGGAGAATCGCATATGTCACTATTAACCGTCCCGAGGTGATGAACTCAATTTGTCCGCCTGCCAGTGATGAGATGTGGGAGGCTTTCTCTGACTTTCGTGACGATCCTGAGGTCTGGGTAGTCATTCTGACCGGCGCCGGGGAGAAAGCCTTTTCGGCCGGCAATGACCTCAAGTACCAGGCTCTGCACGGTAGTGATCCTGCGTACATGACGATTAATAATCCGGGCCGCTTTGGCGGCATCACCGAGCGCTTTGATTGCAACAAACCCATGATCGCCGCAGTCAACGGCTATGCCCTGGGTGGTGGTTTCGAGCTTGCGCTCAAATGTGACATTATCATAGCCGCTGACCATGCGCAGTTCGGTTTGCCGGAAGCAAAGGTCGGTTCGATAGCCGGGGCCGGCGGCATTCATCGTCTGCCTCGTATGATACCCCAAAAAATAGCCCTGGGAATGATGTTCACAGCCAGGTCTCTCACTGCACAAGAAGCTTATCGCATCGGATTGGTAAATGAAGTTGTCCCACTGAAAGATCTAATGTCCACAGCCGATAGATGGGCCGATGATATAGTGCGCGGCTCGCCACTCACCATCCAGGCTACCAAGGAAGCTGCCCTAAAAGGTCTTGATATGAAACTGGAAGAGGCGCTTTATACCGTATTCCCCGGTACGGACAGGTTGTTTAAATCGCAAGACATGTTGGAAGGAACTCTGGCATTTGTTGAAAAAAGGCCTCCTCAATGGAAAGGAAGCTGATCAGAACGAGATAGGGGCCTCAATTCTGGTAGAATATGAATACTCCGTAGTATCTCAGGTTGTAGCTCCAGCATCTGTCGAGCGTCAGCCCGTGGAGGCCTGAATATCATGCGCCTGTAGCTCAGCGGACCAGAGCATCGGTCTTCGGAACCGAGGGTCGTGGGTTCGAATCCCTCCAGGCGCGCCATAAAAGCAAGGTCTTTTGGACAATTTCATCGAGTAGTTGTGAGGTAATATGGAGAATAGTAATAAGCAGGCGGATGCAGGCAAACTAATCGCACAGGTGAATAAGCTGGATGTACTGGTCAATTACCAGGAAGGATCTATTGTCAGCAGAACGATTATAGATAAGAAAACGGGGACGTTAACCCTCTTCGCTTTTTGGAAAGGGCAGGCGTTAAGCGAACACACCGCTCCTTTTGACGCGCTCGTATATATAGTTGATGGTGAGGCCGAGGTCTTCATTTCAGGAAAAAAACACAGAGTCAGACAGGGTGAACTAATAATCATGCCTGCCAACGAGCCACACGCTCTGAACGCTGTGCAAAATTTCAAAATGCTTCTGGTGATGATCAGAAACTGATCGCTCTGCCGGGAGTCTTGCGACACGTATGCTTCACCTGCAAATGAGTAAGACTGTTGAACGTTGAATCCACGTTAAACGAAATTTAACGAGATACGAAATGAAAGCTAAGAAACTATTATTGCTGTTTATATTGATCCTTAGCCTGACTCTTATGGCATGCGGAAACGAAAAGGCGGCTATTGATTATTCAAAATCTGAACACTGGCTGGCCTTACCTGCGTCAGTTGAAAAAGAAGTGGACGTTTTCTACCTTTATCCGACTTCATGGAACAAGGTCAATAAAGATGAGCCTAATATTTGTGCGATTGATAATCCATCCATGTTGGCAGGTTCAAAAATATCATTCGATCTTCAGGCCACGGCTTTTAAAACCGTAGGCAATATTTATGCGCCGTATTACAGACAGGCAGATGCCACATATCTCTTATCGTTACCCTTGAATAAACAGCGTGAACTCATTGAAGGCATCCCCGCATCTGATGTTTCATCAGCCTTCGACTACTATATCAAACACTATAATAACGGACGTCCGTTTATTTTAGCCGGACATTCGCAGGGCTCCTATGTGATGCTCAATCTGTTATCAAAATATATGAAAGAGAATCCCGAAGTGTATAACAGGATGATCGCCGCATACGTCATCGGATATTCAGTTACAGAGGATTACCTGGCAAAGAACCCGCACTTAAAATTTGCAGAAGGTCCTGACGATACGGGAGTGATAGTCTCGTACAATACGCAGGCGCCTGTAATCGCAGGCAAAAACCCTGTTCTATTGCCCGGCGCTATCGCCATTAACCCCATTTCCTGGACCCGTGAAGAAACACCGGCAACAGCCGGGGAAAACTTGGGCTCGGTGGTGTTGAGCGATGACAGGATTGTATCTGAAAACGCCAAGGATTATGCCGATGCCCGCGTAGACAAGGCAAAAGGCGCTGTGATTTGTACTACCGTTGATCCGGATACACTGCCTCCTAAAGACCTCTTATTCGGCAAAGGCGTTTTCCATTTATACGATTATTCATTTTATTACTACAATATCAGGGAAAATGCAGCTAACAGGACCAGGAATTTCCTGAACAGGCAATAAGCCACAGGGCCGGCCACAGAGGAGTTATATAAACTGAGCGCCTGACTGGCAACGCTTAAAACTCGAAGTGGAACTCGCCTGAACAATCCCCGTTCGCAAACATCCGGCATTTTGCTGTCTGCGGCGTTGAGGTGAACTTCAAACCCAGCAACTCAAGCCAGCATTCAACGCGGTACATCACACCGCACTCATATCTATCGATCACTCCCATACGGCTCATACCCTTGTAGGCAAAACATTCGCCCCGGTCCCACTCCCAATGAAGGGTATTACCAGGCATCACTGCAAAGTGTAACTTGCTGAACACAGAGACGGGCAGTATCATCTGCATGCCTGCCGGCAGGAACTCCTTTAAAACCTCGATACCGGTTAACTGGCTGTCCCCCAGGCCCGTGACCTGCTTTAATCTCTTCACTTCAACGGGGGCCATAGCCTTAATGGCCGCCTTGTTGAATTTATTCGCCGTATCGACACCCAGCTCCCGGCTCACGGTATAAAACCACATGCCGTCGTGGGTAAGCCAGCCTTTACCCAGCAGGTCCCTGATTTCTTCTTTGGTTACATCCGCGAACGTCCGCATATCTAACCTCACACGGGCAAAAAGTCTTTTGCCCCTAAAGGATAATAGCCGGGCCTTCTTTATGGCGCCTTAAAACCGGGCCTTTATTTCTCAGATGCTTTTGCCATCTGGCTGCGCAGCTCGCGCTTCAGCACCTTGCCGACCGCTGACGTGGGCAGCTGGTCCATGAAGACGATCTTTTTGGGTACCTTGTATGGCGCAACCCGGCTGCGCAGGTACTCGGTGATCTTCTTTTTCTCCTCGTCACTTTTCTCGATGCCCGGTTTGAGCACGATAGCCGATGCCACTATCTCGGAGCCGGGCCGGTTAGGATCCGGTATACCCACGCTTGCGCCCAGGTCGACATCGGGGAACTCGCAGATGATGTCATCGAGCTGGCGTGTGAAAACCTTGTAACCGGAGACGTTGACCATGTCTTTGAGACGGTCAACCACAAATAAATAGCCTTCCTCGTCCATCTGACCGATGTCTCCCGTATGGAACCAGCCGTTTTGCAGCACTTTGGCCGTCTCCTCCGGCTTGCGGAAATAGCCCCTGGTGAAAACCTGTGGCCCCTTGATCAGGATCTCTCCCGGCTCACCGAACGGTACGGGCTCACCCGTGGTGGTATCGACTATCCTGATATCGGTATCAGATATCGGCAGACCGACCGAACCCGGCTTCTTTTTACCGAAAAGCGGCCCGGCCGTCACGATAGCGCTGGTCTCCGTCAATCCGTATACCTCGACCAGCTTGTTTGCGCCTACGATGCTTTCAAACTCCTTGATATACTCAGGTGGAAAAGGCGCAGCGCCACTGCATATATATTGAACCCCCGAGAAATCATAGGAACGGAAGCCGGGCTGCTTCATCAGCTCAAGGAATATGACGGGCACATTGCCGATCAGGTTGGGCCTGGTCTTATTCATCCACTTGATGATGAATTTCAGGTCGCGCGGATTTGGCACCGCCACCTGTGTGAGCGCCTTGGAGAACATGGCCAGCGACATCACCAGCCCGGCGATGTGGAAAAGCGGCATGGCTGTAAGCCCGACCTGCTCCCCCACAGGTGTATCCAGCCAGGTTGTGATCTGTATCATCTGCCGTGACAGGTTGCGGTGGGTGAGCTCGGCGCCCTTGGGCAGCCCGGTGGTGCCTCCCGTATACTGCATGGCGCAGGTATCGTCCAGACCGACCTTGACCTCGATACTGTCGGCCGGCAGCTTCTTCATCACATCTGTGAACTGCCATACCTCTTTGCCCTCAAGCGGCTCCACCTTGCCGGTGGGTACCTTCTTGGAGAGTTTGGCCAGCGTCTTGATAGGCTGCGGGATATAGTCCAGTATGCCGGTGAAAACTATTAATTTGAGCTCCGTCTCAGGCGCCACACGCTTGATGCGTGGGAACATGGCATCCAGCGTCAAAAGAGCTTTAGCTCCCGAGTCCTTGAGCTGGTATTTGAGCTCCTCCTCCGTCAGCAGGGGGCTGACACCGCTGAGGACACAGCCGGCCTTCTGGATTCCCAGCACGGCGACATAGTATGCCGGCAGGTTGGGCAGGTTCACACCGACGATGTCGCCCTTCTTTATCCCTGCTTTTTGCAGCAGCGCGGCAAAGCGGTTGGACATTGCATCGAGCTGCCCGAAGGTGAACGGAGTGCCCATATACCACAGGGCTATGCGCTTGGGGAACCGCTGAAAAGCCTCCTTGATTGATTCCCAGAATGTGAGATCGGGATACTTGATATTGGCGGGAACATGCGGATCATACTGTTTGATCCAGGGCCTCTGCTCGTAATGGTCACCCATCGTGCAACAGCCTCCTCAGTTTTTTTATGACAGCCGGAAGATTCCGGCCTGACCACCACATTACCAGCTAAACCGATACCGGAAACCACATGAACAGGATGACTGGACGGCAATACCGTGGGACTATTGTATCAGATTTACGATGTTAGCTCATCCAGGAATTCCCCGATGAACTGCTTCACTTCACGAGCCGGCCTGATCACGCCATAGTGTCCCTCGCACAGGATGTCCGCTTCGATTTCCATTATTCTCTCAAGCGATTTCGCCGCAAGCTGCGGATCGCCTCCCCACATGGGCATGTACGGACCATGTATATCCTGCCCGAAGAGTATCTTCATTCCCCCCGATTCCATCACCACCACCATGCTCCCGGGCGTATGTCCGGGCACGTGTATGAAACTAAATTTTATTGACCCTATCACAAGTTCATTCAACTGCCCGGAGAGTTTTTCATCCACATGGCAGGGACGGTAGCGAATACCATAGTGCTCGGCGCCTACTCTCATGCCAGATTCAATGGCTTCGGAATCTTGCATATGGGCGATTACCCGCAGGTTGAATCTGTCGCGCAAATCCGCTGCCGATCCGATATGGTCGATGTGCGCATGGGTTATGATAAGTGTGGTGACCTGTTCAGGAATGAAACCCAGTGCCTGTATATTGACTATTAGACGATCTGTGCTCTTGCCTGCCCCGGCGTCAATCAAAATCAGTTCGCCGGCATCAACCAGGTAGACACAGCAATCCATGCCGCTGGAGATATCGGCGCTGCCGACCATATAAACTTGTTCGCAGACTTTGAAAGGGCCCTGCATCTCCATCCTACCGCTTTATCAGCTCGAGCAGGCAATACTCGTAAGGCAAGCCCTTGGGAGTCTTATAAAACTTCTCCCGCAGCCGCTTATAAATCTCATCGACACTGTCCTTGTTTTGCGCAGCAAGCCCTGTCCTGATGGAAGACTCACTCCACGCCCTCACCACGTGCGCCAGCGTGTCGGCGAGCTTCGCCCTGGCCTCATCTTTGTCCAATTGGTCTTTCACCTGCGAATAATAAGCGCAGGGAACTGTCATTTCTTCAAAGGAATTGAGGCCAAACAGCTCATTTATTTCTTTTTCATGCACCAGGGATTTCATCTCTTCCGGCGTGGCAAAATAGTCCGGCACAAAAATGGTGTTCAATTCTTCGCCTTTAATACGGCCTTCCCGGCACAGCTCATGGCATACATCGCGCAGGTTATTATATCCCGCCGAAGCCGGCCAGCGGTCTCCGCCCCGGTTGGTCAGGTTGGCCATAAACAGGGCGCCCCCTTTGACCAGCTCGGCCGCGCGTTCCCGTAAAAACACCCTCCAATCCTGCTTCCACTTTTCAACGAATTTGCGGCGGTCCTTATCCGGCAACTGATTGGCCTGTATCTGAGCCGGATGCTGAAAGAAATCCGTGCCCACATCTTTTGTGTTCAGCCAGTGCAGGGACGTGGAGGAGAATCCCAGATGCAGCTTTCCGGTCATCTCGGGAAATGGCTCATAAAAGGAACGCCGGATATAATCAGCCTCCACGCCACCCATCTGTTTCAGTTTCGAGTTAATCCAGAATTGATCGAAGTAGTCCCGCGCGGCGATATCGTTATAGATCAGCCTGACTTTTAACGCGGGATTGGCTGCTCGTATCTCTCCTATGATCTTTTCAAACAGGCTGCTCGAATTCACTCCATCTGCTGCGCCGTAGTCGGCCATGACGAAGGTCGTCTCCGGGCCCATGCCGCTGATGACGGGAGCTATGGAGCGAATATATGAAAGAATCTGCGGCATTATCTTGAACTCCACCGCCCTTGCAGTGTCGGAAATCCGGCTGTAATCCCCGGTCATGGTCGGCATATAGTGAGACGCTGTTGAGCCGTTCTCTTGTTTTTGTTTGGACACTTTCAATCTCTCCTTGTTTTCACAGTTACCCGCAACCCGTATAATTGAGAATTATATCAAGATTAAGATATCCCATCCTGAAACCGGCACTCACAGCGGGATGTGATTATGCGAGGTTTATATGAAAAAAAGGCTGTTGAAATCTGCAATGGTCACCGGGGCATCGTCAGGAATCGGCGAAGCTTATGCCCGTCTGTTAGCCTCACTGGGCTATGATTTAATGATCATTGCCCGGCGCAAAGACAGGCTGGAATCCATCTCCGAAGAGATAAAAAATGAATACGGCGTCTCCGTAACCGTACTGCAGGGCGATCTCTGCAGCGAAAACGATATCTCCCGTATTGAAAAATTCGCCCGTGACAGCAATGATCTATCGGTGCTGATCAATAACGCAGGCTTCGGCACGCTGGGCCCATTCGTTGATGTAGATATCAACAAATCTTTGAATATGATCGACCTGCATGTTACCGCACCGACGCGATTGGTCAAAGCTGCATTGCCCGGAATGCTGGCCCGCGGAGAGGGTGTCATAGTAAACGTCGCCTCTGCAGCGCCCTTCCTGCCGGTGTCAGGCAACGTGATCTACAACGGCACTAAATCTTACTTAATCGCTTTTTCCGAATGCCTTCAGCTTGAGGTCAGGGACGCAGGCATCAGGGTGCAAGCGCTCTGCCCCGGCTTCACGCGCACCGGCTTTCACAGCGTTGATGAGTATAAAAACGTCGATTTTTCCACAATCCCCGCTTTCCTGTGGACAACCTCCGACAAAGTAGTGGCCCAGTCCTGGCAGGCGCTGGGGAAAAAGAAGGTCGTCTTCATTCCGGGAGTCATTACCCGCCTGACCTGCACGGTTTTCAGCGGATTATTCAAGTACCTGGCAAGCAAAAGAACGGCGTTCCCTGTCACGGATACCACGTAGATGAAGCCGCTTGAACCGTACGCCAAAAGATAACGGTGTTGACGTTGAAACTCGTATGCTAGCCGCTTTGCTCATTTGTGCCTGAAATGGTAACATCACGAATTGAAGCGTATCAAATCTAAAGGGGATCAACTGTGAAAAGGGAGATCAAATATGAATTTGAGTGATAAGACCATTTTAATAACCGGAGCTTCATCTGGAATCGGGAAGGCCGTAGCCTTGGCGCTGAGCCACAGGCATAACCACATAGCTATCACCGCGCGCCGCAGGGAATTGCTGATGGAATTGGCGGAAACGATTCAAAGCAATGGCAGCGAAGCACTGCCAATCGTCGGAGACGCGCTGGATGAAAAACATGCGGCGGACGCAGTGCTCGAGGTAGTTAAGAGATTCGGTCGCATTGATATCGCATTGCTGAACATCGGAATGGGGCCTTCTCTCGATATATCCACGGCCTCTCCCGAAGATATCAAGCAAAACATGCAGATAAACTACGATACGATGATCAATTTCTTCTGCCCGCTTGTTCAACAAATGAAAACTCAGGAGTTGGGTGGAGTAATAGCCAACACTAACTCGCTGGCGGGATTCCTGGGGCTACCGACCCAGGGGCAGTATTCGGCAGCCAAAGCAGCCTGCCGCATCTTCCTGGACACCGCCAGGATCGAGCTGAAGCAGTATAACATCAGGATACTCACAATTTGTCCCGGATTCGTAGTAACCGAGAGGAACAAGCATCAGGGACTTCCCCACTCCCTCACCATGACCACTGATGAGGCGGCCAGGCATATCCTGAATGCTTTGAGATCAGAACGCAAAGAATATCTTTTCCCCAACAACCTGAAGACGGCTGTTATGCTGCCGAGGTTTCTACCGAGATCTGCAACGGACAGGATCCTGTCCCGGTTCACGCACTCTTGAATGCGCATTAAGGCTATTGGCTCAACAATTTACATATACGAGATGAGTGATATAATGAAGATCGAAATACTGGCTGGCTATATGAATAGGTCAATATTAATTGGAAGGAGGTTGGTATGCCGGTTTACATCGCATTAACTACGCTGAATGAGAGTGGAAGGGACGACGTGAGAACCAATCCACGGAAAATCAAGGCCAATAAGGCTGCGCTTGAGGCCATGGGGATAAAGGTCCTGGGACAATACATAGCACTGGGCCGATACGATTTTGTCAACATTTTCGAAGCAAAAAATGAGGAGACCATTCTGAAGGCTGCGGTAAACCTTTCTGGAAAAGGCATCGCCCACACTGAAACACTGGTGGCGCTCACAGTTGACGAGTTCCTTAAGATGGGCAAAAAACGGGCTAAATAGCCGCCCTGCATAGCCAATTTTTTAAATGCCGGCCAGTGGGATTTGCCGGCATCTATAGAAACGAATTTATCGATTGGTGATTCACTGAACTCCGGATAAGGTCGCTTAAAATAAAGCTGTAGCAGGAGAGCGCGGAATCTAAATTGACAGGCGCCCGCCACTTGGGCATACTCAATTGCTGATGAAGAGGCAGAAAAGCGATAAGCTGGACATTTTTGAGGCCGATAACCTGGAAGCAGCGTCGGCATTACTGGAACTCAACTGGCAATTCCGTTCATCGCGCGCACTGATGGCCGCCCATCAACTCGGCTTTTTTGCAGCGCTGGCAAAGCCCGGTCAAGCTGATGAGATCGCAGGCAAGTGCGGTACCGATCCGCGTATGACGGAGAAACTTTTAACCGTATGCTGCGCCCTGGGCGTTTTAACGCGCAATAACGACTATTTCAGCCTGACTAAATTGGGATCGGACATGCTGCTGCCGGACAGCCCCCGCTACATCGGCGGCACTATCGACCATAACGAGATACTCTGGTGGGCGACCACCGGGCTCCCCGAAGTAGTGCGCACCGGCAGGCGCAATGCGGCGCCGGAGCCGCCGGAGCATTTCAAACAGAACCTGTTCGATAATTGGATATGGGCGATGCACGGTATCGCCGCAAACGGACAGGCGCAATGGGTTGCCAGGCAGCTCGACCTCAGCGACAGAAGTTTGCTGCTCGATGTGGCAGGCGGGCCGGGAACCTACAGCATCGCGCTGTGTCAGCGGTTCCCACATTTAAAGGCCGTTGTGTGGGATTTGCCTGAGACCCTGGTTATAACAAGGAAAGTAATCAACCGCTACGGAATGAGCAGGCGTATTAAAGTCCAGAAAGGCGACTGGAATAAAGACGCGTTCGGCGACGGTTATGACTGCCTGCTTATGTCCAACATCCTGCACGGGCCGGGCAGCCATGCGGATGCAAGGCTGAAACAAGGCAAACAGGCCTTGAAGCGGGGCGGATTGTTAGTCGTGCACGATTTCCTGCTCGATAACGATAGGTCCGGACCATTGCCGGCGTCCCTGTTCAACCTGTGGCTGGGGACATACACTGTCAGCGAGATGGTCAATGTCATCCGCAAGGCTGGTTTCAGCGATGTTTCCCTGATCGCCAGCAACACACAGCGCGGCAGCGGCCTTGTCACGGCCAGGCGCCCCTGAAGCCCTCCCCGGGAATAAGCAACATATATCATCCCATCCGGCAACGATCCCCGTATCACGTCATTGCTCCCGCTAAAGCTGTGATATAATGCCTTCAAAATACGCAGGGAGGCTCTAATCATGGCGGAGAAAGCGGATCTATTCCCCCACGACGGTTCACTCGAACGTCTGCCCACTCCGGAAAGGGATAAGAAGATGTCCGTGAAGCTGCAACGCCTGGTCTCCTACGCATACAAGAATGCCCCCGGCTTCAAGCAGCGCATGGACGCATCGGGGACCGAGCCGGGCGATATCAAGAGCCCGGCAGACCTGCAGAAAATACCTGTCCTGCGCAAGGACGATCTTATCAAGCTGCAGAAAGAACTGCCGCCCTTCGGAGGCTACCTGGCCGTCCCCCTCGACGAGATCGATCATATTTACCAATCGCCCGGGCCGATCTATGACCCGCAAAGGAGGATGAAGCAGGGGACGCTCCCGCCCGACCTGGGCAAAGGACGGATTGCCGTCAACACATGGTCTTACCACGTTACACCGGCGGGATTGCTGATCGACAGGATGCTGAGGGCTATGGGTTTCACCGTCTTCCCGGCGGGGACGGGAAACACCGACCTGCAGGTACAGATAATGCGCGACCTCAAGGTGTCATATTTCGTAGGCACTCCTTCATTCCTGGCCGCCATCATCAAACGGGCGGAGGAGATGGGATACGATTTTAAGAAAGACTTCAACCTCAAGCACGCACAGGTCTTCGGCGAGATGGGAGGCGATCCCCTGAGGAAAATGTTCACGGAGAAGTACGGCATCACCTGTGTGGGAGGGGACAACTATATGACCGCCGATATAGGCCCCATCGCGGGCGCCTGCGAAAAGAACGCCGGGATGCATGTCAACACGGATGTGATCGTGGAGATCGTCGATCCGTCAACGGGCAGGGACTTGCCCGAGGGGGAGATCGGCGAGGTAGTCGTAACCCCCTTTGACGAGGTTTATCCGCTGATCCGCTTCGGGACGGGTGACCTTTCGACACTGGTGACAGAAACCTGCGCATGCGGCCGCACCACTCCCCGCCTGCCCAAAATCATGGGCAGAAGCGGCGATGCCGTCAGGGTACGTGCCATGTTCGTGCACCCCAGGCAAACAGACGAGGTCATCTCAAAGTTCCGCGAGATAGCCAGGTACCGGATTATGGTAAATAGGCCGGCCGATAGGGATGAAATGCTGCTGCAGGTGGAGATTGCAGCCCAGCCGGCGGACAGGGACGCCTGGGAAGAATCACTGAGAAAGGAATTCCAGAACACCTGCAAGGTCAGGTTCGACACGCTGGAGGTGCTGCCGAAAGGCAGCATAACGCCGGATGAGAAGAAAATCGTCGACAGGCGAGTCTACTGAGGATATGATCATCGTTATTATCTCTGAATAATAAAGAGTCTGAAAGGAGGGGATCATGGGAAATGCCGCTGATAATCAGTCAGCAACGATTAAAAAGGTCAAACTCCCGCTGGGGATAAAGCTGAGTTTCGGCATCGGCGACATCGCCAACAATATCTTCATCGTGACAACGGGAATGTACCTGCTGTTCTTCCTGACAAACGTGGTGGGCGTAAATCCGGCTCTGGCAGGCACGATGCTTCTTTTCCCCAAGCTCTGGGACGTCGTTTCCGATCCCATCATGGGCGCCATTTCGGATGTGACACGCTCCCGTTTCGGCCGCAGACGGGTGTATCTACTCTACGGCGCTGTGCCCTTCGGTATATCTTTTTTCATCCTCTTCCTTGTACCGGGCTTCCAGACGGAATTTGCCAACGCACTCCAGATATCGCTGCTGTTTGCGCTGGCCTGCACATTTTTCACAATAGTCAACGTTCCCTATGCCAGCATGGTGCCCGAGATGTCCGATGACTACAACGAGCGCCTATCCATAACATCCTTCCGTATGTCCTTCGCTTCCATCGGCGCCCTGCTGGCCGGCGGTCTTACTATGGTACTGGTGACAGCCGGTGGAGGCGGTGCGGCCGGCTTCCGATACATGGGCGGCGTCTTCGGTCTGCTTATAATCATCACCTGCCTGTGGTGCTTCTTCGGCACACGCAAGGCGCCCTCCCTGCCACCACACAAAGATATGCCTCCCATGAAAGAACAGATCAAGGTCGCAGCACGGAATCGCCCGTTCGTAATCCTGATGACGAGCTATTTCCTGCAGGCTCTGGCCATCGGCGTGATGATGGCCGGGTTCGTCTACTACGTGAAATACGCTATGGCGTTGCCCGAGACGGCGATGAACATAGCCTTCCCCATCTTCATGGTGACCGGCGTCATATTTATCCCCATATGGCTGGCAGTCGGCAAAAAACTGGGCAAGATAAAGTCTTACTACATCGGCCTGGCCATATTTACGCTCTCGATGGGCTCGCTCTTCTTTACCAGCGCATCCCAGCTATATCTCTTTTACGCCCAGGTATTTATAGCAGGGATAGGCTTCTCCAGCTTCCAGCTTTTCCCCTTTTCCATGCTGCCCGACACAGTCGAATACGACCAGATGCAGTCCGGGATGCGCCGTGAAGGGATCTTCTCCGGCATGTGGTCGGCCGGCCAAAAAATTGCCTACTCAGTAGGCCCGCCCATCGTGGGATTCGCACTGGCCCTCTCGGGTTTCGTAATGGAAGGAGTTCAACCAGACAGTGTGGCCACCGGTGTACGTATCATCTTCTGCCTCTTCCCGGCTGCCATGATCCTCCTCAGCTTCCTGCCCTTCAGCAAATACAAACTTACCGAGGAGGAATTCGAGAAGATCAAGGCAAAGATTTCGGGAAAGAATGTTGTAATATAGAGGCGGTTCTTCAGACCTGTCCCCTGTAGTCATTGCGAGGCCGAAGGCCGCGGCAATCCGGTGTTCCCGCAATCACGCACAAGATTGCTTCGTCGCTGCGCTTCTCGCAATGACAATATTGGTATCTATTCGGGAAAAGGCTTCTCGCCCAGCGCCATGCGCACCA
>Ga0247841_10008107_pt1 | contig 15279 bp, 17 predicted proteins | sample LaCruzMarch2015__2_FD_192410 | JGI IMG/M metagenome (GOLD analysis project Ga0247841, IMG submission 192410) | Freshwater microbial communities from meromictic Lake La Cruz, Castile-La Mancha, Spain - LaCruzMarch2015_18m | ecosystem: Environmental > Aquatic > Freshwater > Lake | place: Spain...
GCGCGGCTAAAAGAGTCCATCCGGCCGGAGCCTCGTATATCTCCCTGGACTTTATACCGACGAGCCTGTTCTCGACCATATCGCTCCTGCCGACGCCGGCGTCTCCGGCCATTTTCGATAGTTTCGAGATAAGGTTCACCCCGTCCATCGTTTTCCCATTCAGCTTTATCGGGATGCCTTTCTTAAATTCAAGCTCCGCGTAGACAGGCTTCGCCCCAGCCTTATTTACTCCTTTTGTAATCTGATATATATCTTCGTCAGGCTCATAATAAGGATCTTCCAGCTTCCCACTTTCAATCGATACTCCCCAAAGATTAACATCAAGCGAGTAAGGCTTCTTCTTTGTTGCATCGATCGGGATATTATTCTTCTTTGCATATTCTATTTCTTCTGTTCTGGTCTTTAACTCCCACTCCCTAACGGGAGCGAGTATCTTGAGTTCAGGCGCGAGCGCTCCTATAGTCACTTCAAATCTCACCTGGTCGTTGCCCTTGCCGGTGCATCCGTGCGCCACAAAACCGGCGTGCTCTTTTTTCGCTGTAGTCACAAGCCCCTTGGCTATTAAAGGCCTTGAAAGCGCGGTAGCAAGTAGATATCCGTCTTCGTAAACCGCGCCGGCTTTAAGAGCTTTAAATACAAAATCATCGACAAATTCTTCCCTAAGATCCTCGATGACCACTTTTGAGGCTCCCGTAGCAAGCGCCCTCTTCCTGTACGTCTCGAAATCGGACTCCTGCCCCACATCCGCCATATAGGCTATTACTTCGTAATCTCTATTAGCCAACCATTTAATTATGACCGACGTATCTAAACCGCCGGAATACGCCAGAACCACCTTCTTAGCCATGATAACTCCTTTGTGACTTTTAATTTTAAATTAACATCCATTCAGCAATTTTAACAGTATCGACTTCTGCACGTGCATACGATTCTCCGCCTGATCGTAAACGATGGAATTTTTAGAATCCATCACCGAGTCCGATATCTCCTGGCCTCTGTGCGCAGGAAGGCAGTGCATCACCACATATCCTTTATTGGCTTTTTTCACCATCTTATCGTTTAATTGAAAAGCTTTAAATGCCTTTATCCTCTTAGTCGCCTCTTTTTCCTGCCCCATGCTTATCCAGACGTCCGTGTACAACGCGTCGGCGCCGATCGCGGCCTTTGCCGGGTCATTCGATATTTCTAAACTGGCCCCCGAGGACTTCGCTAAAGACTTCGCTATTCCTATAATATAACTGCCGGGACCGTAATCCTTCGGCGTCGTGACCTTCATATTCATACCCAACTTCAAACTGGAGAGCATGAGAGAATTTGCAACATTATTTCCATCGCCGATATAGCTGATCGTAAGACCCTTCAAGGACCCGAACTTCTCTCTTATCGTGAACATATCCCCTAACGCCTGACACGGATGCGCGATATCGGAGAGCCCGTTTATTATCGGGACCGAAGCGTACTTAGCCAGCTCATCCACCACTTCGTGCTTATAGGTCCTGGCCACTATGCCGTTAAGATATCTCGAAAGAACGCACGCGACGTCCTTAACGGATTCCCTGCCACCCATCCCTATTTCGCTGGAACCGAGATATATGGCGTGGCCTCCGAGCTGGAACATGCCTATCTCGAAAGATACCCGCGTCCTGTTCGACGGTTTCTGAAATATCAGTCCTATGGATCTTCCTTTAAGAGAATCGGCATATTTACCCGGATTTTTTTTAACATCCGCGGCAAGATCCATTATCCCAAGTATCTCTTCCTTGGAAAGGTCCTTTATAGACAGTAGATCTTTTTTCATAATCGGCCTTCCTTTTAGATCTTGGAGAAAACCCCGTCAAGTATCGCTATAGCCTTATCTATCTCTAACTTTGTGACCGTCAGTGGCGGCATTATCCTTAGCACCGTATCCTGAGTGCAGTTTATAAGAAGCCCTTTGTTCAAGCACTCCTTATATACGTCCTCGCCCTTTATACTCAGCTCAACGCCTATTATGAGAGCCATCGCCCTTATCTCTTTTATAAAATCGTATTTCTTCTTGAGGGTCTCGAGCTTTTTCCTGATATATACGCCCATCTTTACCGCGTTATTTATTAACCGCTCTTTTTTTATGGCGTCAAATACGGCAAGCGCGGCCGAGCATACTATAGGAGAGCCGCCGAAGGTCGAGGCGTGCGTTCCCGGCTTAAGGACATCCTGAAATTTTCCGCCAGCCACGCAAGCTCCTATCGGAAGACCGCCTCCAAGCGCTTTAGCCAGCGTCATTACATCCGGCGTCACGCCGAATTTCTGATAACAGAACATCGCCCCGGAGCGGCCTATGCCGGTCTGAACCTCGTCAAATATAAGAACAAGGTCTCTCTCGTCGCATAACTTCCTCAAGTCCTCCATATAGCTCTTATCCGGTATATTTATCCCGCCCTCGCACTGTATCGGCTCGAGCATAATACCAATTGTATGATCGGTTATCGCGCTCTTCACGGCCTCGATATCTTTGAACGGAACATGCTTAAATCCGAGAGGTAGCGGCTCAAAACCATGTTTAACCTTGTCCTGTCCAGTCGCCGTTATCATGGCAAGCGTTCTTCCGTGAAAAGACTTCGTCATCGTTATCACTTCAAATCGTCCGGTCGCGCTGCCATAAAGCCTGGCGAGTTTCACCGCCGCCTCGTTTGCTTCAGCTCCGGAATTCCCGAAAAATACTTTTCCCGGGAAAGAGCTCTCTATTATAGCTTTCGCCAGCATCGCCTGCTCTTCCGAATAATAGTTATTGGATACATGCATGATCTTCTTTGACTGCTTAGCTACAGCAGCGGCGACCTTCGGATGACAATGTCCGGTTCCCGATACTGCCCATCCCGGAAACATATCCAGATAAGCCTTCCCTTCGGCATCGGTAACGATCGAGCCCTTCCCTTTGGTCAGGCATAGCGGAGTCCGCTTGTAGGTGTTCATTATGTACTTATCATACATCGCTGCCACTTTATCGGTCTTTTTCATTTTTCCCCTTTATCCTATTTAACTATTTCAGTCCCGATACCCGTATCGGTAAATATCTCCAAAAGCATCGCGTGCGGCATCCCGGCATCAAGTATGTGAGCCTTTTTGACTCCGCCCTTTACGGCCCTGACACAGGATTCTGCCTTTGGTATCATCCCTGAGTTTATGGTCTTCTTCTTTATAAGCTTGTTAACTTCAACGCTCGAAAGAGTTTTATACAAAGTTTTTGGATCTAATTTATCCTTCATTATCCCCATCACGTTCGTCAGCAAGACGAATTTTTCGGCCTTCATCTTAGCCGCTATCGCGCTTGCAACATCGTCGGCATTGACGTTATAAAGCTCCCCGTCCCTGCCGGAGCCGAGCGGATATATTACCGGTATTATGTTATCCTCGATGAGCCTCTTAAGGACCGTGGTATCCACCGATGTCACTTCTCCGACAAAACCGAGGTCATACCCCGGGTTCAATTTTTTAACTTTTATAAGATCGTTCTCGCGACCGCTCAATCCGAAAGCCTTTGCGCCCATGCCTCTTAGCGCGCCGACTATCTTCCTGTTTATCGTATGAAGCGCCTTATCTATTATCCTGACCGTCCGGGCATCGGTGTAGCGCCGGCCGTTTATGAATTTGGGTTCGATACCTTCCTTCTTCATCATCTTCGATATGAATGGTCCGCCTCCATGCACGACCACCGGATGCATCCCTGCGTAATTCATGAACATTATATCCTCAAGGATGCCCTTCTCAATGCCTTTTTCATCGACTGACGATCCGCCGTATTTTATGACTATGGTCTTCTCGAAGAACTTCCTTATATATGGAAGCGCCTCGATGAGCACCTCGCTCTTCCTGATAGCCTCTTTCATATCCCTTTATCCTTTGCCCTTTACCCTAAGTACTATACTCCGAGTTGATCGCCACGTATTCCTTCGAAAAATCGCATGTCCAGGCGGAAGCCGAGTGCTTGCCGCTCTTAAGGTCCAGTTTTATAAATACATCCTTACCTTTAATGTACTTACGGACCTTCTCTTTATCGAACGACTTCATGCTGGAGCCGTTCGAAAGCACCTTAGCCGGCCCAAGATATATATCGGTCTTATTAGGATCAAAATCGATGCCGCTCGATCCCGCCGCGGCCGCCACTCTGCCCCAATTCGGATCTTCGCCGAATATGGCGCATTTCAAAAGATTGGATGTCGATATCTTTCTGGCTATGCGTCTGGCGCTGTCTGCGTCTTTTGAGCCCAACACAGTTACCTCGACAAGCTTCGTCGCGCCCTCACCGTCACGCGCCAGCATCTTCGCTAAACTTACGCATACGAATTTCAGGGCTGCCAAAAACGCCAGATAATCTTTGCCTTTCAAAGATATCCTTCTATTGCCCGCTAAACCATTGGCGAGAATAAAGAGCGAATCATTGGTGGACATATCGCCGTCGACCGAGACCATATTAAAAGAATCCTCTACTACCTCGCTTAAAGCAGCCTCAAGACAAGCCTTAGATATAGAAACATCTGTAGTTAGAAACCCGAGCATTGTGGCATGGCCGCCCTTCTTCATAAGGGGATGTATCATGCCCACGCCCTTCGCGGCTCCGCCTATAGACACCACCTCGCCTGCGAGTTTAATCTTTACGGCAACTTCTTTCTTAACCGTATCGGTAGTCATGATCGAAGCTGCAAAATCGCTTCCGCCATTTTCGGACAATTCCGATATAAGATGCGGCACATTGTCCTTAATTTTTTGGACCGGAAGCCTGTGGCCTATTATACCGGTCGAAGCTACGAGCACTTCTGATCTCGTTAATTCCATGGCTTCGGAGATAAATGATGCCATCGCGAATGCGTCTTTATCCCCTTGCTTGCCGTTCGCGCAATTGGCGTTACCGCTATTCACCACAACCGCCTGATGCGTCTTATTCCTAAGATTCGCGATGCTTACCCTGACAGGGGAAGCCTTAAAGACATTGGTCGTAAATACGCCTGAGGCTACAGCCGGCACTTCGGAATAAATAAGAGCCAGGTCAGCCCTGCCGGATTTTTTGATCCCGGCCTTAACTCCGGAAGCCAGAAATCCTTTAGGGGTAGTAACTCCGCCTTTTACAATTATCATAGGAGCCCCTCGGTCTCCTCAAAGCCGCACATTATATTCATATTCTGGACCGCCTGTCCGGCGGCGCCCTTCATAAGATTGTCTATACAGGAAATCACTATCAGATCATCGCCCATAACTTTCAATCCTATGTCGCAAAAATTCGTCCCGACCACATCCCGTATTTGAGGCAGTTTTCCTTCGTCCGATATCCTGACAAAAGGCTTCCCTTTGTAAAAATCCCTATACATAGCTATAACCGTTTTGGTGTCCATCTTCTTCGTTAACTTAAGATATATCGTCGACAATATTCCCCGGTTCATAGGTATCAGGTGCGGCGTGAATATTATATCTATAGTTTTCCCGGCCACATCGGAAAGGATCCGGTTTATCTCCGGCTTATGTTGATGGTCGTTCACCCTATAAGCCTTAAGGTTCTCGTTCACCTCGGCAAAAGAGAGCGCTATGTCCGCTTTTCTTCCTGCCCCTGTAACGCCGCTTTTGGAATCCGATATGATCCGTCCGGTATCTATCGCACCTGCTTTCAGCATCGGCGATATTCCAAGTATTATTCCGGTCGGATAACATCCGGGGTTTGCCAATAATTTCGCCTTCTTTATTTTATCCGTATACAACTCGGGAAGCCCGTAAACGGCCTCTTTAATATTATCCTTATCCTTATGATCGGCCCCGTACCAGACCTTGTACACGTCGCTCTCGAGTCTGTAATCGGCGCTCAAGTCTATAACCATCTTCCGTGCCTTGAGAAAAACAGGGGCGATCTCCATGGATACTTTATGCGGCAATCCCAAAAACACCAGATCGACATTCTTCGCCATCGCCTGCGGGTCCGGCTTTTTACATACTATATCAAGCTTGCCTTTAAAAGCTGGAAATATCGAAGAGAACGGCTCTTCTTTATCTATTACAGCCGATAGTTCCGTTATATTGGCATGCTTATGTTTAAGAAGTAAATTTATCACCACTTCGCCGGCATACCCGGTAGCGCCTACAACACCTATTTTTATCATATAATATGGCTCCTTTTTCCGTCGGTAATATATCCATACTAAAACAAAAAGCCCGTCGTGTCAACAAAATTATCGTCGAGAGTTGACAGGACAGGCTTTTTTATATCGTCGAGAAAATTATTTTAACGCTTGGTGAACTGGAATCTCCTCCTGGCTCTCTTCCTGCCGTACTTTTTGCGTTCGCGCATTCTGGCGTCACGCGTGAGGAATCCAGCTTTCTTTATGTCAGCTTTAAGCGTCGCATCCATCTTAACGAGCGCCCTGGCTATACCGTGCTTTATCGCTCCCGACTGGCCGCTCAATCCGCCGCCGTTAACGTTTGCATGGACATCGATCTTGGTATCTAACTTTACCAGTTCCAAAGGCTGCATTATTATAAGACGATTGGACTCTCTCGGAAAGTACGCGACGAACGGCCTCTTATTGACCGTTACCTTGCCTTCTCCGGTCGTTATCCGAACGCGCGCTATCGAATTCTTGCGTCTTCCCGTAGCTATGAACTGCTCTTTCTTTTCTACCATTTTTAACCTATCTTAAGTTCTTTTGGGTTCTGCGCCTGATGCGGATGCTTGTCGTCGGCATAAACCTTCAGCTTCCTTATCAGCTTATCCGCCAGTTTATTCTTGGGAAGCATGCCTTTAACGGCATGCATTATCACATATTCCGGCTTCTTCTTCATCACTGCCTCAAGAGTCTGTGTATTGAGGCCTCCGGGATACGCGGAATAACTCTTATATACCTTTTGAGAGAGCTTCTTGCCGGTAGTTCTCACCTTTGACGCATTTATGACTATAACTTCGTCGCCTGTATCCTGATGGGGTGAAAACATCACCTTGTTCTTGCCTCTCAAAATAGAAGCTATACCGGAAGCGAGCCTGCCCAGGATCTTATCCTTAGCATCGACCAGATACCAGTTCTTTTGTATGTCTTTTTCTTTGGCTATATATGTTTTCATAAAATATGCCTCTCCTCGAGAGGCAGGTAACTATATCATATTGTCACTTTCGTGTCAATATATATTTTTGCCCCTTTTTTATACTCCTTTTATTCCTCTTTTTTCAAGCTCTATCAGTAACTTACCGGCGCCTTCGAACCTTATCGAATCTATGCCGATCGCCGACGCTTCCTTTATAAGGTCCTCGCGGTCATCGATATACACAAGTCTAGACCGGTCTCCTCCCGCAAGCTTTACGACGTGATCGAATATCGCCCTCTCCGGCTTTATCGCGCCCACTTTAAATGACAACACGAGCTCGTCGAATATATCGAGTATTCCGAACTTGCCTCTTATATGCTCAAAATGAAGGCTGTTTAAATTTGACAGAAGGAACAGCGTATAACCACCGGCCTTGAGAGACCGGGCTATGCGGCAGGAATCCTCGTCTTCCCAGAAAATATCATTCCAGATACCAACGAAATCATTAAACGGCATCTTTTTCCCGAGAGCCATGCTGGCCTTTTCATGGAATTGGGCCGGAGATATCTCGCCCTTCTCAAAAGCTCTCGTTATCGGAGAATCAAAGAACATGTCGTAGATAAACTTGGAATCCAGCCCGAAAAGTTCGGCTATCTTTTGCGCCGATATATTATGATCGAACCTTATGAGCGTATTTCCCAGATCGAATACTATTACTTCTCGCATTCTCTATTTAGCCTTATGGCACGCGCCGGACTTCATCATCATGTTGGCCATATTTTTCGCCATAGGACAATCAAGCGCCGCGGAGACCATAATCCCGGAAACGAGGCTGAGCACAAGCGTAGCTACACCTATTGTATACCCTAATGTCTTAAGTATCCCGGTCTGTTTATTGGCCACTACACAAAGCCCATATCCGAGCGCCAGCGACAAATAAAGCATAAACATGCTCTTTATCATGCGACACCTCCCTTTAATACTTGACCCCTATCAGACGAAGCCCTTTAGCGGGCATCGTAGGACCGGCAAAACGCCTATCCTTCTTTAATAGTATACTCTTAACTTCATCGCAGGATATCTTACCCCTGCCCACATCTATAAGAGTCCCTACTATGATTCTTACCATGTTATAAAGGAACCCGTTGGCCTCGATATGAATATATACCAGATCCCCTTCTTTTGCAATCCTAATATTTTTTAAGGTTCTCACCGACTTCTTCTCGACGGCATCCTTGGCCTGAAACGACTTGAAATCGTGTTTCCCTTTAAGCATCGCGGCGGCTCTTCGCATATCGGCGATATCTAGATCATAAAAACATTTCACCGCGAAATCCTTTATAAGGGGATCCACAAAATCGTTATTATATATCGTATATAGATAGAGTTTAGATCTGGCAGAGCGCTGGGAGTCAAAAGAAATGGGTGCCTCTTCCGCCTTCAGTATGACTATATCCTTCGCAAGCTGCCTATTAAGGCCCATCTGAAGCTTTTTCAGGGGTATCTTTGAAGCTGTCTTAAAATTAGCGACTTGGCCTTCGGCATGGACTCCGGCGTCTGTGCGCCCCGAACCTGTAAGTTTGACGCGTTTGCCGGTTATATTCTTGATCGCGGTTTGCAAAACTTCCTGGATAGATATTCCGTTGGTCTGGAACTGCCATCCGGAGTATCTTGTGCCGTCATAGGCTATCGTGAGTTTTATATTGCGCATACCTTATTTAACCTTCGTCTAACCGCCGCGGTTAGACGAGCTCATCTAACCGCAGCGGTTAGGTTTTGGTTAATATTATTTATCTTATCTATCTGATGAGGCGTTCGGCGATCTGGATGGCGTTAAGCGCGGCGCCCTTACGGATATTGTCGGAGACGACCCACATAGAGATACCGTTCTTAACGGAATCGTCCTTACGGATCCTGCCGACAAAAGTATCGTCCTTGCCCTCGGCAAATATCGGCATGGGATACTTCCGGTTCTTGGGATCGTCTATAAGAGTTACGCCTTCGGCCTTACGGAGCAAAGCCCTGACTTTATCCGGGCTTATGGGCCTTTCGGTCTCTATATTTACCGATTCGGAATGGGCGTAGAATACCGGCACCCTTATGCATGTAGCGTTAACACGTATAGAGGGATCATCCATGATCTTGCGGGTCTCATTGACCATCTTAACCTCTTCCTTAGTATAACCGGTGTCGAGAAATACATCTATTTGAGGAATGAGGTTGAACGCTATAGGGTACGGAAATTCGACCGGCACGACCTTCTTTCCTGCCAGGAACACTTTAGACTGATCCCGAAGCTCTGTTATCTTTTTCTGCCCGGCGCCGGATACGGATTGGAAAGTAGTTACCACTATCCTCTTTATCTTCGCGGCCTTATGTATAGGCCACAGCGCTACGACCATCTGTATGGTGGAACAATTCGGATTAGCGATTATCCCGTTACTGCCCTTTATCTTCTCGGGATTTACTTCAGGCACTACCAGCGGAACATTTTTATCCATTCTGAACGCGCTGGAATTATCGACGCATACCGCCCCGGCCTTAACCGCGCTTGGCAAAAACTCCAGGCTTCTGGACGCCCCGGCGGATGCAAGTACTATATCGATCCCTTTAAAAGAATCATGGGTCAGCACTTTGACCGGATACAATTTACCGTTAAACTTCAGTTTCTTTCCGGCTGAACGCTCCGAAGCTAGTAATGTCAGTTCCTTTATCGGGAACTTCCGCTCGGCCAGTATATTAAGGAAACAGGTTCCTACGGCCCCTGTCGCGCCCATCACTGCTACATTATATTTCTTGCTCATATAGGTCCTTTTTATTTACTTTCCTTTTATATACCGGCCGCGACGAGATCCCCAACTTCTTCGGTAGTATATCCCATTTTTCCGGCGGCCAGGCTCTTCATCTTAGTTGTCGCTACTTTTATAACCGAATTTTCGATAGCGCGGGCGGCCTTGTCCTCTCCGACATTTTCCAGGAGCATTCCGAGCGCGCATATTGCCGCCAACGGGTTTATTACATGCTTACCGGTATATTTCGGCGCCGACCCGCCGATGGGCTCGAACATCGATACGCCTTTTGGATTTATATTGCCACCGGCCGCTATCCCCATACCGCCCTGTATCATGGCGCCGAGATCCGTTATTATATCTCCGAACATATTATCGGTAACTATAACATCGAACCATTCAGGGTTCTTAACAAACCACATAGTGGTCGCGTCTACGTGCGCGTAGTCGGTCGTCACATCCGGGTAATCTTTCTTAACTTCGTCGAATGTCCTCTGCCAAAGATCCCAGGCAAAAGTAAGAACGTTCGTCTTTCCGCAGAGCGTAAGTTTCTTCCGCTTATTGCGTTTTTTGCAGTATTCGAAAGCATAGCGCAGGCAGCGCTCCACGCCTTTTTTCGTATTATACGATATCTGGATGGCTACTTCGTCCTTTGTCCCCTTCTTCTGAAATTCACCCATCCCCTTGTAAAGGCCTTCTGAATTCTCCCTGACCACAACAAAATCTATATCTTCAGGTTTTTTATCTTTAAGCGGACAGAAGTTTGAGCTATAGAGCTTCACCGGCCTTAAGTTTATATATTGATCCAGAGCAAACCGCGTCTTAAGCAATATCCCCTGTTCGAGTATGCCGGGCTTAACGTCGGGATGGCCTATGGCTCCCAGAAATATGCAATCAAACTTCTTTAAGCCTTCAAGTTCCTCATCCGTTATAGTCTTTCCGGTCTTTAAGTATCTATCTCCGCCGTAATCGAAAGTCTCTTCCTTGTATGTAAAGCCGAATTTTTTGGAGGCCGCCTTAAGGACCTTCATTCCTTCATTAACCACTTCCGGGCCCGTTCCGTCTCCCGGCATAACAGCTATCTTATATTCTTTCTTTGTCATTTTCCGAGCCTTTTCTTTATGTAGTTCATCAACCCTCCCGCATTTATTATCTTTCGCATGAAAGGCGGGTAACTTTCAAAACGATAGGTCTCTTTTCTCGTTACATTCCTTATGGTTCCTTTTACGGTATCGACTTCCAGTACATCGCCTTTCCTTATTTTGGCGGCGGCCTCGGACGACTCTATTATAGGAAGGCCGGTATTTATGCTGTTTCGGGCGAATATTCGCGCGAAGCTTTCCGCTATCACGCATGAGATGCCGGATGCTTTTATGGCTATGGGAGCGTGCTCCCTTGAAGAACCGCATCCGAAATTCCTGCCGGCCGCCATTATATCGCCCACCTTGACCTTACCGGCAAAAGACGTATCGGCATCTTCCATGCAGTGCTTCGCAAGTTCCGCTCTATTTGTAGTATTAAGATAACGCGCCGGTATTATCTCATCCGTATTCACATCATCGCCAAATTTATGTACTTTACCTTTATATCCTTTACTCATTACGCTATACCCCTTTTGCGTTAGACAACCTCTTCCGGATGCGCGATGTGCCCTACCACCGCGCTGGCGGCGGCAACGGCCGGATTTGAAAGATAGACTTCGCTCTTAGGATGTCCCATCCTGCCTACAAAATTCCTGTTCGTAGTAGCTATGGCTCTCTCGCCCTCGGCAAGTATTCCGACATGCCCCCCGAGACACGGCCCGCAGGTCGGCGTGGAAAATACTCCGCCCGCTTCGATAAAGATCTTCGCCAACCCCTCATTTACAGCTTCCATGTATATCTTTTGGGTGGCGGGGATCACTATCAGCCTGACTCCGGATTTTACCTTCTTGCCGCGCAATATCTTCGCCGCTATCCTTAAGTCGGCGGTCCTGCCATTTGTGCAGGAGCCTATAACAACCTGATCGATATTTACGCTTTTTAGCGCTCTCGCCGGCTTGACGTTACTCGGAAGGCTCGGACAAGCGACAAGTGGCTCCAGTTTTCGGCAATCATACTCCTTTACCACGGCGTATTTAGCGTCCTTATCGCTGGCAAATGATCTTCCCAAGCCGGCTCGCGCTTTATTCTTTATAGATTTTACATAACGTCCGGTGATCTTGTCGGGAGCTATGATCCCGTTCTTCCCGCCGGCCTCTATGGCCATGTTGCACATAGTCAGCCTGTCTTCGATCGAAAGGGACTCTATCGACTCTCCGCAAAACTCCATCGCGCGGTGAAGCGCCCCGTCTACGCCTATATCCCCTATCGTGTGCAGTATGAGATCCTTGCCTCCAACCCACTTATCAAGACGACCGAAGAAAACAAACTTCATCGATTCGGGAACTTTAAGCCAGCACTCGCCTGTGGCCATTGCCGCCGCCAGATCCGTAGATCCTACGCCGGTCGAAAAAGCTCCGAGAGCTCCATAAGTGCAAGTGTGGGAATCCGCCCCTACCACCAGATCTCCCGGCAGGACCAGTCCGATCTCCGGCAACAGCGCGTGCTCCACGCCCATCCGCCCTACTTCGAAATAATTTTTTATGCCGTATTTAGCCGCGAATACCGCCAGCATTTTGCAATGATTCGCGCTCTTCATATCCTTCGCGGGAGCGAAGTGATCCGGAACTAAAACGACTTTATTTTTATCGAATACCTTTCCGAGCCCCAGCTTCTCGAACTCTTCTATCGCAAGCGGCGCGGTGATATCGTTGCCGAGGCATATATCAACCCTAGCGTCTATGAATTCGCCGGGATGGATGGATTTGAGTTTCGTATGTTTCAGCAATATCTTTTCGGTTATCGTATAGCCCATTTTTCCTATATCTCCCTCATCATCGCTATCTCTTTACAATTGGGAAAGTACATGCACTTTATGCATTCGCTCCATATCTTATGCGGGAGCTTATTCTTGTCTATTATCTTAAACTTAAAATTCTTGAAAAAATCCGGGACATATGTAAGAGCGAAGACCTTCTTTACCTTTAAACCCTTCGCGTCTTTAAGGCATTCTTCCAGAAGCCTGGCTCCCACGCCTTTACCGGTCCTGGATTTCGCTACGGCCAGGCTCTTTATCTCGGCCAGGTCCTCCCAGTCTACATTCAGGGCGCAGCAACCGTATATCTTCCTGCCTTCGCAATATACGAAGAAGTTCCGTATGCTCTCGTAAAGTTCGTTCAGCGAGCGCGGGAGCATCCTCTCATGCTTTGCGTAAAAGTTTATGAGCTTCTGTATCTCTTTAACATCCTCGACAGTCGCTTTTCTTATCAATTCTGCGTCCTTTTTTATCCTCTAACTTAGCTCGTACCCCGCCGGTCGCACTTCGTGCTTGGCGGGGTCCCGCCAAAGGCAAAGCCGACGGCGGGATAAAACACAAGACCCGCATCGCGGGTTCTGTGATTTACAGGTCCGTCTACCGTGCTCTATTATACCTAAATGGAATCGATATATCAAGTCCTTGGGCACTTTATGTGTAAGAACCTCATGAGCCTCTTCTATACTGAGATCTTTACTGATAATACCCAATCTCTTAGCCACTCTGAAGATATGCGTATCGACCGGCATCACAGGTTTGCGAAAACTAAACAACAGAACGCACGCCGCTGTCTTAGGGCCGACGCCTTTTAATGATCTCAGGTATCTTGTGGCCTCACCAACGTCTAACCTGGTTAGATTTGCCAGGTTAATTCTGCCTTCGCGCTTTTTTATTTCTGCAAGCGCGGCTTTAATGCGCTCGGCTTTCATATTTTCCAATCCGCCGTGTTTTATCAATCGCGCTATTTCGCCGGTTCTGGCTTCTAAAACTTTATCCCAAGCCTTAAAATGCTTTTTAAGGCGGTTAAAAGCCGGAATGGAATTGGAATCGGAAGTATTCTGCGATAATATGGTGCGGATAAGCTCATCGACAGGAGGCGTCTTCCTGAATTTGCGCGGCGCGCCATTCTCCTTCTCGAGAAGCTTCAGTATTAAAAAGGGGTCTAAAAAGGGGTCTGACCCCTCTTTGTAAATATTTTTAGAAAGAAGTGCCTGACCCCTTTTCCTTTTCATGTCTGATAAACTTTCAGTATTGACGAAATGAGTTTTTTTGTATAATCGACTCCTGGGGCTGTATATATCTCTTCCGTTTCCCCCTCCTCAACAATGCGTCCGTCCTTCATAACGGCCACGCGGTCGCACATATATCTCACGACGCGTAGATCGTGACTGATAAACAGGTACGTTATCCCAAACCGCCTCTGGACATCTTTTAGGAGTTTCAATATGTCGAGTTGCACCGTCACATCAAGGCTGGAGACAGGCTCATCGCATACCAAAAGCTCCGGCTCGGTAAGAAGTGCGCGGGCTATGGCGATACGCTGACGTTCGCCTCCGGAAAACTGGTGCGGGTATCTTCCGAGAGAGCTCGCCGGAAGCTTAACGAGATCGATCATACCGTCCAGTCGTTTCCTCAATCCGTCGCACTCTCCTTTTACTATAAGGCCCTCGGCAAGTATATTAAAAACCCTCATCTTCGGATCGAGGCTGTTATATGGATCCTGAAATATTACCTGAATTTTATCCGTTCCAAGCTTCACATCTCCGGAGTCTGGCTTTACGACGCCAAGGATGATCTTGCCTAGCGTCGTCTTGCCGGAGCCGGATTCGCCGACCAAGCCGAAGACGCAGCCTTTTTCTATCCTAAGACAGACGCCGTCAACTGCCTTTACCATACCGACACCTGCTTTAAAGGCGCCTTGATTTGTACGGTAGTATTTTTTTACACCGCTCGCATTTACCATGTTCATGACAGCGCCCTCACCGATTCGATAAGCGAGATCGTATAAGGATCTTTTGGATCATTTAATATCTCGTATTTGGGCCCACTCTCAACTATTTTTCCTCCGCACATAACCCCGATACGGCCGCACATACGCGCAATGACGCCGAAATCATGGCTTATGAACAGGACCGACATCTTATTCCGGATGATGACCCCCTCCAAAAGGTCCAGTATCTCGGCCTGTATAGTAACGTCGAGCGCGGTCGTCGGTTCGTCCAGTATTAGAAGTTCGGGTGAATTTACTAGCGCCATCGCTATCATCGCGCGTTGTTTGGTGCCTCCCGAGAGTTGGTGAGGATAATCACGATAGACCCTCTCGGGATCGCTGACGCGGACTTTCATTAAAAAATCCATAGCCATATCTTTCGCTTTTGGCTTACTGATGCTCTTGTGAGCCATTATGCATTCCACGATCTGGTACCCTACCGTAAATACCGGGTCCAGAGCGCTGGAGGGATCCTGAAATACAGTCGCTATCTTTCGCCCGCGTAACGATCTTAAATATTCACTTTCCGACTTTAAAAGATCTTTACCGTCAAACAGGATCTTTCCG
>Ga0247841_10008108_pt1 | contig 15278 bp, 17 predicted proteins | sample LaCruzMarch2015__2_FD_192410 | JGI IMG/M metagenome (GOLD analysis project Ga0247841, IMG submission 192410) | Freshwater microbial communities from meromictic Lake La Cruz, Castile-La Mancha, Spain - LaCruzMarch2015_18m | ecosystem: Environmental > Aquatic > Freshwater > Lake | place: Spain...
CTTGATGTCGGCTTTTTTGCTCATTTTGTTGTATCTTGTTTCTGAATGTTGCCGTTTTGTGTATTTATAAACCGGCTACACACTTCGGCGATCGCCTCACTCTCGGTCATTTTTGTTTCTTTTGACAGTGTATTTAACGCTTCATCTATCACGCCCTTTTGCGGATTGGTTACATTAAAACTCACAAGGGCGATGGTTTCTCTTTGCTTATTAATATCTTTGACTGCTTTCTCGACCTTTACGCCTTTTGCTTTGGCAAACGCAGTCACGGCTTTTATAAATTCATCGGCTGATGCTTCCGGGTCTTTATCTACGATGAAATTCAGGACAATGGTATTTTCTCTCTCGGCTTTTTTAAGCTCAATCATTTTCTTTTCAATTTCGTCTTTCACTAAGTCGAGAGCATCTTTGACATTGATATCCTCCTCGCCGAGGTTGCTGGCAATTTCTTTGATTGAGTATCCGTTTTGGGTTAATTCGTAGGCGAGTTTGCCGAGTTTTATCTGTTGGTTTGAGCCGTGGATGTTATCAGTTAATCCATAAAGCTTCGCTTCGTCCTCATTTTTGAAATTGTGGACATTGGCTTCAATCTCGGCTTCGCCAAGTTCACTGAGCACTTTCCAAGTGTGGAAACCTCCCACGATCACATAACCATCTTTGACTTTCATGTTCGGCCAGACTCCCACTTGTATCGGTTTTGTTTGTCCGTATTTGGTCAAAGCTTTTTTAAGTGATGCAAATTGGCGAGCGTTCATTTCGTTCGGATTCCACGAGTTTGGAACGCACTCTTTTATTTTCACTATTTTGATTTCTGTTTTTTCTTTTTTCATAAAGTTACTATCATGTATTCAATGTTGTTGCTTTGATTTCGACCTCCGGCATTGGCCACGCTCCACTTGTGTTCCATCATCTGCACTTCGGCTTTGCGATGTTTCTGCACCATTGCCAAAAGCTTTTCCGGCTTCATTCCCACATCCTCTTTGTTTTGTCCAAGCGAGATGATCCATTGCGGAATATGTTTTGCCGACTCAAGCATTCTTTCTAAAAATTCATCAGCATCGTTGTTGGAGAAACCGCTCGCTTTGTTGTCCAGCTTTTTGTTAGCTAGAATGTTATCTAAAATCCCGTACTCCACTTCGTAGGCAGAAGAGCCAGGATAAGGAGGATCAAAATAAACAACATCACCTTGAACAGTTTTAAGAAAATCAAAGACATCTTTTTGGTGTATTTCATTGTCTTGATGGTTATCAAAAATACCATGATTAATTTCGTCTTTTAATTTTTCCAAAGTCATCATCGGATTTTGTATCATCCGCAAATTCTTGGGGGCGTGAGACTTGGACCGAAGTGGCCACTCCCATTTTCGGGCTTCCAAGTCCAATGTGTCCCGGGTGTGTGTAAACTTTCCGAACTGTCGGCAGGATAGAATAAACTTGATCAATAAATGCAATAAAAGGTATCGTTTAGTATCATTTTCCACCTTATGAGCGGAGGCAAAAGCGTTATCTAAAAAGTCGGATATTTTACTGGTGAATACTTTCGGGCAATAATTATTTTTTATAAAGCTGTCGTGTTTAGTTTCAAAAAATAGTCTGGCCAAATCCTCGGATTCAAGTTTGACGGAATTATTGCCAATGATGGCCTTGCCGATGATAAGTGATCGGAAGGCAATGTCGTTGGCAATGACTTTGTATCCTTTTGCTTTGGCGTAGAGACTCACTGATCCGCCTCCCAAGAATGCATCAATAAAAATTCCCTCGGTCTTTTTGATCGGTTTGAAAATGTACTTGACCAGTTTTCTTTTTCCGCCGAAGTAACTCGGCAATGCTTGGAATTTGCTAAACATATATTTTTTTAAATCTCAAATCTCTACCACGCCCACATCCCTTGTATATTTTTTATTACCCAAACCCTTGAGCTCGGGCAGTGTGAGGTCGATTAACAAGATTGGATGTCGACCGTTATTGGGCGTGGCAGAGAGCTGGCAACAAACAAAAAGAGCTCGCGATCGACTACCACAAAATGTGATAATTAATCGCAAGCTCTTAAACTTGGAATTCCTTTCAGGATGCCTCGTAAGGCATAACTCTATTTGATTGTTAATTGCATTATACTACTTTTCAAAAAACAGCACAATAGTTTTTTCTGTGCATAATTTTATTCATCATCTTGATCTTGGGTTGTATCGGTTTCTGACTCGTTATTTTCGCCATTTTCAACTTCAAACTTCTCATACGAACCCACACGAGTGAAATCAATATCGAAATGCTCATTATCGATTTTATAAATCACAACTGTATCAAGGCCGATAGTTTGAAGTTTATCGTAATTCAAAAGCTCTTTTTCTCTAAGATTCAGGACATCTCTCAATAGCCATTTGCCAAGTGCTGAATTTGGATTACTCATCAGTGCCTTAGAATTATCCTGACACACTTTAGCACTCATAGTAGTTCCGTCCGGCAATGTGAGTTCAAATACCCCGTCCCGTGGAGGAAAGAAACCGTCAAATTTTCGGTGAACCCATGCAGGAATTGGAATATAAATTTCATTTGGATCGCGTGGACGACCAGCCGCATTCCATTGGTTCAATCCGCTTTTTTCTGGGACACGCTTAGCCCCACCTCGCATTGAATATAGAGGTAAGAACACATGTGGCAAAACTTTAACTGGTGCAAAAATTAGACCAGCTTCAGATATCAATTTTTCTACAGCAGAGAATGGGTCTGTAAGAATTCGCACTGGCACATCAAGTAGTACCTGATCGGGAGTTATAAATCTTTTATAAAGAGTGCTTTTTGAATTATTAAAAGAATATTCCGCATTAGAGTCTGAGAATTGTATCGTAGCACCTCTGGCAGTAACCTTAACATCTTTTATGTTATTTATGTCTATAAGTGGAGCTGGTGTTTCGTATACAATAATTTTCCCAACCTTGCGAGTTATGCAATGATAGATAAGATCATCCAACCCAAAAATACGCTTTGTGGTTATAATGCGCTCATTTCTAAGCTCAGCAATTTTTCTTACCTTTTCTTCTGGTGGAAGGGTGCCAAACATTAAATGATCACTGTTGAACTCTGCAACCTTTTGCATTGTCCTACCATTTCCCTCAAGAAATGTTTTGATGCCGAAGCCAATTTTTCCCTTAGATGCATCAGCTGAAGCATCTGATCGAGATAAATTTTGAGCTTCAAAGGCTTTACAAAATAGATTTTCTGTAGCTCGTGATGCAAGGTATGGCTCTGGAGATTCCGAGAAAAGATTGGACAACGAACCAACGGCCTTTAAGAGCCGTTCGTAATAGCCAATCTGATTTTGTGATTGTCTTTCTAAGAACATGTTATTTTACTTCTAAAGCTTTATGTATCTGTTTGGCAACCCTTTCAATTACAGTCGTGGTAACCGAATTGCCGAATTGTTTATAAAGCTTTGTATCGGGAAAATCTTTTGGAAGTTTATAACTATCCGGAAATCCTTGGAATCTTGCACACTCTCTTGGAGTTAATTTGCGAATTCCTTTACTGTCCCTAATAAGGGGGACATTATGTCCTCCCATGCCCATATTGGCCGTTAATGTCGGACAAACTCCGCTTTTATTTTCTCGCACATAAATCCGACGCCACTGATATACAACATTGGGTTTCTTAATTGTCTTACTAAGTTCAGGATAAAGTGGAGAATTAGTATAATAATATTTTTCGTCTACATCCTCTTCAAGGATATCAGCAACAGTTTTGTTTAATTTTATCGGTTCAGGAAATTCAAAAGCATCGCATTGTTTTTTTGATTTGAAACCAACTATATAAACTCTTTCTCGGTTCTGAGGTACATTTCCATATTCCACACTATTGAGTACCTTTACTTTTATGTGATAGCCAAGATCCTCAAGTGCATCAGAAATAATTTTAAAGGTTTTTCCACCATCGTGAGATTTTAGATTTTTTACATTTTCGAGGAAAACTGCTCGTGGTTTTTTGTCACGCAAAATTCGTACAATTTCAAAAAATAAATCACCGCGACCTGTATCAAGAAAACCTCTACGATATCCCGCTATGGAAAACGGCTGACATGGAAACCCCCCAAGTAAAATATCAAAATTAGGAAGATCCGAACTTTTAACTTTTGCAATGTCAGCAACCGTGAGTGGAACTTCTTTAAAGTTTAAGTCGTAGGTAATTTTGCAGTATGCATCAAAATCATTTCCAAAGATGGTTTCGAACCCGGCTTTTTCAAAACCCATTCTTATTCCACCAACTCCAGCAAACAAATCGAGGGACTTATATTTTTTACTAATTTGTTTGTTCATAAGATAAAAATTTAAAGGGTGTTTTCTAAAAAAATTACCACTTCACCCTATAAGGTATTATACCTGTATATCGGGAAAAAAGCAGCTAGTTGTCATGCCCATAATCAGTATAATAAAGTCTCGTCTGTTGACTGAATTATAACACATTTTTACTCATGTCGGAAACCGTGCTTATTCTGGTATGTATTCCTGATGTCCGCAGTGGCAGGCGGTGCCGTCATTGGTGGACATACTAAAGTACGATCGCTTGGCTACGATAATAAAATCTGCAAAAAACGGATCAAACGACAAGACTTGGGCATCAGCTTGCAATGCTCTCATTAACTTTCTGTCGGCCTCGTCTGGCGTTGGATCGGTTGAACCGGGATGATTGATTATTAGAATAAATTTCTTTGCCAGAAAGAGGGCGTAATAGTGATATAGTAACTGTGTATCAAAAACTTTAGGAGACGAGCCCAAGAATACTTGGTGTCCAAGGAATAGGTTTTTGTCATCGAGATAAATTCCAATAATTTTGGAAACACTTTCATTTTCCAAATCTTTTAGAAATTTATATAAATCCTCGGGGTCTCGGACCTGCCCTTGAATAGGCAATTCAACATCAGTCTCAACAATCTCAAATTTCTTGAGGTATCTCTTGTCTGATTTTTCCGGTTCCGGAGCATGCTTTTTTTGTTCTTTTTTTATCATATATTGTTTATTTTATTACCGACATGTAATTTTTCAGCATGAAAATGGAGTCGGCTTTCAAATGATTTCTAATCCACGCTTTTTCCTTTTCACTGTCAACAAGCTCTCCCAATCCCTGCAACATCTGATTGTCTTTAACTTTTTCAATAAATGCAATACAATCAGCCAAGTATTCCTTGGTGGTTTTACCGGTTCTTTCTTTGATCACCCCAGCATTAATATCCCAATTGCTTTTGGCAAAATAGTGAATATCAAAGATATCTCTCATGGCGGTTTCATTTCTCAGAGTTAAAGCCGAGAGCTTGCTGGCAAACAAATAATCTTTTTTAGCAACAAACATGGAGATACCAAGATATTCTTTCATCTCATAATGATCTTGGATATTTTCTACCAATTTTCTGACATTAATTTCAACCTTGATATTATGGTCATCATCGCCATAGGAGAGTAGGGCAAAAACTGTAAATCTTTTTATGTACTGATCTTTAACCTCTCCATACTTACTCAAAATATTCACGATCTTTTCAAACACCAATTTTTGGTTTTCTTCATTTACTACCAGCAAATCAAAATCCAAATCTACCGAAAATCTCGGCAGGTTATAAAAAAAGTAGGCACAAGTACCTCCCTTAAATCCTAAGAGCGGACTGATTGTAACATCGGTATAAATGTCTTTCAAAACCTGACCCATTATTAATTGATGTTTTTCTCTATTGAGCATAATTTTTGCGATATTTATTCAAGCGTTTTATTAATTCTTTGTTGTTGTAAATTTTTACTAAATCATTGCATTTATCCCAGTTTATTGATTTTAAATTATCAAAGTAGTAATTCGGAAATAAATAAATCATATCCAAGAATGCTCTTTCGATAGTGGCCACACTGTAGTTGTCTTTGTTAACAATACCGGTAGAATTAAACAGGACAGCATCTTTTAATTTTCTAAAGGTAAAAGTATTTTTATCTATGGTCATTGTTTTCGGCCACTTAGAAACCACAAAGATCGTATCGTAGTGTTGAAAAATAACACCAGCCTCTCTCAAAACTGTTTCGAAGCTGATATAGGACGGGGTATAAATACTGGTTGCCAATTCTTTCGGATTGTAGTCTTTGTTTTTAGCAAAAACTCCCCGGGTCAGCCTGATCAAGGCTTTTTGCTTTACATAGTAGGCAGTTTTGGCGTATAAGCTTTTTTCGTTATTTTCTTGCCAAATCAAAGCCAAATCCTTGTTAGAGAGGATAGTTTTGGGGGATTGATATAATTTTGCTATTAAACTGTCCATATCGATAATGTTTGACTGAACTACTAATTACTCACAGTTCCATTGTATATTATTACAAAAAGTTAGTCAAGCGAATGTACACAAAAAGAGGATATTACTCATTTTTACTTGTTATTTAGCCAACAAGAAGCTAAATATGTAGAAATAGGCATTGATAGAGCGACCCCGATTCCGCCCACAAAAGTCCGAACAATCTCGGTGGCAATCATTTCGTTATTTACCACTTGGCTAAACGAAACAGTGCCAGTCGGATTTAGGTAGAAAAGTAATAAGAGAGGCAAGCTTGCACCAGCATAAGTTAAAAATAAAGTATTTACGATTGCTCCCAAATGAGTATTACCGACCTCATAAGCTGATTTATAAACTTGCATATTAGTAAGGTTCGGATTGGCTATCTTGATCTGCCTAACTGATTCCACTTGTCCAACAATGACATCATCCAAGACGCCTACCGTACCGATTAAAATTCCGGTCAAAAGCAGTCCTCTAAAATCAATCGCACCGTTATTGGCACCGATTAAAAAAGTTGCTTCCTCTTGAGCTAAACCGGTCAATCTGGTCAAGTGAGTAAAAATCCAAGATAAAATAAAAGTGGCAATTAAAGAAAAAAATACACTTACTACGGCAATATGAGATTTTCTGTTCCAGCCTTCAGTTAAATAAATAATAATCGCTAAAATCATCAATGCCCCCAACACACCAATAACCAGAGGGCTCCCGCCGTCGATAATTTTGGGGACAATAAATTTTATAATTATAAAAAAGCTTATCACTAAACTTATTAAAGACTTAAAGCCCTTTTTTCTCCCAATAATTATAATAACCAGCGAAAAAATTAAAGCCAATAAAAACAGATGTCCGGTTCGAACAAAATCTACCACATAATAAGCAACGCTTCCGTCGACATTTTTTGCCTCGTTAACCAAGACCGTATCTCCGACTCTGTAAGTATTGGCACTGGCTACATCGATATCGGAGACTCCCTCAAATTTAATCTCTTTATTTTTCCATTCTTTTTCCAACCCTTTCAAAAGCAAATTTTGTTGCAATGCCTTTGATCCTCCTTCTCTCTCAATCGTTTTTTCTTCCAAAATTTTTATTACTTTAGCTTTGAAAGTTTGGTCACCCAGAGGTTCATTCCCTCCCTCTTGAGCTGATACAAAAACAGGGACAAGCAATAGTAAAAGAAAAAGCGGAATAAATTTTTTAAACATAAATTTAGTGTATTAAATATAAACTAAATGCCATTATTATCATTCCAATCACTAATCCAATTAAACCAGTGTGTCCGTGTCCGAATTTTCTGGCCGTAGGCAATAATTCATCAAACGCTACATACACCATAATTCCAGCGACTGAAGCAAGCATTATCCCCAAAACAAAATTATTTATAAAAGGCGATAAAACCAAGTAGACTAAAATTGCACCGAGCGGTTCAGCTAAACCGGCTAACAAGGCATAAAAAATGCTTTTCTTTTTACTGTGTGTGGCATAATAAATCGGCAAGGCAACACAAAATCCTTCAGGGATGTTGTGAATAGCGATTGCTATGGCGATCGATATCCCAAACACCGGATTAATACTGGCGGTTGTAAATGTGATTATTCCTTCCGGAAAATTATGCAAAGCAATGACTATGGCTGTAAAAATTCCTGTCTTTAGGAGCATCTGTCTTGCCCAATGTTCCTGAGCGTGATGATGTTTATATCCGTGGCAACTGCCATATATCGGATTTTCTATAAACAATCCTTTACAATCATTACTCGGACATGCCTCCATTCTATTGTGAGTAATGGTATCAATAATTCCAGCTATTGCCAAACCGATCAGAAACATCAAAATAACCAGCCAATTATATTCATTATTTGCGACTTCGTTCAATAAACGATTGGATTCTCTCAGTAATTCAAAAAAGGAAAGATAGATCATTACACCGGCCGACAAGCCCAGTCCGAATGATAAAAATCTGGTACGGGTGTTTTTTACCCAAAAAATTAAAAAAGCCCCTATTACTGTTGAAAGACCGGCTAAGACAGTCAATGTAAAAGCCAGAAAAAAGTTACTCTGCATACGCAATATTAGATTTAGAATTCCGGCTTAATTATTTAAAGGAAACCGGAAATTTTATTTTTGTTTTTAACCAAACATCAGCCACTCTGGCTTAAATATCAACATTAATCCTATTGTCAACATCACCAGCCCACCTATCAGACGGGATGCCTTAGCATACTTAGTGGTGATTCCAGCCATTTCCAGCGTGATCATGGCCACGAAGAAAATAAATAGATCATCCAGCATGAAAAAGAAAATATAAAGCAGAATATAAGAATAATACTGCCACCCAGCCATTTCATTCAAAGCCAATACCTGTGTGTACACAGCTGGTAATCCGGCCGAACAAATAAGCTCGACCAAATTCACGGCAAAAGCTAAAACAACAATTCCTCCCAGAGCCAGCCATAAACTGTTTTGCTGAACTGCCAACCTCAATCTTTCAAAAGTTTTTTGTCTCTTTTCATCGCCAGCCACCTTGCATCCGCTGTCTTTATTAAATATAAATTCTTTTATGCTATAACCTCCGCCTGCAAGTGCCAAAATGCCAATAAGCATCCTGATCCAAATAACAAATCCCAAAAATAAAATTAAATTGAGCCACGCCGACATAAACAGGAAATAGACGGAGGCAGAAGCGACAATAAAAGCTGTTCCTAATATCCACATTCTTTTTCTGTTTTCCATTCCCAAAAGCAGACTGATCAAGAATAAAAGAGTCCACATGGCACAAGGATTGAATCCGTCTAACGCCCCCATGATTATCGTCAAAATCGGCAATGAAAAACTTAGGGCATTAACTTCACCAAGCAACGGCAGTTTAACAATCTTTTTATTTTCTTGATTGATCGGCTCTTGCTTATTTTGAAGTTCAGGTCTGTTGTCTACAGTTTGTTCGACATTATTATTAGGATTATTTATTATCGGTGCTGGCTGTTTGACTTCCGGAACTTCTACCCCAACAATTGAGGCGATTGAATCGGGGCATCTTTCTATCGAACACTCGTTTACTCTCTGTTCTATCATCTGCGAACTCATCCCGTTAGCGTAACCGACAAAATGTTTGTCACCAATAACCAAAAACGGAACGCCATCCACTCCCACACCTAATCTTTCAGCGGTTTTTTGCAAAAGAATAGCGTTATCTCTGCTGTTGTATATTTCATATTCATAAATTTGCAAATCAGGATGTTCACTTTTCAAAACATGAAAAAGGTACTGTCTTTCCTCGGCACAATGAGGACAACCGTCGCCGTAAAAAAAGTAAGCATTAACCGGAATGTTTTGGGCAAATACTGGCTGAGCCAAAAAAGTTAAGGCGAATAGCAATAACCCAAATATTTTTTTAACTTCTAATTTCATAACTATTTATCCTTGTTTTGATTGATAATTTCGATCAATTTATCTTTGTCTATTTCGCCATTTAAACGCAAAAATTCATTACCATTTTTATCTAAAAATACAAAAACAGGCAAGACATCGGTGATACGGTATTTTTCTACCACTTCCTTGTCTTGATCAAAATCATGATATTCGGTTTCAAGCCAAGAGTTTTCTGTTTCAATTTCTTTCCACCTCGGCTTCATAACGAGACAGCCAGGACACCACACTGCTCCAAATTTTAGTACTTTCATATATTATTTTCTTTTAATTATTTTGTCGGCAATTAATAAAAAGTTTTTCGCGGTACTTGATCTTTTATCCATAATAATTGGACAACCATTATCACCGGAAACAACTATTTTAGGATCGATCGGGATGCGACCCAAAAATGGTATTTTATATTTTCTGGCAATTTTCTCTCCGCCACCCATTCCAAATAAATCAATGGTTTTGTTGCAATGAGGACACTGTAGACCACTCATATTCTCAATTAAACCATAAACTTTTAATTTTAGCTCTTTGGCAAAATTTATCGCTTTCTTGGAGTCAAGCAGTGAAACATCTTGTGGTGTAGTGACTATAACCGCTCCTGATTTCGGCAATAATTGAGCTATTGATAATGGTTCATCTCCGGTGCCTGGAGGAGCATCAACTATTAACCAATCAAGATTTCCCCAGCTTACTTCTTTAACAAATCTTTCAATAATCTTCATTTTGGCCGGACCTCGCCAAATTATTGGGGTGTCAGTTTTTGGTATAAAATAGGCAATGGAAATTAATGACAAATTTTTATTCACCTCAATAGGTAAAATGAAATCATTACCGCAAGAAAAAATTAGCTTTTCTTGCACACCTAACATTAAAGCTAAATTTGGACCGTGAATGTCAGCATCAAGCAAGCCAACTTTTAGCCCTTTTTGCGAAAATGACAATGCTATATTTGTAGCTACTGTTGATTTGCCGACACCACCTTTGCCGGAAAAAATCAACAATGTATTTTTTATTCCGTCCGGCATATATTTAATGATTAATTAATTTTATTAAGTACATAAGCAAAATCCCTAAAATGAAAATGAAAAAAGTACCTATGGACTTTTTGATATTTGTTTCTTTCCTGATTTCTGGCATCAAGTCGGAAGCGGCGATATACACAAATCCTCCAGCCGCAAATGGCAGAAGATAAGGTAAAATATTATTTAAATGAGAAAAGGAAAAGTATCCCACTATACCACCCAATACCACCGTCAGAGCAACAAGATAATTAAGAGTTAATGCTTTTTTATTGTTGAATCCAGCATGGATAAGCACGCCATAATCACCAATTTCTTGCGGTATTTCGTGGATAGCTACGGCCAATGTCGTTGCCATTCCCAAACTAAAATCGACCATAAATGTGCTGGCGATTATTAATCCGTCTATAAAATTATGGATGCTGTCCCCGATAAGATTCATATGTCCGAAGGTGTGTATCGGGCAATCGGCTTTATGACAATGTCGCCAATGAAGAAGTTTTTCTATTAAAAAGAAAACAACAAAAGAAATCAGAAAAATTCCAAATAAAATATTTGGCTTAATCTGATCTGAAGCTTCGGGCATCAAATGTAAAAAAGCACCTCCCATCAGTGCACCGGCGGAAAGAGCAACAAGAAACATTGTGATTTTCGATAAAATTTCTTTTTTCAAAAAAATAAATAATACCGCCACCCAGACACAAAGGGTGATGACAAAAGTTCCGATAATTATCATTAACAAAGTAAGCATACTATTCATGTTTAATAATTTTAATGGCCTTGCCATTGATTAAGGCGTCGGCAATTTTTGCATAGGCAGAATTCAGTATCCTTTGGTAGGTACTGGTTGAAGCATGCATCTTTTCTGCCGAGTCTTTTTGTTCTAAATTGCTAATGTGGCGCAGACGATATGCTTCTATTTCTTCCAAAGAAAGTTCTACAACCTGTAGATCCCGCATAGGGACACCTTGGGGTTTAAAGTATAAAACATTTGGCTCAAATTTTATTCCTTTACAAAAACATAGTGATGGCCTTGGCATAATTGTTTAATTATATTTATTAATTGGGTAAAAACTTATACATTTCCTTTGCCTTGTCAGTAAAAAGTATTCCTTTAAGATGGTCGGTCTCGTGTTGAAAAATCTGTGCCAATAAACCACCCGCACCCCTTATAACTTTTTTGCCGTTTTCGTCATACGCTTCAATCGTAGCTTTATTAGCTCGAAGTACTTTGCCGTAAATAGGGCGAACAGAAAGACACCCCTCTTCCATATATTTTCTATCATTTGAGACTTTTTTCAGCGTTGGATTAATAAAAACTAAGTCTGGATGATTGATCTTTTTAGGAAAAACATCATCGGTTAAATCATCGCCTCGAATAAAATCTTTATCAAAGATTTTTCCAGAAACGATAAATATCCGTAGGGATTCTCCCACTTGTGGTGCGGCGATTGCCACACCATCATCTTGTGAGTGTAGTGCTTCGGACATATCTTTTAGAAGATTCTGTATTTTAGGTTTTGTGATATCAGAAATTTCAACTTCTTTGGATATTTTACGCAAAACCGGATTGTCATTTTGAATTATCTCAATCATGTTATGAGTATATACTCACTACGAGGTCTTGTCAAAAACTTTTTTCCACAAAAATCAGTTACTTTACCGACAAATTTTTTATCTCTAAGATAAATTCATCTTTACCAATTTCTCGAATATCTTTTGAACCCCTGTCCCTAATATTGAACTTGTCTGATTCAATTTCTTTGTCTCCCATAACCAATGTGTATGGTATTTTTTCTTGAGATGCTTTTCTAATTCTATTGCCAACCGTTTCTCCTGAAGCATCCAGTTCCACTCTTATTTCCTTACTTATAAAATAGTCGGCTATTTTTTGGCAATATTCAATGTGTCTATCAGCTACAGGAATAATTTTTACTTGCACCGGTGAAAGCCATGCAGGTAAGGCCCCGGCATAATGTTCGATCAGCACACCGATAAAACGCTCAAATGAACCGAACAGGGCTCTATGAAGCATGTAGGGTCTTTGTTCCTGCCCCTCGTCATTAACAAATGTCATGTCAAATCTTTCCGGCAAATTAAAATCAAACTGTAGGGTGGAACACTGCCATTCTCTGCCTATGGCATCTTTAATTTTGAAATCAAGCTTTGGACCGTAAAATACAGCACCGCCTATATCCTTAGTAATATTTAATTTTTTGTCTAGAGCTACTTTTTCTAATATTTTCTCGGTAAAATCCCAACCCTCATCATTTCCTGCGTATTTTTTTGACTCCTTGTCTCTGACGGATAGGTACACATTTATGCTTTCTATCTCAAAACCAAAAGACTTATAAATAAACAAAATAAAATCAACAACTTTTTTAAGCTCATTTTCTACTTGATCTGGTGTGCAAATAATATGTGCATCATCCTGAGTAAATCCTCTTACTCTAGTTAAGCCGGAAAGTTCTCCTTTTTTCTCGTAACGGTAAACGGTTCCGCACTCAGCCCATCTTAGTGGAAACTCACGATAGGAATGTGGTCTATTTTTGAAGATTTGTATATGAAAAGGACAATTCATCGGCTTCAATAAAAATTGTTCTGACTCTTTCGTTTTTTCTTTATTCTGATTTTCTTTCAATGTTTGCCCAACTTCAATGGGCGGATACATACTTTCATTATAAAAACCCCAATGTCCGGAAGTTTCCCATAATTTTTTATTGCCAATATGTGGAGTTCTGACAAGCTGGTATCCATTTTTTAGATGCTCTCTATACCAAAAATCTTCAATCACTCTCCATAAAATTGCACCCTTAGGATGCCAAAGAGGTAGCCCTGAACCAACAACATCATCTATATGGAAAAGGTCTAATTCTTTACCTAGTTTTCTGTGATCTCTTTTTTCCGCCTCCAGTATTAGTTTTTCATACTCAATTAATTCATCTTTAGTTTGAAAAACAGCCACATTAATTCTCTGGATCATCTTATTCTTATCGTCATCACCTTGATATACACCAGAAATATTTAACAATTTAAAAGCATTTATATCTACTGAGGCATCTTTTTCTCCTATTACAGTTTTAAGTTCCTCCCCAATGCTTTCTAGCTCTTTTTCGCTTATTCTTTTTTCAGAATCAAAATCAAGATAAAACCCATTTCTAGTATCCAAGTGATCTACATATAATGCCCCGTAAGATTTTGAAAGCAATTCCATTAATGCATCTGAAATATTTTTACAGATGTTTTCAATTTTTTGATTGTTCATAAATTTAATTAAACTTAATTAATAAAACAAAAACCCGTCTCAGTATAGTAAAAAATACTACACTGGGACGGGTTTTAATTCCGTGGTTCCACCCAGTTTCCTCGAATAAACTCGAGGCTCTTAATTTAAATTTATAAACAGTTTGGCCATTAAATGGTTTATTCTCATAAATTGTGGTTGGTAGCCACAACGATCACTGTTGTATTTTGAGTATACACTCACTATGACATATTGTCAAAACATACGATAAAAACTAACCAATCTCTGTTTTTAATGGATTAGTTAGTTTTTATAAGCTCCATTATTTTTGAGCTTTCAATGCTTCTTTCTCGGCCTTGATAACTTCCAATTCCTCTAAAAGCATTTTTTCCTCATTCTCTAATGCAGACAACTCGTTTTTAGGGGAGATAAATCTCCTACGACCTTGTCCGTATCCTCCACAGCATCCTCGTCCCATTCCATTGCCAGCACCGCAAGGACCCATCCCTCGGCCGGTTCCGGCACCTTGACCCATAGGGCCTGTTCCATCCATTCTTGGCATATATTTGTTTATTATTATTTTAATAAATGTTGGCAATTCGACCTTTGCTCATTGCCTATATTGAGTATATACCCATAACTATTCCGTGTCAAATCTTTTTTGAACACACCTTTTATCGTCTTTGCAATGATCACAGGGCAATAATATAATTTCAATCTTTTTCCTTATAACCACCCTTACCAGCTTTCCACAGTGTGGACAACGCGTACAAAAGGATGCTTCAGAATTAAAGAAGGCATCCTTAAAGATGATTTTGGTGCAATATGGACAATTGCCTATGTCGGCTTTTCCCTCGCTGTTCATAGTTTTATATTTTACCGAGGTTCTCTGTTACCAACCCGATAATATCGCATGGGCTTATTTATCATGTTGGCAATTAAGCCTCAAATTGCAAAGATAATTTATACATCGTTCGGATCACGGCTTCAGATGTCCTCAATTATAATTTAATAATTGTTATCATCTGGGCTCGACCAGTACCCAGATGAATAATGGAAAATTAAGTGTCGTCCATTACTATCCACCTCCTTCCAGTCCACATGTGCTTCTTGCCGTCTATGATTTTTATCTTTACCCCTCCGATTGACATTTTTTCTGCTAACATCGACCGCATCTCATCCCAGTTATCCACAGTTTTTTTATTCTCGCCGTAATTCTTTTTATTTAATTCTTTTTCTTTATTCTTGTTAGTAAGTCCATTGGACCGATCCCACCGGTCTGTATGACCGAACTGCCGGTCAGGCTGACC
>Ga0247841_10008109_pt1 | contig 15271 bp, 17 predicted proteins | sample LaCruzMarch2015__2_FD_192410 | JGI IMG/M metagenome (GOLD analysis project Ga0247841, IMG submission 192410) | Freshwater microbial communities from meromictic Lake La Cruz, Castile-La Mancha, Spain - LaCruzMarch2015_18m | ecosystem: Environmental > Aquatic > Freshwater > Lake | place: Spain...
ATGAACCGTCAATTCCGATTCCTGATGTTCCACTTGTTCCGGTCTCACCACTGGTTCCTGATGAACCGTCAATTCCGATTCCTGATGTTCCACTTGTTCCGGTCTCACCACTGGTTCCTGATGAACCGTCAATTCCGATTCCTGATGTTCCACTTGTTCCGGTCTCACCACTGGTTCCTGATGAACCGTCAATTCCGATTCCTGATGTTCCACTTGTTCCGGTCTCACCACTGGTTCCTGATGAACCATCGATTCCACTACTACCAGAACTACCGTCAACACCAATTCCACTGGTTCCTGAACTACCATCAATTCCAGATGTTCCACTTGTTCCATCAACACCAATTCCACTGGTTCCTGAACTACCATCAACACCAATTCCACTGGTTCCTGAACTTCCATCAATTCCTGAACTACCATCAACACCAATTCCACTGGTTCCTGAACTTCCATCAATTCCTGAACTACCATCAACACCAATTCCACTGGTTCCTGAACTTCCATCAATTCCAGATGTTCCACTTGTTCCAGAACCATTTTTTAAAGTTAAAGCACCATTATCATTAAATGTTATAGTTGTACCATCAACATTTACTTTTATTTTACCTAATGTATCACCAGTTAATCCAGAATTGGTATTAATTAAATCATAAATATTTAACGGAACAGTATTAACATAAATAGTATTTCCTGAAAATTTTAATGTATTATCATCTATTTTAACCTGAACAATATTTGGCCATACTGAATCATCAACACCCAATCCTGATGAACCGTTAAATGTTCCAGAACTTCCTGCTGTTCCATCGTTACCAGAAATTCCACTACTTCCGGATGAACCAATAAATTCGCCATCTCTACCACTACTTCCAGATGTTCCATTTCCACTTGTTCCGGATGTTCCACCCGATCCATCAATTCCGGAACTACCACTTGTTCCATCAACACCATTAATTCCAGAACTTCCACTGGTACCGTCAATTCCAGAACTTCCATCACTTCCATCAATTCCAGAACTTCCATCAATTCCAGAACTTCCATCAATACCATCAATACCAGAACTTCCACTTGTTCCATCGATTCCGGAAATCCCCGAACTTCCATCTAATCCAGAACTTCCACTTGTACCGTCAATTCCTGAAATTCCTGAACTTCCACTTGTACCGTCAATTCCAGAACTCCCATCAATTCCGGAACTTCCACTTGTACCGTTAATTCCGGAACTTCCACTTGTACCGTTAATTCCGGAACTTCCACTTGTACCGTCAATTCCAGAACTTCCATCAATTCCCGAACTTCCATCAATTCCCGAACTTCCATCAATTCCAGAACTTCCACTGGTTCCGTCAATTCCGGAAATTCCTGAACTTCCATCAATTCCCGAACTTCCACTTGTACCATCAATTCCCGAACTTCCACTTGTACCATCAATTCCCGAACTTCCACTTGTACCATCAATTCCAGAACTTCCACTTGTACCATCAATTCCCGAACTTCCACTGGTACCATCTATTCCCGAACTTCCACTGGTTCCATTAATACCATCTATTCCAGAACTTCCACTGGTTCCGTCAATTCCAGAACTTCCACTGGTTCCGTCAATTCCAGAACTTCCATCAATTCCCGAACTTCCACTTGTCCCATTGATACCATCTATTCCAGAACTTCCATCAATTCCCGAACTTCCACTTGTCCCATTGATACCATCTATTCCAGAACTTCCACTGGTTCCGTCAATTCCTGAACTTCCACTTGTTCCATCTATTCCAGAACTTCCACTGGTACCATCAATTCCCGAAATTCCTGAACTTCCACTGGTTCCGTCAATTCCTGAACTTCCACTTGTACCGTCAATTCCGGAACTTCCATCAATCCCTGAACTTCCATCAATCCCGGAACTTCCACTAGTCCCGTCAATTCCTGAAATTCCTGAACTTCCACTCGTACCGTCAACACCAGAACTTCCACTTGTCCCATCTACACCAGAACTTCCACTTGTCCCATCTATACCAGAACTTCCACTTGTCCCATCTACACCAGAACTTCCATTGGTTCCATTCACACCGTCAATTCCTGAACTTCCACTCGTACCGTCAATACCAGAACTTCCACTTGTTCCATCAATTCCAGAACTTCCATTTGTTCCTGATGATCCAGAAATTCCAGAACTTCCACTGGTTCCGTCCATTCCTGAACTTCCACTGGTTCCGTCCATTCCTGAACTTCCTGAACTTCCATCAATTCCTGAACTTCCACTTGTTCCATCAATTCCTGAACTTCCACTGGTTCCGTCCATTCCCGAACTTCCATCTATACCAGAACTTCCATTGATACCAGAACTCCCACTTGTTCCGTCAATTCCTGAACTTCCATCTATTCCAGAACTACCACTTATTCCAGAACTACCATTCAATCCTTCGATTCCGGAAACGCCCGAACTTCCACTGGTTCCATCCATTCCTGAACTTCCATCGATACCAGAACTCCCAGAACTTCCATTGATACCAGAACTCCCACTTGTTCCGTCAATTCCAGAACTACCACTTGTACCATCAATTCCAGAACTTCCATTTGTTCCTGATGATCCAGAACTTCCACTGGTTCCGTCCATTCCAGAACTACCATTGACGCCAGAACTTCCACTAGTTCCATCAATTCCAGAACTCCCATCAATTCCAGAACTTCCACTTGTACCATCAATTCCAGAACTTCCATTTGTTCCTGATGATCCAGAAATTCCAGAACTTCCATCTATACCAATTCCAGAACTTCCACTTGTTCCATCAATTCCAGAACTTCCATCTATACCATTAATTCCAGAACTTCCATTTGTTCCATCAATTCCAGAACTTCCATTTGTTCCGTCAATTCCAGAACTTCCATCAATTCCAGAACTTCCATCAATCCCAGAACTACCATCAATTCCAGAACTTCCATCAATTCCGGAACTCCCACTTGTTCCATGGGTACCTAAAAAACTACCATCTTTACCACTACTTCCTGATGTTCCGGTTTCACCACTACTTCCTGATGTTCCAGAACTACCACCGGTTCCAGATTCACCACTACTTCCAATAATACCATCTTTACCACTACTTCCTGATGTTCCAGATTCACCACTACTACCACTTGTTCCATGGGTACCTAAAAAATTACCATCTTTACCACTACTTCCTGATGTTCCGGTTTCACCACTACTTCCTGATGTTCCAGATTCACCACTACTTCCTGATGTTCCAGATTCACCACTACTTCCTGATGTTCCTGATGTTCCATTAAATCCACTACTACCACTTGATCCATGAGTACCTAAAAAAGTACCATCTTTACCACTACTACCAGATGTTCCACCAGAACCAATATCACCTTGATTTCCATTAATACCACTGGTACCTGTTTTTCCACTAGTTCCGGAAGATCCAGATTGACCATTTTCACCACTCGTTCCAGATGTTCCAGATGTGCCTGTTGATGTCGTTCCACCAGATGAAGAAATATATGTAATATTACCATTATAATCCATTTGTGCTAACTGTTCAACACCTGTTGATGTATCATAACCCAATATATACCAATTACCGGAAGTATCTTGTCTCGGTAGTTCTAATTCACGAAAATTTTGAGCTTGTAATTTTAAAATACTCATTTAATGTGGCTTTATTTTTCAGTATATATTAATTTTTTTTTCAGCTTAATTTTATTTCAAACTTTTTTCCGTTTATTTTTTATACTATTCTAAATATTTATTTGTAATGGACACATCAAAACAATATGATCAAATTGTAGAAATATGTAAAACATTATTTGTCAATAAGATGAATGATTATGGTACATCTTGGAGAATTTTAAGATCAACATCTTTAACCGATCAAATTTTCATAAAAGCCAACAGAATCAAAAATTTAGAAATAAAAAAGATGAGTTTGGTTAACGAAGGTGTTGAACCTGAATATATTGGAATTGTAAATTATTCCATTATGGCTATAATTCAAATGAAATTTCAAAATGATAAATTATCAAATGAAAATATTACAGATATTTATACAACAGAAATCAATAACACCAAAGAATTAATGATGAATAAAAATCATGATTATGGTGAAGCTTGGAGGGAAATGAGAATTAGTAGTTTAACTGATATGATTTTACAAAAACTTTTTAGAATAAAACAAATAGAAGATAATGATGGTAAAGTTAAAGTTTCAGAAGGTTTAGAAGCTAACTATCAAGATATTATTAATTATGCTATTTTTGCTATGATTAGAATATCAGAAAACAAACAAACAACAAAACAATAAAAAACAAACAACAAAACAATAAAAAACAAACAACAAAACAAATGGAAAAAAACAAAGATTACAAGGAAATTTCTTATCAAGATAAAACATATCTTGACAAAAGAAGAATTTTAAGACAACTATCAACAAAAGATGAAATTAAATGTTATCTTGATATAATGTGTGATAAAATATTAGAAAAGATACTATCATCCGAAAATTGTGAATTATTTTCTGAATTAGAATTATATTATTATATAAAAGCATTATTAACTGATGGTTATTTAGCTTTTGAAAAAATATTTGAAAATGATGAAATCGTTGGTTTAAATATGTTAGATCCCACTACATTATCACCAGTTGATGGTGAAAAATGGGCACAATATATTAATGATCCTATGAAAAAAAGAATTCTATTCGAAAACCAAATAATTTATATGATTTATTCAGATGATGAAATTACATCTTATGTTGAAGAATTAACGGATTCTTATAATCAAATGAAAAGATTAGAAAATGAATTAATGATATCCAGATGTAATTTACCCGGTGATCCACTTAAAAATATAGATAAAAAAGTAACATTTAAAGAATTGAAAAGAGCAGATAAAAAATTAAAATTTATGTCAAAAGTTCCTAAATCAATTTTGGAAAATGAAGAAATGAATAGTAATGATATCAGATATAACAAATTTATAAATAAAATATATGATACATTTGTAACACAACTTTTTAATAAATTATAAAAAATAATCTTTAATAATATGCCAAATTCGAAAACAAGTAAAAAGAGAAAAAATAAGGTTATAGCTTACAGTAATAGTGTTAAAGCTCGCCAGAAAAAATTCAGAACTGAATTCATAAAAAATCTACAAGAATCCCATAACAGAGATATGGAATCTAAAGTTAAAGATGCACAAAGTACTGAAAATGTTGTTGATGGATTGAATGAATTTGCTTTGGATGATTCACCTATGGAAGCAGTTGTAGTTGACAACACACAAGATTTAACTGATTTTAGTATGGATAATTTACCTATTGTGGAACAAACAGCACCATCACCAGATGTTACTGGTATTTTAACCGGACCAAAATAAATGTTGAATGAAATAAAAAACCCAGTCAATGACTGGGTTTTTCTTTTTTAATCAATTTTTTGTCCACAAATTGGACAGTAAGACCAGTTTGATTTCCTTATTCTATAATTACATCTTTTATTAGGACAGTATTCTCTATATTCAGACCTAACATAAGAATTATTATTAAAATTCTGTGGTTGTTGATTTTGAAGAATATATGGATTATAAGATGATGTGGTTTGTGTAGGTGCATCTTTCGGTTTTTCCGAAAATGGTAATAACTTAAAAAGATAATTCTTAATAATAAAACCAGCTTTAAATTCTGTTTGAGAAAAATATTGATTGGAACGATTTCCTTTTTCTATTCTTCCTGTTTCAGATAAACCTTTAATTCTTGGTCTCTTTTGATTAAGATTACCATTTAAATTCACATTCCCATTAATTGTAACATCACCATCCATTTGAATATTACCTTTCATTGTGATGTCATTTACATCAGCACAAAAATTGGATACATTCAAATCACCACTTGAAGAAAAAGTATCTGTTGTGGTTCTATATTTAACTTCACCACTAGTTGTACCATTATTACAAATATTTATTGGTTGTTGATACCAAATTGGAAATGGATTGTAAGGTGGTGTATACGGCACATTTGGTGTATACGGTGGATATTGTGGTGTATATGGGATTGTTGTTGGTGTATTATACGGAATATTTATTGGTGTCCAATTTATATCTTTGTATTCACTATAAAATACAACTTCCAATTTACCATTTTCTTTAATAGCTTGTTTAGTTTGTGGATTACTTTTATCCACAACATAAGTATTAAATACTATTTTTCTGTTAGTTCCTATGAATCTTTCGATTACAACTGATTGACCCGGATTAACGACCAATATTGAATCATCGGTTTTATTTCCGTTCATTTTCAATTGAAAACCAACTCTTTCTGTTAAGGGATTGTAAACTTTTAATTGAATTTCGTCTCCATTATTTAAGTAGACTTTGTTTTTGTTTTTGCCATACAATTTACGAATTTGGCCATTTACTAATACTTCACAGCTTGGATGTACCAAGCCAAAATTACTTTGTGTAATCATAACTACCTCCTTTTTAATTTTTTATTTCTGAAAAACAAGTTTTTTCGATGCTTTTACACAACCTCCAAAGTAACCGTTAAATTACTCAAAACTCATTATTTCCAAAAAGATTCTTGTCTTAATATATATTTAAGAACTCTAAAAGTTTTAATTCCTTTAATTCCTATCTACAAATTCATTTATTTCTGCCTTTAATTCATTATCAGTCACATAAATATTTGATTTCTTTAATAATTCTAAAGCCTTACAATAATCATCATAATAATTTGGCTGACAACCACACGTATCAACATTCCAATCAAATTTTGGAGATATATATTTTTCTAAATTTTCCTTTGAAATTGGCATAAATATTATTTATTTTAACCCCAATTTGTTAAAGATGCTCTATCATCCCATTTAAAAATATAATAATCAGTAACAGAATTATAACCTCTTGTTGGAAGTGCATATTCAACTGTTGTTAAATTCCCAACAACTGTTACTCTTTTTATTTTCCATTTCGCATCTGTTGTTAATGTTCCCGGCCAAGCGTAACCTATATAAGTTAAACCGGAATTTACCGATTCAATCATTTTACCTTCATCTAAAAATCCAGACATAATATAATTTATTTTTTAGGTATATATAAAATAAATCGTGTTCGTTTTTTAATATATACTTAAAAAGTAATAAAAATTATTTATGATTAAATACGATGAAATTTTAGGTGCATTAAGAGAAGAAGATGGACAAACCAATTATTCGTTAGTTTTTAGTATATATAAAACTAAAGAATTATTTTTTCTCTATACCTTTTTTAGTGATACCTTTTTTTGCACCCTTTTTATCTTCATCACCACCTATTTCTTTACCATCAAAAGTATCTGGGTATAATTTACCATCAGTATCAATATTAAATTTCAATTTAAAATAATCATTAAAATTCAATAAGTCTGATTTTTGTAAATTATATTCCCTATTTATATTCATTAATTTATCAATATGTGTTGATAATTTGTCCACAAACTCATTAAATAATATAACTGTCTGTTCATTAAATACACCAAATGGTTTTTTCCTTTTGTGATTATAAGAACTCAAAATAACTTTCAACATATATTCTATCTTTTTGGAAGATTTTACATAATCTATTGTCTTTTTATTCAATAACATATCAGTATTCAATTTGAATTTTTCATCTTTAAAAAATTCTGGAATAATTATATTCCAATCATCAATATTGCTCTTAATGTTTTCCATATATTCATTAAATATTTGACTTATCAATTCCAAATAAATTTCATCTCTTGTATTTGCTTTAACTTTATATTTTTTCAAATCAACTAATTGACAAAATTCCAAGAAATTAAGTATTATTTGTGTATAAATTTCTACATAATCTGTATCATTTTTGAATGACATTCTTTTATATAATGGATTTAATAATTCAAATGAATATTCATCATTACCATCAATTTTCATTATTATCTTTTCCAAATTTTCATTGAATTCATCATCATTCATTAAAAATGAATTACTATAATTCGGGTTTAGAATATTATAGAAAAATTTAGAAAAATTATTTTCACCAAATACGAATTTTAAATCTTCTTCTGATGTGTTTAAAAACAACGCAATAATTTCCAATTGTTTCTTACTCAATTTTCCCTTAAACATAACTGGTAAACAATCTACATCTAAAAGACTAGAAAATTCTTTTAATTCATCATAATTATATTTGTATTTATTTCCTTTTACAATACAAACAAGAATTAAATTATTTTTTGGAACTTTTTCATATTGAATATTTGCGGGATGCATATCAGGAAAATATTCAAAACAAAACCACCAATTAGGGTTTAACAAATCGGTAACATATTGTGGTAAAGAATTAAAATAATAATATGCTTGATTATAGAATTTTTGTATTGCCAAATCAATGAAATTTAAAGTGTCATTTCTCAAATTTTTAGGTTTGATAATGAATTTTTGTCCATCGAATCTAACGAATATACGACTTCCTTGAATATCTTCATAAACTAGGAGTTCTTTATCACTAATAATGTTAATGAAATCATCACCCTTTTCTAGGGAATTTAACTTGAAAATTTTTGTCATATTAATTTTTTTGTTTTAAAATTAACCATTTGGTATGAATATATATTAAAAAATTGGGACCGAAATTTAATATATAACTAAAAATGAATAAATACCAATGATAACCTTTGATGATTTCGTAAATATTAATGAAATGTACAACCAAATGAATTTAAATGATATTCAAAGTAATGTTGAAAATTCATCACAGGAATTTATAGACAAAATCATAGATATTTTTTCATTGGTAATCTATAAAAATTCAGTTAAAAATATTCACCCACAAAAAATCAAAGGATATCTTAATAGGGATGAATTTTTAACAAAGATGAAAAACTCCAGAAGTTCTTTAAGTATTAAAATGAATAATGGTGATATGGTTATTGGAACATACAACACATCTACATTTAATGTTGCAATAAGTATTCAAAATGAAATTATATATGACATTCATATTAAAGATTGTAATGATGATAAATTGATAGAAAAAATGCTTTCAGAATATATTAAATATTTGAAAAACAAAGGATATAAAATAAAAAATCAACAATGAAAAATATAATAAGTTTTAACGAATTCACATTCGAATCGAAACAATTATCTAAAAAATATAATCTGAAAAAAGAAATATGGGAATTTGATAATGTGTATCGTGGAGCTGAATTTTATTTATTACAAGATCCAGATGATAATTATTTTGGTCCATTATATATGAAAGCAGACCGTTGGTATGATCTTATGATTAGAAATAACGGAAGAGGACTAACTAAAGAAGAATTAGATGAAATAAAAAGTTTATCAGAAGATTTAAGACAAGAAGATATTTAAAAACAATATAAAAAAAATGAAAAATATAAAAAGTTATAATGAATATACAGAATTGAATGAAGGTTTATTTGCCGCTTTGCAAAATGTTTTTAAATTTTTTAAAGGTGTAAGTAAAACATTACAAACATCTATGGGTAATTTCACAAAGAAATTACAAAACTCTAAAGATTGGAATAATACCTTATCAATTTTAAATAGTGATGTTATAGAACCAAATACCAAATATTTTGAAGATAGTTTGAAAAACGCTTCTAACATTTCACAAATAAGAAAAATAAATTATGAAGTACATTCAACAACATTCACAGAATTAAACGCTATATATGTACAATGGGATAAAGAAAATACAGAATCACCTTTATTACCCGTAAATATTTTTAAAGGTACACCATTCGCAACAATGTACACTTCGCCTGATCCTAAAAAAATGTTAACAACAGAAGAATTTGTAAAAAACTTACCAGCAACGGTTAACGCTATGGTTAAAGGGTGGATTACAAAATCCGGATATCCTATGACAGAATTTGAACAATCTTTAAAAGAATATACAAACTTTACATTAGATCCACCATCTGGATCAACTACAACGAATACCAATCAACAAAATACAAATACTACACCAGAACAAAATACAAATACTACACCAGAACAAAATACAACACCAAATGCAAACGCTAGTTATATTATGTCTTTTGATAAATTCAGTAAATTAAATGAAGCTGATGCAACACCACCACACCCACCCACAACAGATACTAATCAAAATAATGAATTAACAAAATTAAAAACTGAAAACACAAATAGTATTAAAAATAATTATTATGGAACAATACAAAATAAATTAAAAGCTTTTACTGGAACAACCGCTGTTGATGATAAAAGTACACAAACTATTACATCTAAAATGGCGGCTTCCGGACCAAATGTTAAATCAAAAGATAATTTATTAAATACTATTTTCAATGATAAAACAACTGTGGATCAATTAAATAAAACAAAAAATGCAATTGCACCAATCTTCAACATTGATAAACCAGATGAAACAATAGGAAAGTTTTAAAATAAAAAAACCGGTTATCCCTAACCGGTTTTTTTACGACCATTAGAAAGGTTCTTTGGAAATTATTTTATTTCAATTTTCTTTTCAATTTTAGGTAATTCCTTTGGTTTCTGAACAACGATTTTTAAAACACCATCTTCAAATTTGGCATCATAACCGTTTTCATCAACATCTTCCGGAATTCTAAAAGAACGACTGAATGATGATTTTGAAAATTCTCTACGAGTATAGTTTTCATTCTTATCTTCAGATTCACCGGATTTTTCACCAATTAAAGTTAATACACCATCGTTGATTTTAATATCCAATTCTTCTTTCTTAAAACCCGGTGCACTAAGTTCAATTGAATAATCTTTGTCTGTTTCTTGAATATTAACCCTACCTGTTGAATCACCACGACTCCAATCATCATCAAATCTGAAAAATCCATCATCGAAAAATTTTTCTAAATAACTTAATGGTCTGCTGTTGTTAAATCTAATTAAACTCATAATTTTATCTCCTATATTATTTTTGATAAAAATATTTCAACTTCTATACCAAATAAGTTTTTGTGTCATTCTGTCATATTTAATATGACTTATTTACCGATTTTGAATCCCATGTGTTTTTCACGTTTTATACCATGACTCATTATTTCTTTATTCTTCTTCATCGAATAAAGTTCAGCGAGTGACATTTCTTTGTCTATAATTTTTGGATCCAATTTTAATTTTTCGGCTACCAATTTAGATTGTTCAAGAGTTAAATTTGTAAATTCCTTTCTAGCTATCAATCTTTCTGGTCTTAAAAGTGCATCATCTAATTCACCCAAATCAGTATTGAATGTTGCTATTATTTGAATTGATAAAATATCATTTAAAATACCATCTGTCAAATTTAACAAATTAGTTATACCAAGATTACGATTGTTATTTCTTGACGCCAGAAGAGGTTCAGCGTCCTCGATGAGTAATATAGTCCTTTTTCCATTTTCCATTGTCCAGTCGGTTATAAAGTTGAAAAAAGAAGGGTCTGTGATAGAGTCCACCATCGTTGGTGGAAAATATAAAACCTTTTTATTAATTTGTGTCAATTTTTGAAGCAAATAACGAATGTAATAAGTATTATGACTTAAAATATCATTTGTAAAATATCTAAATTTAGATTCTTCACCTAATTCTAAATCATACATATTTGATTTTTTATCATTAATATCTTTATAACATTTACAAACGACTTCTAATCCATTTTTTGTTTGAATTTTATCACCCGGTACTAAATCTTTAACAAAAATTTCATTCATGTTTTCATCAAAAACAATATGTGTATCGGCACAAATCAATTCACACGTTTGTGTCAATAACACCCATTCATCATATTCAATTGTTTTATGAATAGCTCTTATATCGATCCAACCATCATCAGTTAATACTTCCAAATCTTGTAATATCTTTGTTTCTATAAATTTCTTATCCATTTAATTTAATTATTTTTTATAAAATCTATACATTTTTTTAATTCTAAATCACAATTATCTTTTACATCATTTTCCCAAATAATTAATATTTTATAATTTAATTTTTTCAATTCTTCAATTTTAGAATTATCTGATTTCCATATTTCACAAGCTTCTAATTGTTTTATTTTAGACATTTTTATTATATCATCGTGTTTATAAACTTTCGGATCAGCATGATAAAAACTACCATTAAATTCAATTATTTTATTTTCAAAAATTAAATCAACATAAAAACCATTATTTTTGAACAATCTTATCCATTTTTCATCTTTACCATAAAATAATTTTATATCTGGAATTCTATCTTGCAATTTATCAAAAAAATTCTTAGATATATCAGAGTATCTTTTGAAATTTTTCCTTCCTCTATTTTTAACCATTTCATTAGCTTTATCAAACCCATGTTTTTCTATCAATTCATTTTTTGTTTTACCTCTTTTCTTGTTTATAATTTTTAATTCTTCTTCCGATTTTGAATAATATGTTTTTCGTCTATTATTAATCATTGATTCCAATTTATCCTTTGACAAAGATAAATACGGATTATTTATTATTTTTTGTTCATTTATTTTTTCAAAAGATTCTTCTTCCGAAAATCCTTTTTTAATCCAATATTCTTTTTGATATGGATTTAACATATCATCATACGATTCTTTTGTTCTTCTTAATGCATTGTTTTTTTGTTTTTCTTTTATTTTTTCAACAGATTCTTCTTCTGAAAAACCTCTTTTAATCCAAAATTCTTTATTCCAACAACTTGTTTCTTTTTTCGATTTTTCAACCAAATTAATTGATTCTTCTTTCGAAAAACCTTTTTTAGTCCAATATTCTTCTCTATAAATATTTAATTTCATATTCCGGGTTTTTATAGGTATATATTAAAATAAAAACCCGGAATAGGAAGAACTACATCAAATCTTCAATTTTTATTATTTTTATTTCACCTGTTTTTTTATCTCTTACAGTAATTTTCGTTTTTTCATGAACACATTTGCCTGTTCCGGGTTTTCCATGTAATAATACCAACCCCTTATCATCAACTGTTAATCTTCTAATCAATTTTTTACTAAAATCTTTAAAATCTTCACCATAATAAAGATCCAAATCTGGAATTCTTATTTTCTTATCCAAAGTGAATTCTCTAACATATAAAGATCCATTAGCATCCATACTTATCAATCCTACCGAATTCTTCGTAATTTCAGAAACTACGGAACGATTAAAAATATCAAATATTTTCTTTTCAACTATTGGATTATATCTTTTTGAATCCGGTGGTGGACAAACTAAACAATTTGAACTGATTAATTCTGTATCTTTATCCAATTGTACATCAAGTTCCGGATTTGTATAAAAAACAGAAGATGAACTGGAATAGATATTCATTATATAACCTTGTTCAATTAACCAAACTTCTCTAGCTGATTGATTAACATTCTTTTTTACATCATAATAAGAATCTCTAAATAAAATTTTAGATTTTGGAAATTCTTTTGTTATTTCTTTTTTAATGAAATCTAATTTAAAAAATTCACTTTCATCATGTACAATTTGAATTGTATGTGGTTGTTCCTTGAAACGGCTATAATAAGTTTCCAAAACATTGTAATCATCAACTGATTTACTTTTCCCATTGAATTTGAGTGTTGTTAAAATAGAATTCGCGTTATCACTATTAATTATTGAATTGTTACCTGATATGTCTTTCTTCATTTTATGTTATTTAGTTTTTAGGGAATATTCTTTATAGTTTTTTCAATTTTATTAGTTTATGTTTATTTTTATATATAGTAAAAATAATATATCATTTTTGCATAAAAAAACCCACCGATTAAGTGGGTTTCTCGTGTCAAACTAAAATTAATCCGTCAAAAATTTCTTCATTGCTTTTTTAAAATCTTTCACTTCAAAAAATTTAACAACTCTTGGATATTTTTTATTTTCATTAAATTTACCACTTGGAATTCCTCTACTACAAGTTTCTACAAGAGTATCTTTGCTTGGATAAAGAAAATCTGGTTTACCTCTTTGACTTTCTTGAATAAGAAATACTTTACCATCCTTAATTGTATAATACTCTTCGTGATATGAAAATTTATCACATGTCATCATTTGTAAAATGTAAATATGTTTGAACACTTTACCTTCATTTTCTTTGGCAAGAAAATTTTCTAAATTGAAACTTGTCATCATGTTATTTATGTTTATTAGGAATTCTCCAACTCAAACCACTATTTACAAATGAATTATCTATACCTTTTACATAATTCAATCCACAAGAAAAGTCAAATATAAAATCATCAGTTATATTCCAAACCAATCCAAAATCACCACAATTCATTGGTTCGTTTCTATCGGAATACATACAGAATGTTTCTACAAAAAATCCCACCTTTGTAGGAAAATAATAAATGGCAAAAGATGCCGTTCCTTGTGCATATGGATTGAAACCATCCCAAAGAATACCAGAATTACCAAATAAAACAAATTTACCCAGAGACTTTTGAATAGCTAATGTTACTGAAGGTGAGTAATTTGGAATTTGAAAAATGGGTCTTCCTATATTTGGAAGATAACAAGAACCAATGACAGCAACATTTATAATTGAATCGTTTGTAAAAATTGGAACCTTTGCACCAATTGCAATTCCTTTAAGACCTGCATCATTAACATTTGAATTTATACTTCCAAAATCCATTTGATAACGAAATTCCAAATGTTTGAAAGCACCATAACGAATAGCCGTTGTATTATAGAATAGATTTGATTTTACATCATCATATTTAGTATAATTATAACCAAATCCCATTTCCAAATCCATTTGATGCAAACCAACCAATTTAGCATTATATGTATATCCCGGTCTATCTGGAATATAAATATCTTGTGAAAATAATAAAGTACTAAAAAGTACCACCATAAATGTTAAACAGATTTTTTTCATTTTTTCGATTGTTTGTTATTAATAATTTCGATTTGTTTTTTGAGTAATTCAACTTCTAAAGCATCCTTTGTTAAATTTACTACCGAAGTAGCATATCCAGTTTGAGAAGTATTATCCCTAACATACCATATACCATAAGTCATATTATTATGAATTTCTTCCTTGTATGAATAAATTGATGTATAAGCACTTTGTGCACCAACATCTTTAACTTTAATTTCACAATTTGAAAGAGTGAATACTAAAATTACTAGTAGAATTCTTTTCATATTTAAAATGAATCTCAAAAGAAATCTACGACATCTTTAGTGTCGTAGATGAATTTTGATGAAAATGGAGAAAAAGGACTTTAATTATTTAATATATAGAATTATCTGAAATTCAAAATAAAATGTTG
>Ga0247841_10008112_pt1 | contig 15266 bp, 12 predicted proteins | sample LaCruzMarch2015__2_FD_192410 | JGI IMG/M metagenome (GOLD analysis project Ga0247841, IMG submission 192410) | Freshwater microbial communities from meromictic Lake La Cruz, Castile-La Mancha, Spain - LaCruzMarch2015_18m | ecosystem: Environmental > Aquatic > Freshwater > Lake | place: Spain...
CGTTGCAGGTATTGGAACCGGGTCCGCATTCCACTGTAGGGGCAAGCAGCACCACTGTGCCATCGGGATTGAGTTTGATTCCTGCCTGGATTGTACCGCGCCGCTGCTCCTGCCAGGCGGCATGCCAGCCAGGATGAAAAGAGAGTCCACTTCCCCGTTTCTTCGAGCCATCATAAGTACGTCCTTTGCCCGGCTTATGCCGCTTATCCCAACCAATCCTCCTGGCGCCTTCATGCAAAACAGCTTCCAGGCTCTTATCCGGTAACGACTCCCACTTGTGCCCAAAATTCTTTAAGGCCAACTCTATGGGATCGATGCCGAGCTTCTCAGCCAGTACGTCAACTGCCAAACCAAAAATCAGGTTGAACTGGTTATTACCTACACCTCTCATCATGCAGCCTGGTATTTTGTTGGTATAGACTGCGTAAGATTCCATTTTTACATTGGGTATATGTGCGAATGAGACCTCCACAATCTCCTGCGGAACGAACTTTGTGGCAAAACATGTGTGGTCGGCGTAGGCGCCCGCGTTCCCGATGGATTTAAAATAGCTTGAATTAATGGTTCCGTCTTTGCCGGATCCCATCTTGCAAGTATATATTATGGGTTGTCGCGTATTGTGGAAACTTTCCCGCCGCGTATGTTTGAACTTCACGGGGCGCCCTGTCCGCTTCGCCAACAAGACAGTGTAAATAAAGAAAGGATCTTCTCCGGTATCTCCCCTCCCAAATTGACCACCGACAAACGGGCTGATCACTCTTACTTTGTTCTGCGGGATACCCAGCATTTCACTGAGAAACATTCGAGTTTGATCAGCTTCGTACGAATTCGACCATACTGTGAGCTGGTCTTCTTTCCATGAAGCCAGGCAACACCAATTGTCCAGGGAGCACTGTGTGGCATTATGGTAAATTGCCTTAACTTCGATGTTTATATCTGCTTCGGTGAACCCTCTGTCCACATCTCCTATATTTACAAAGACATCCGGGCCACCAATTGGTTCAGCCGGTAAAATATTGCTTTGTGAAAGCTCAGGATGTATTACCGGCGCTCCCTGCTTCATAGACTCTATAGGATCAAGCACAAAAGGCAATACTTCCCATTCGACTTTTATTAATCTTAATGCTTCTTCGCCGATGCGTTCACTCTTGGCTGCTACTACGGCGCCTACTTCGTCACCCACCCAGTATGCATGGCTGCCAAGTATCCTCCTGTCCCGCAGCTTCTTCCACATCATGCGTTCATAACTGACCGTATCCACTCCGTCCGTCCAGCCGGCGTTCATCGGTTTTAGTGCGACTATTTCAGGGTCCTTGTAGGTCAGTATGGCCTCAACGCCTGGCAGCTTCTCAGCCTTGCTTATGTCGATATTTTTAATGACTGCATGCGGATAAGGGCTGTGGAGCGCTTTGGCATAAAGTATGTCTGGCAGACGGCACTTTAATGTCATGTCATCTATAAACTCTGCCCGGCCGCTGGCTTTCTCCCAGCCATCAATCCGGGGACGATAAGTCCCCAGGTATTTACGGTTTACACGGCGTTTAAATTGATTGCTCATGATTTACTCACTTGCCTGGATATTTTTTCCGCGGCGTGCTCGACCGACTTAGCGATCCCGGCATAACAACCGCAACGGCAGATATTGCCTGAAAGTGCATCTTTTATCTCTTGCGCTGTCGGGTTCGGGTTTTCATTAAGAAAAGCTTTAACTGTCATTACAAATCCAGGTGTACAGTAACCGCATTGCATGGCAGTGCCGTAGCCTGGCTCACTTTGTTCGGCGAAGGCTGCTATAACAGGGTCGTCCTTGGGTAAACCCTCAATGGTTAAAATATCCTGGCCATCTGCATCAACCGCAAGCGTCATACAAGAGAGAACAGCTTCTCCATTCAGTATTACTGTACACGCTCCACAAGCGCCGTCATCACAGGCTACTTTCAATCCGCTGAGCCCCAATTTTTCACGCAGTAAATATGCTAAGGTGTCAGCCTCTTCAATATCGTGGCCTACATAAAATTCATGCCATACACCATTGACCTTAAGCCTTATAATACGATCTACGGCGGTCACACGAGGATCTTTACAGGGCTTTTGCAGAGTCATACCTCACCTCCTATGCTATTTGACTTACATTAAAATTGGCAACTACTGATAATTACAACAATCTTAGTATCGTGACCAATGGATTTTACAGCATACCCCACTAATTTCACCACTTCAATAGCTCAACTGCATTTGACTTGCCGTGCAGAAGATTCCAGAATATTGCAGCAGGATAGAGGCAAACTTTCCAGCCGTATTGATTTACAGTTTCAATTATCTGTAGAATTGTATCCAGTAAACTGTGGAGGCTGAGATTGAAATATATATTTGTATTTTTGCTTGCAGTAATTCTGATCGGTAGTCTTTCCTTGTCTTCCTGCCGCCTGGCGTACCGCATGGGCCAGGCATCAAATTCAGAACCTGACGCTTCAAATACACAGCAGCAAGCGCCGAATACGCCCGCAGGTTCTCCTGCCCCATCGAATCCGCAATCCACAGGCTTACCAGTCATAGATCGCTTTGGAGCTCAGCCTAATACTGGGATGCCGGGCTGGTCGATGTATTGGGTTGTATCAAATGCAACATCCGTGACCCTTAGTCCCGGCATCGGGGCTGTTGCCCTGGCGGAGAATAGGACCATATCGCCTCCACCTCACACAACTACAACCTACATTCTAACAGCTATAAACCCCGCAGGCTCGCGTAGCAAATCCGTCACAGTGACCGTGCCCTAACTGAAGTAATATTGCGGTAACAGCCGACGAAAATAATATGGTAATTTCTTATCAAACCTGCGCGTGGAATGACATTTAATGGTATATATGTTCTTACCTTACCCCTCATCTAGCAACGCAGGAAAAGATGAAAAGCCGAGTTGCGGTACCGCTAGATTTTATTACCACTGAACAAACATAATTGTTCTTTACCGCGCCGGCAATTTATCGAAAAATGTTACCACGGGTTCTGATGTTGACCGCGCTGTGATCTGCGGCAGGCTGGACATTTTTTAACGTGCACATGTTCACCTATAATAAACAGCGTTTGACAACTCGGAGGGGCAATTATATAGTGATTGCCGAGTTATTAGAAAACTAGACCGGTATCAAAAGTGAGGGGAGAAAAGTTATGCAGAATAGGTCTGGCCTTATCAGGACAACAGGAATTATTGCTCTGGCCTTCGTCGTCGTTGTGATTGTCTGGTACCTGCTCGAAGCATTTAGTGGAGGATGGGTCAGCAGTGTTCCTCAAAAGGCCGCCATTGATCTTCAGAATATTGCGAATAACAGAGGGCTGTATCTGGGTTTCCTCAGTGTAGATATCCTCTATAACCTTGGAATTTTCGCTTTAGGAGCCTTATTTTATTTAGTTTTCTGTTCTTTCAGCCGCTCGCTCGCTCTTTTTGGTGGTCTGGGGTTTATCACCACCGGCGCAATCTGGCTGATGATGGATAGGCCGGCTTTTGCCATCTATCAACTCGCCCTGGAATATTCGACCACCAGCGGCACAGCAACCGGCGCCATTGTAGATAAAGCGGTAACACTAGCCCTCTGGGGTGCTTATTCACAGGCGATCCCGGCAATCTTGCTGGCATTAGGACTATTTTGTTTTGGCGTGGTTATTATCCGCAGTGCGGCCATCAACCGTCTAATCGGATGGCTAGCGATAGTTGCCGGAATTTTGTTCCTGGCATCGGTACCATTTACATTCCAAAAATCCATAGTGTCAGATATTGCCTACTATGTCACCGAGTCCTGGATTCTGGTTATGGGCCTCTGGTTGGTTACACGTGGAGTCAAGACTTCCTGAAGTTAGCAGCAGCTTTTTTCGCTTTCATACCATGTGAATTATGGTTATATTATACGATCCCCATATTGGTCTTACCAAGGCAGGCTCTGGATGCGCTAGATGTTCAAGTGATGGCAATACCGGGAAAGATAAAAATCCGTATTGCAGTACCGTTGGAATATACTACCATTGAACAAACATCGGCATGTATGTTCATCCATAATAAAAAATAATAGGTCCAAAGCAGATAACGATATTCCGATTGATTTGCAGTTAGTGTTAGCCGTAGAATTATGCGCACGATAACGTGGAGGTAGAAGATGAAATACGTGTCTTTGGTTTTACTTGCAGTTATTCTGGTTAGTAGCCTTTCCCTATCTTCATGCCGCCGGGCGTACCTGGCGGGCCAGGAATCAAATTCGCAGTCAGGTGCTCCAGATACGCAGCAGCAAGCGCCGGATACTCAATCCGGTTCTCCTGCCCCGCCTAACCCACAAGCAGGTTCTTCAAATACACAGCCTGGGGGAGCAACTGCAAATCAACCTCCAGTGGCTCGTATAATCTCGATATCTCCCAACGAGGCTACACAGGGGGACACAGTCTCTTTTAAGGGTGAGGGCACAGATACAGATGGTACAGTGAAAGCCTATTTCTGGAAGTCCAGCATTGATGGCATAATCAGCAGGGTGGAGTCATTCGACTTTAATATGTTATCAGCAGGTACTCATACCATCTCTTTCCTGATTGTGGACAATCTTGGTGCTAAGTCCGAGTTAGTCACATCCGGGATAGTAATTAATACCCCAACTGCAAGTCATAGCGGGTCAAGTTCCAGCGGGGCAGATCCCAACAAACCTCCGGAGGCTCATATAATCTCGATATCTCCGACCGAGGCTTCAGAGGGTAAAATCGTCTCTTTTAATGGTGAAGGCAGAGATGCTGACGGTACAGTGGTAGCCTATAACTGGAAGTCCAGTATTGACGGCTCACTCAGCAACAAGCACTCATTCGATACTAATACGTTATCGGATGGTGACCATATCATCTCTTTCCAGGTTATGGACAATGATCGTGCCAAGTCCGCCGAAGTCAACTCGAGGCTGGTGATACATAAGTTGGCACAGGCCTCCCCAGTAGTAACCCCAACAGGTAAAATCACCAATGCGGCTATCGACTGGAAAGAGCCCGACCAGATTATCTTCACGTGGAGTGTCTCAGATTTAAATTCCGGCTTCGAATACTGGGTCTATCCTAGAGCAAGCTTCGATGGCTATCCCAACGTCATTGGCTACGTTACCGCGGCAGAAGAAGCTAAAAGGCTGGAAGAATCATACAGTTGGACTATAAGCAGTTGTGGACTTGCTTCATATGGTAGGTGGGTTTATGACAAACATACAGGTAAACTTTCCAATCCTAACGGCACACTCGCCCTGCTGGCCTATGACCCTATCAACAATAAGGGCTACGTAGTGGATATCTCATTACCGCTAGATACCTCACACTGGTAGGAAAACGGCTGTAGCAATGACGTGGAGGTAGAAGATGAAATACGTGTATTCAGTCTTGCTTGCAGTTACTCTGATTAGTAGTCTTCCCTTGTCTTCATGCCGCCTGGCGTACCAGAAGGGTCAGGAATCAAATTCGCAGTCCGGCTCTTCACCTGCACAGCAGCAAGCGCCAGATACGTCAGCCGGTTCTTCCGCCCCGTCTAACCCACAAGCAGGTTCTTCAAGTACGCAGGGGGGAGCAACTGCAAATCAACCGCCACAGGCTCGTATAATCTCGATATCTCCGAACGAGGCTTCACAGGGTGACACAATCTCCTTTAAGGGTGAAGGTACAGATGCAGATGGCACAGTGAAAGTCTATCTCTGGAAGTCCAATATTGATGGCGCACTCAGCAGGGAGGTCTCATTCAGTACAGATATGTTATCAGCAGGTACACATATCATCTCTTTCCAGGTTATGGACAATCGTGGTGCTAAGTCTGGAGAAGTCAACTCGAAGCTGGTGATACATAAGTTGACACAGGCCCCAGTAGTAACCCCTACAGGTAGAATCACCAATGTGTCTGTCGTAAAGGGATCTGTCAACAACTTCGCTACGTTCTATTGGACAATCTCAGAGCTAGACCCCCACTACGAATACTGGGTCTATCTCCAGTTAGCCTCGGGCCCTAATAGCAGCAGCCCGGAAGCCCAGGCCCAACATTTTGGACTCAATTACGAAGTAGCTGTATCCGAGTGTGTAGCTGCTTCAGGTAACAGAGGTGATTTTGCCTGGAATGATAGTCATCCTCCTTCCGGCACACTCGCCCTGCTGGCCTATGACCCTATCAATAAGAAGTGCTACGTAGCGGATATCTCAGAGCCGATAGATACCACAAACTGGCAAGGTTTGTAGAGATGGCGTGTATTGGCAATTCTAATTGTTGCATAGTGGGGATTTACCAAAGCAGTTAAGAGATATAAAAAATATTCATCACGGCAGGCCAGACAGAAGATTAGTACTGCAGCAGGGTCAGAAATAAATTTAATAACGTTACATTTCATGAGAAGAGGCGGGCTCTGGATGCCCTTGACGTTCAAGTGGTGGCAACACGGGAAAAGATGAAAATTCGTATTGCAGTGCCGTTAGAATTTATCACCATTGAACAAACATCGGTATGTATGTTCATCCATAATAAAAAATTGGATAAGGCTGGTCTAGTTTCGGGGAAGAGGTTCATTTGATCACTTAGAGTGTTGACGGAAAATCCTGAAAAAAATAAATCCTATGACCAGCAGTAAAATAACTATAATAATCAACCACGTAATCCCAATGGTACTACTCAGTAATATCAGGGGTGAGTACTGGAAAAACTGCACTTTTAAAACTGGCATTATCAGGAGAGTTTTAACAATTTCAATAGGAGGGAACTCCTCCTTATCACCGATAGCAATCACGTATTTTCCAAGATTATCGGCACTATATACCTCTATTTCGTAGCGGCCTCCAGGAAGTGCCTTTTTATATTCCGGGCCTTTCAAATAATAGTCGCCACCATATTCCTCGTAAAACTCAATCCACTCAACATCACCGGCATTTACCCTGGCTATTTCTATCTTCCTGCCAGCGTCAATCTCATATACAATGGCTGAATACCGCCCATTCGGATTAGAAGACTTTGGGACTAACAGGTTAAGATACAGTGAAAATGCTTGTTGGGAATCTACTACATAGGTTCGTGGAGTGCCGTTGAGAACATCATAGTAGGCTTTTGATACTTCCGCATTTTCAACAAAGACTACGCTATCGCTTATCACTCTTGGCTGGTGGGCACTGGCAGGTGAAGTCCCCAAAATAGAAATACATAAACTTACCATAACCGCTGCGATAACATAATTTAAACAGAGCCGGCTATGCAATGCCCACCTCCAGATCCATCAGTCAAACCAGCCTTTACGCCTGAAATACCATAATTCCGCAACAGCAATAGCAAACATCAGAGATACGACGACTATGAACCCATAGTCGTCCTGTGTTCCGGGCAACCCGCCTACATTCATCCCCAGCAGGCCAGCGATAAGCCCTAAGGGTAACGTGATAGCAGATACAATTGTCAGTATACGGAGCCGCTTTTCCACACGTGTGCTGGCTGCCATCTGGTAAGAGTCGAAGAGGTCTTTTATGCGGGCTTCCAGACGGTATATTCCACGTTGGGCGATTTCAACCTCTGATACAAGGTCTTGAACATAAGCTTTACGATGTGGTTCCTGAAGTGCAGCGTTATCAGAAGCATTCAGGCCGGTAACGCAGTAGAGCTGATTTTCGATTAACGATACCAGTTTTTCCACATTCCATCGCAGATTGGTAAGGTCCTTTTCTTTCACAATCGCCGGGGCATTAGCCATGTCCCTGGATACGTTAATGATTTTGTCCCGGATATCTGTTTCCGCCTGCACACTCAGGTCTGTCAGTTCATCAAGGATCATATAAACAAGTTGCACAAGGTGATCTATCTCCGATTCATTCTCCAACGTAAATGCTCTTACCATATCATCAAGAGCGGGCAAAGTGCTATGCCGCACCGTAATCAGTACGGGATATTGCAGAATGATACTAATATAGCTTGGGTCGGCAGCATCCAGATTTAAAGCAACCGGATATTCCAGTAAAATGGCCTTACCGAAAGATATGACACCCGGTGTATTGGCCTTGTCCAGGCAGCGATTTAGCATAAGAGGGTGTAGCTTAAGGGCTGATAGGGACCGCCTCAACTCATCTGGTTCTGCATCCGCGATATCATACCAAATCTCAGTAGCTGGCCGGGGATCTATCTCAAGCAAGCCAGAGGTGTCTGGCCCCTTCTGCAACTTGCCTGCATTGAGTAAAAAAGACTTGAGTTTCATTTCACGTTCTTAGTAATGAAAGCTTGGTCACTTGGGCATTATACAACATGTTAGCTATCGCTTGAATTAAATTTCATGATTGCATAAGTTAAGACCGTCTGTAGCCATTTAATATGTAGAAATTTTTACTATTAAATTATACTCTTCAAAATGATGTACTCTTCGGTATAAATGTATATCCATGATTAATTGAGATAAGCCTTTAAGCGTGAGTCCTATGGACTAAACTATCAAGATTTATGCACATTCCTCTGGTGGAAGGTCAAGCTAAATAGGTTGTCCAAGTCATTGGCAAACGAATCGAGATAAATGAGGTCAAAGAAAAGATTGATCAATATTGTAAAAAAGTAAGGGCCAACCTGGATAAATGCTCTTACAAGGCGAAAAACAGGCTTTAAATGCCCTGGATGTTCAGATAATTGCAGTGCCCGAAAAAATGACAATTCGGGTTGCAGTACCTACAGAATTTATCACCACTGAACAAACATCGGTATGTCTGTTTATCCATAATAAAAAGCGTAGGTCTAAAGTGACCGCTTGTCTTCCAGACACCAACAAACGATTCCTGTAATAACGGTCCGAGCTTCTCAGGTGATACTATTCATTGCTTGATCAGGGTATGACTATGTTAAACGCTGGAACGAAGTTGTCCAGCATTCCCATGAGTTCGGATAATTTCGTAATGTCACCTTCGACATCTATATTTTTTGAGGTATACTCTTTTTCAAATGTGGTAATACCCGTAAGTATTGAGAGCAGTTTGGCGCGTTGCAGCGTAAGCGTCACATCGGCCTTATCCGAAAGCTTCCCTGATGAGTAAGTCAGTGCCGAGTTCTCAAGATTGAGGACAAACTTATCGCCGGTATCGGTAAAGTTCCAGTTGATCACAATCTTTTTACCATCGGCTTTGGGCCCATTGAGCATGATACCCATTAAGTCGAAGCACATGGGCAGGGTCATACCTCTGATCATATCAGCGCCAATACTGCCGCTGACCGTCCCCTTGCCGATGCCTGTGCGCAGTTCGGCGGCACCAACAAGGTAGCTATTTCGCCAGGTACCTGATTCAGCCTGGTAGCCAAGCTGCTCCATAGCGTCAGCAGCCAGATTACGTGCTTCCTGATTGTCGGGATAGGCAAAGACAACGTGATTCATCACCTGTGCCACCCAGCGGTACTCGCCTTTGTCAAAATCTTTCCTGGCCAAGTCTATAACAGCCTGAGGACCACCCATGTAGTCAACATATTTCTTACTCGCCTCAACTGGCGGCAAGGGATCGAGGTTAGCCGGGTTACAATCGTACCAACCGAGATATTTCTGATAAACAGCTTTTACATTATGTTTCAGCGTACCGTAGTAATTACGGGTATACCACTGGCTAGCGAGGCTGGCCGGCAGTTTAACGGTTTCAGCAATCTCGGCAGGGGTGTAGCCCTCGTTCAGCAATCTGAGCGTCTGGTCATGTGTATACTTATACAAATCGCGTTGCTGCTTTAGAAAGGTGATTATTCGCTCGTTGCCCCAGCGAGGCCAGTTGTGCTGGGCAAAAACCACGTCTGTTTTATCACCGTATAACTCAATTGCCTCGTTGATGCAATTTGCCCATTTATTAGCATCTCTTACCTGTGCTCCGCGCAGGGTAAGTATGTTATGCACCAGCGGGCAGGCGATCTCGGCGCTATCGAAGGCTTTGAACTGGGGAAAATACACTGTCATCTCGGTGGGCGCCTCGGTGCCTGAAACGATCTGGAATACCATTTCCACTCCATCGATGACTAGTTTCTCACCGGTAGCTTTGATCTCCCTGTTTGGCGCGATGATCGTGGCTACTCCAATCGGGTAGGCTTTCCCCAGCCCTATATCAACCATCCCCTTGTCGTTCCTCGGCAGATACATACCATACATGTACTGTGCGCGGCGGCTCATGGCAGTGCCGGCAAGCACATTCTCACTTATGGCAAATTCAAAAAATCCTTCGGACGCAATCACCTGTACGTTATCAGACCCTACATCTTCTTCCGAAATAATGCCTTTAACACCGCCGAAATGATCGATATGACTATGGGTATAGATAACTGCTGCAACCGGCTTTTTGCCTCGCTGCTGATAGTACAGGTCAAGCCCGGCTTTGGCCGTAGCAGGGGACGACAACGGGTCAATGACAATAATCTTGCTGTCGCCCTCCACTATAGTCATATTGGCAAGGTCAAAACTTCTTACCTGATAGATACGGTCGGTAACTTTAAAAAGGCCATTGTTCAAGTTAAGCCGCGCCATGTGCCAAAGCAAGGGATTAACCGTTGAAGGTGCCTCCTTCTGCTTTTCGTACTCAAAATCAGTAATTGACCATGCAGTGCTGCCGTCCGGGTTCTTAATCACGCCATCCTTCAGAGTGGCGATGAATCCGCGTTGTGCATCGGCAAAATCTTCCTCATCGGCGAAATTAAGCTCCTTCATTACTTCTTTGTTAGCTTTTATTGTCCATTCCGATGCGACTGCAGGTGTACCTGAGGAAATCGCAGCGGGTGCGGTTGTAACAGGAGCCTTCTCAGTCTTTCCGCAGGCGAAGAATATAGGAAGTATCATTGCCATGAGTACCATAAGAGTAACAAATCCGATCCCTGAACGTTTCATCACACACCTCATTAAATCACTATTAAATCACGTTCCTGCTTTTTTGTTTACTAACCAGTATTAAGCAATATTCCTACAATATGTCTGTTCAAACTTAAAATCATACCTACGCATGAAATGACGTTCATGGGTATGTATGTTCATCCATGAATAATATCAAAGTCAGTTTGATCATTTACTTGCCATGACATCGCTTATACTTTTTGCCGCTACCACAAGGACATAGTTCATTACGGCCAACTTTATGTATAGGCACTCTTGCTTGTTTCTTTTCACCTGAGACTTGGACATCCATTAATACCGAGCCTTCCATTTTAGGTTTCATTTTTGGCATTGTAGGATTGAGTGTTTTCAGCACTTCATGGGCGATTTGCCTTATAGCTGCTTTTTCTGGACCGGGCAGGGGAACATCACCCATAGAACTATGAAACCTCCATGCAAGTGAATTGCGACGAGATAAATCCGCATACTTCTCGTCTAGTGTGGGATCTACATGGGCACCCCCATCCTTATTTGCAACAGCAAGTATCAAATCCTTGCGTGTAGTTTCATTACCAATTTTGTCTTTAAAAACAACTTCATTCCACCATGTTTCAAAGTCTACTTGGCCAGGTGTGATATCTAAAGGCAAATCATCTAATGGTGCTATGTACTTAGCGCCTTGTGGAGTCATATTTATTGCCGTAAGTCCTTGATAAGACACAATGTTACTTGGCTGCTGTGGAATACAGGTGTCGTAGAATGACATGGTTTTCTTCCCCAATTGTCCAAGTAAAGAATGAGATGAGTTAGTATCATGAACAAGCACACGTATGGACGCTGCCAACCTTTTAGCTTCACCTTCATATCCCTTATCATATGCATTTACAGACAGCTCCAATGCATTTAATGTATCAATGAGATGCTGCTGTAATTCCTCTTCAGACTGTTTATATCCACTATTATTCATAAACTACCCCAAGTCATACTCTAAAAGCCTTCAAATCCCTATTATCGTAGAAGCATACTCCAACTCAACACTAAATTGCTGTGCTTACCCGAATGTATTCAGATAATAGCGTCTATAAGGGGGATCACTAGTAATAGACATATCACTTACGGCGGGAATATACTGCATGCGTATATCCATATCGTATTGTTCCACTTCGATATGTCTGTTTTCCTTTCTTTGTAATTACACGTGCAAAATACCCAGTCCTTTTTAGTTCGCGTACACGTGACGTGGCATATACCTTACGTGAAAAGACATAATCACGTTGATAATATTCACCGTTAAACTGTAATGTGTCAGGGAATTGGTTTTTATCAATTGTTATACTATCAATTTCACCAGGTTCCCCATTTCTTATAGGAAAACGTATTATTTTGTACTTGAACATGTAGAATATTAGGATAGTGATCCCAATCACAATTAAATATGTAATAAATTGTTGTTGAAAGAATACATATATTGTGGCAATAATCAATCCTAGTGTTATAACAGAAACAATATTGATTTCAGTTTTTAATGATAATCCGGCACCTCCATCTGTTCGTGGAACACGCTTCCTCCACATCAGAACTCCGAACATTGCTATAAGTAGAGCCGATATAATTATCCAAGGAAGATACTGCCTTATCTCTGAGCCAAACATATCAACAAACGTAGGTGATGAGATTGCTGTGATAGGAGCGACTTCAGCTATGCTGGGAGTGACTTCAGTTGAACCAGAGATTTGTATTGTGGCGACAACAATATAGGTTGAAGTGTGACCAGGGAAATACAGTTTGGCATTTACGCAAGATTGTTGTAGATAATTGGATATAAGAACCCGGTATGTTCCAGATTTGGATGGGGCTTTTAGGTTGAAACTAACACTTCCGATGGACTCTGCCGGGCATACTTTAGGAACGCCGTCATATATACAAGCCACATCATTGGCCTGGTTACGTTCATCAATTATTCCAATTACAATTTGCTGAATGCGGGAGGGGTATTTTGAGTCGTTGCTTACCGAATAGTCTACTGTACCACTTATTATCTCACCTGGTCCATAAGTGGAATTGATCCCTTGCACATTAACCTTACAACTATTGAGGCAGGGATCTGCGGCATAAACGCTAGCAGGCAAAATGCACAAGCAAGAAAGGACCACAAGATATTGAATTCTAGCTAACCGCATCACACCTTCCGAACTTGAATAGGTGCTAATCTAACTACCTTCACAGCCACACTCTCGTAACAGCATACTCCAATCGAGCACAATCTTTCAATACCTAAATTCGTTGTATTAGCTTCTCCTATACGATATAATACGAAAAAGTAATGAGCTCACGGTAAATGTAGAAGACATTTTTGTTGGCAAAAGAAAAGGATGGGGGAAATAGGAGGTAAGAAACTTGCGGCAAAAACGACTTCGTTTGGCTATAGCATACGATTTTGATGGGACACTGGCACATGGGAATATGCAGGAACATAGCTTTCTGCCGGAGATCGGGATGAAGCCCCAGAAGTTCTGGAATGAAGCAGAAAAACAAGCGAAAGAACACGAGGCAGACAACGTTCTCACATATATGCACTTGATGGTAGACCATGCACATGCAGTTAAAGTACGCATACGCAGGAAAGATTTCATCGATCATGGTAAAAAAGTTGTGTTATTCAAAGGAGTGGATAGTTGGTTTGATCGTATTAATCGCTATGCGACCAGAAAAAAAATTAAGATCGAGCATTATATTATTTCTTCAGGTATTCATGAAATAATTGCTGGCACAGCGATAGCAAATAAATTCAAAAAGATATATGCTTCATCTTTTTGGTATGACGAGTATGGCGTAGCTAAATGGCCAGCATTGGCAATAAATTTCACAACAAAAACTCAATATTTATTCAGGATAAACAAGGGGATTCTAGACGTTTGTGACAATAAAAAGATAAATGAATATGTGCCCATGAACGAACGTCCTATTCCGTTTAGGAACATTATTTTTATTGGGGATGGCGAAACTGACATACCCTGTTTTAGTTTAGTTAAAAACCTCGGTGGACATTCAATTGCTGTCTACAAGCCAAATACTAGAGGAGCCAAAGAGAAAGCTATGCAATTAGTCGACGAAGGACGTGTGAATTTCATTGTTCCCGCCGATTATACTAAGGGCAGTAGAGTAGAAGTGCTGATAAAAGCTGCTATAGATAAAATAGCTAGTGATTACAAGTTGGACTCTATCAATAAATAGCCCATATGTTCAACTGATAACTATACCCGAAATGGCTGAAATTAGGATCTCTGTCCCTTTGGAATTTACTACCATTGAACGAACATCGGCATGACTACGTGGTCGTAGTTATCCACTCCCACGGGGCGGATGACGCCCGGGTTGGAGGGGGTGGTGACCTCAAGCGATACCTGCGCCTGCTTCACCACTGAGAGCACGTCCGCCAGGTAGCGGGCGTTGAATGCAATTTTAGCCGCTTCCCCATCCACCAGCGCATCAATCTCACCAACGTTGTCGCCGATCTCGTCGGCGCGCGCGGAGATGGTTATCTTGCCCGCCTCCACGGTAGCGCCCGGCGTCACGATAACCCTGGCAATGCCGCTGCCATCGCGTGCGAATATAGCGGCCATCTTGATGGCGCGCAGGAACTCGGCCACGTCGATGCGTGCCTTGGTGCCATAGGTCTGCGGTATGAGCTGTGAGTAATTTGGAAAGGTGCCCTGGATCAGCTGCGATACCATCTCGATACCCTTGAGCTTGAAGAGCACCTGGCTTTTCTGCGCATTAAGCGTTATCTCTATCTCCTGGTCATCAGCGGTCATCAGGCGATTGAGCTCGTGGTAGGCCTTAGCCGGTATGATCATAGCTACTTTCTCTTTGACCGGCTCGGCCAGCGTGGTGCGGTGGACGGCCAGCCTGAATCCATCGGCGGCAGCCATGGTCAGCTTGCTGCCTTCGAACTCCGTCTGCACACCCGTGAGCACGGGGCGCGACTCCTCAGTAGCAGCGGCAAACGCCACCTGGCTGATGGCCTGTTTGAGATCCTCTGCCTTGACCTTCGTGCTGAAGCCATCGCCCACCTGGGGGATCGGCGGGAAATCGGCGGCATCCAGACCGTTGATCCTGGCTTCATAACGGCCGCATTTGAGCTCCAGAGTGTGGTGTTTGAGGTTAATGCTGATAATGTCGCTGGGCAACGAGCCTACGAACTCGGTCAAAACGCGCGCGGGAATGGTGATGGACCCCTCATTCTCTATCTTTGCACCGATCCAGCAGCTTATGGCGATCTCCAGGTTGGTGGCCGCCAGCTTGAGCTGAGATTCGTCGGTGGATATCAGTACATTCTGGGTGATAGGCAGTGTTGTCCGGGAAGCTACTGCCCTGCCTATGATGCCGAGGCCTTTATTCAGATTTTCCTGCAGACACGACAGCTTCATA
>Ga0247841_10008113_pt1 | contig 15266 bp, 10 predicted proteins | sample LaCruzMarch2015__2_FD_192410 | JGI IMG/M metagenome (GOLD analysis project Ga0247841, IMG submission 192410) | Freshwater microbial communities from meromictic Lake La Cruz, Castile-La Mancha, Spain - LaCruzMarch2015_18m | ecosystem: Environmental > Aquatic > Freshwater > Lake | place: Spain...
CCCTTGAGAAGGGGATTGCAAAATGTTCTGAAATGGATGTTTTCTCTTTTGATTATCCTCAAATGAAAAGTTATGATGTATATGAAAATCTTTATTCTGGGCTCAGGGAGATGATTAAATTTTCAATAAAGACAGTTAAGAAACAGGGCAAAGATTATGACTTTTGTTTTATTCATTTTAAGGAAACAGATGTTCCTGGGCATGATAATAAACCATTAGAGAAAAAAATCTTGCTCGAAATAATCGATAAGGACTTTTTTAGTTTTCTTACAAAATATGCAGAAAAATCAGGTGTCCAAATTATTGTTACTGCTGACCATTCAACTCCCTGTAAGATGAAAACACATACTTCTGATCCTGTTCCAGTTTTGGTTTTTAATCCTTCTGAAAAGGGAGATGGTCTGGATTTTACTGAGGAGAACTCTAAAAAAGGAAGTCTGGGCAAAATTTTCGGGAAAAATCTTCTAAAAAAAACTGGTTTTAGAAGTTAGGTTTTATTTTTTTATTTCTATTTTCATAATAACAATACTTTTAAAGTAAGTTTAGTTATTTCTGATATGATAACTTACAATGACATTTATGAAGCACTTAGAAAAGAAAAATATAGCGAACAATTGCAACCGCTTATAAAAGATTTTGTTAAGGAAGTTTCGATATATCTCAAGGAAAAAGAGGATGTTTCTAATCGGGAAGAAGATTTGTTTTCAGAAAATAAGATGAAGAACAAAAAACAATTAGAAAATGCTATTTCAATTTTTAAGGAATTAATGCTTAGAAGAAAGAAGAAACTTCTTGAGCTTGCTTTTGTATCTGCTGAAACAGGTGTTAGTAAAAGAGATTTTGAGAATATGCTTCATTTTGAGAAAGAGGCGTTTGAAAAAATTATGAAAGCAATGTCTGAGGGAGAAAAGAGCATGGAGAAGATATTGAATGGTGTCGAAGAAAGCGTAGAAAATAAAAATAAACTAATAATTTTCAAGAATGATATAGAAGAATTTTTAGATTTAGAAGGCAATAAAATTGGTCCGTTTAAGAAAGGAGATATAGTAAATTTATCCCAGGAAATTGCGAATATACTCATAGTAGATAATAAAGCGGATCCTGTTGATGAGGATAATTAAGATTTTTTATTTTCTTTCTCCAAATAAAATCGTTCCAAGCCGGATTATTGTTGAACCACAATCAACAGCCTTTTTATAATCAGAGCTCATGCCTATTGATAATTCTCTTAGACTATATTTTTCTTTTAACTCTTTCATCTTCTTGAAGGACTCTTCTTCTTTTCCTATTGGGGGAATGCACATTAATCCTGCGAGATTAATGTTCTGAAGAAGCTTTATTTTTTCGATTAAAGAATCAAGTTCTGAAATTAAAATTCCTGTCTTTTGAATTTCCTCAAAATTTACTTCAATCATAATATCAATTTTTTTATTTAATTCTTGACAGGCATTATTTAATTTTTCTGCAAGTTTTATTGAGTCTATTGATTGTATACAGTCAAAAATTTCTACTGCCTTTCTTGCTTTTTTTGATTGGAGATGGCCGATAAGATGAAAAGATATGCCCTTTTCCTTGAAAAAATCTTTTAATTTTCCATATTTTTCTTCTGCTTCTTGGACATAATTTTCACCAATAATACTTATTCCAGAATTTATTGCTTCGATGATATCTTCTGCAGGTTTTGTCTTTGTTGCTGCGAGAATTTTTACTTCTTTGGGAATTTCTGATTTTATCTTTTTGTATGCTTCGTGGTTGAACATGATTTTAGGAAGAGGTTTAAGAATATAAAGATAGCGATTTTAATACTCGCACCCCCATTTTTGAGAGAATACTTGAAACTGCTAAAAATGAAAGTGCTCGAAGCCTGCAGAGGCTCTGGAAATTCTCAATTTCCAGATTCGTAAAGTGCAATGCTACTTTCCGCGATTCAAACCCCGCACGTGCATTTGAATCCCCCTAGAATTTTAAACAGCTTGTCTACGACAAGCTAAAAAGCCTGCAGAGGGATTCAAACCCCCGACCCCTAGTTTACAAAACTAATGCTCTATCACTGAGCTATGCAGGCGTAATTTTTATAAGAAAAGACGGTTTAAAAGTTTAATCATCCCAAACTGTAATTTCGCCTTTAACTTTTACTCTTTTTATTGGATAAATGTTCTCTGAGACTTCTTCGGGTTTAAACCACAGTTGGATTTCTTTTTTTGCAGAATCTTCTGTGTCTGAGCAGTGTATAACGTTTTCAAAGACCTTTGTTTTGCTGTTTATTCTGCCATATTTTCCCCTTATGGTTGTAGGATCTGCATCTTCAGGATTTGTGCTCCCTGCCAGTAATCTTATCTTAGAAATAGCATCTTCGCCATGATAAACTAATGCAAGGACTCTTCCTGTGTGAAATTCTCCTTGGATGTATTTTATAACATTTTCAAATATTTCTGTACCTTTTTCTTTACCGTGCTTTTTTATTTGTTGTTCTTTTAATTCAGAATAATGCTTTTCTGCTAATTCTCTAGAAACACCTACAATTTTTGCTCCAACAATTTTTAATTTTGCTTCAGAAAGAGCACTTATTATATTTCCTGTCAATGATTTGATAATTCCGTCGGGTTTGATAAGAACAAGACATTGTTGAACAGCCATTTTTATCACTCCTTTTTTTCTTTTTTCTTTTTCTTTTTAGATTCGGATTTGTCTTTTTCTTCACTTATTTCCTTTACTTCTGGCTCTTCTATTTTTTCAGATTTTATCTCTTCACTAATCTCTTCTTTTATTTCAGCTTTTTGCTCTGTCTCTTTTAAACTGTTCTTTACCTGAATTATTCTTATCTCGCATAGTCCAAGTGGGTAAATTTTTTTTAATTTTAAACTTAATGCTTTTTGGAGTTGGCCGGATAATATCTCTTCGAAAATTCTGTCATTTGTTTCTGTTTTTATATAGTCTTGTAAGAAATTCTTTGCAGAATTTCTTAATGTTCTCTTAACTGCTCTTGAAACTTTTTTTCTCGTTATCAAAAATGGTTTTACAATGAGTTCGCTTTCCTTTGATTCAACAGAGAAGGAATCTTCAATGTAATCTACTCCAACATGTAGCATGTGTCTTATAAAATAAGGAAGAACTGTGAGCTTTTTTGGTTCTGCTATAGCCTTTCCATCTTTTATTTTAATTGAAAAGATCATTTCAGAACTTTTTCCTTTAAGAATTCTGGTCATATCAAGTTTTAGCGTTTTTCCATTAACTTGATCAAGAGAATCTGAAAAAACTTCTGCTTTTTCATTTATCAAAGGGATGTCAACTTCAAAATATTTTTTCTTTATTATTTTTACCATAACCAAAACCTCCAGCCGGTTTTTGTGAATCCAGCAACCCCAGAACCACCTGCGGGTTCCGCTTGTTCCTGCATCCTTTTATTTTTTACCATATTATTCAAAAACGAGTTTGCTTACCCTCCTTGATTTTTTTCCAAGTGTACTCTTTTTGCATTTTTGACAGGTGTATATCAAGACTTTTCTTGTTGTTGTTTTTGTTTTCATTTTCCAAGATTTTACTGCTTTTTTACTATATCTGCCCTGATTTCCATATCCTCTATTGCTTCCCCTTTTTCTTGCTCTTGAAAGAGAGCCCCAAGTAAGAGTTCCTCTTTTATGTCCTGTGCTTACTACATCTATTTTATGTTCAGTATGAGCGTTGCATTTTGGACAAAATCTTTTTGTCTTTTTAGGTAGCTTCATTGTTTTTTATAAAATACCTCATAAAAGTAGGTATTTAAAGATTATTATTTCTTATTGGTTTTCGGTAAATTTATAATCCTTCTCCTTCTTTAATTTCTACGGACCCATAGTATAGTGGCAGAACGACTCTTTGACGTGGAGTAGGCCTAGGTTCAATTCCTAGTAGGTCCATTTATTCTGATTCAGCCTGTTCCCTCGGTAGCCCAATAAAGTTTATATACATATTTTTCATTAGAAACTTATGAAAAAGAGAGGATTAGGCCGGTTTATATCCCGACGTTCGCAAATCACTATTTTTGTTATAATCGCAATTGTTCTTATTTTGGGAATAGGGTTATATTTTGTGATAAAACCAGATAGGCCGGTAAATACAAACCCCCAATTTGATCTTGTTTACAATTATTATCTCTCTTGTATTTCTACAGCCGGAAAAACTGGAGCAAGCATACTCGGGCAACAAGGAGGTTATATAGAACTTCCTGATTTTGAACCAGGTTCAGAATATTCTCCATTTTCTTCACAACTAGAATTTTTAGGGATAAATATTCCTTATTGGTATTATGTTTCAGGTAATGGCGTTAAAAAAGAGCAAATTCCTACAACGACAGAGATGGAAACACAGTTAGCAAAATATATCGGTGAAGAAATAGATAATTGTGATTTCTCAGAATTTAGAAATTCTGGAATTAACGTAAGTTTAGGAAAGCCCTCTATTTCTACAACAATAGAAAAAAATAAGATAGTAATCTATGTAAAACAAAAATTGACACTTTCAGATAACAATACTACTGCAGTTCTAGAAAATCATAACTATGAATTAAATTCAAATCTTGGTAATTTGTATCGGCTTTCAAAGAGTATTTATGGCTATGAGAATCAAAATCTTTTCTTAGAGAATTATGCTAAAGATGTTTTGTATATCTATGCTCCTGTAACTGGCACAAATCTTAGTTGCTCTCCGATAATATGGAGCCCATATAATGTTTTTGATAAATTAAAAAGAGCTTTGGAGGCAAATATTCAGCTGATAAAACTAAAAGGGAATTACTATACTTTGCAGGATAGTAATCGAGGATATTTTGTGGTAGATCCTGGTTTTGATTTGGAAGATAATCAAGTTAATTTTATGTACTCTCAAGATTGGACATCAAGATTTGAAGTATGGCCTACTAAGGGAGACATTATGATGGCTAATCCTGTTGGAACTCAAGAAGGATTAGGTATAATGGGTTTTTGTTATGTTCCTTATAAATTTGTTTATGACGCATATTTTCCTGTTCTCATTCAGGTTTTTAGTAAAGATGGTCAAGAATTTTTTCAATTTCCAGTAGGTATAGTCATAAACAAAAATAATCCGAGAGAGCCAGCAGATGGGACTAGTGAAGAGATGACTGAAACAATATGTGATAAGGCAAACACAAATATATCCGTGTACACCTATGGTGAAAATCTCGAGCCTGTTGAAGCATATGTTGAATTTAAGTGTTTTAATGATAAATGTTCTTTAGGAGATACAAAAATTGAAAATTCAACAAACGAATCATCGTTGAATGCTGCTGTGCCTACCTGTGCTAATGGGTTATTGATTGTTAATTCTCCGGGATATAAAGAGAAGAAACAGTTAATCTCAACAAATGAAGAAAGCAGCGCAGATGTTGTTTTGAGTAAAGAATCTACGCTTAACCTGCAGATTTATGTTGATAATGTTCTTACAAACGATCTTTCAATTTTGAGCATAAGTGAAATCACGCCCGACACTAATAGTTCTGAATTTATCAATTCGGGGGCATATCCTTATACTAAAGAAGTTAAGCTAGCAAGCGGGTATTATACTTTCGATTTGAAGGTTTACAAGCAAGGTTCTTTGACATTGCCAGAAACAACAAGCAAGCAGTGCGTCAATGTTCCAAAGTCTGGTGTCTTAGGGTTATTTGGTCTTGAAGAAGAAAAATGTTATGATGTAAATATTCCTTCGCAAACAGTTACTAATGTTGTTTCTGCAGGAGGGAGCATGCAGAATTATTTTACTTCAGACATGCTTGAAAGTGCCAAGGTAATGAAGATTTACGCTACGAGTATTAAACTACCTATAAATATTAATGAGCTTCAAGCAAGCTATGATAATATCGATACTAAAAATATTGACATAAAACTTGAGTAATATGGGCATGAAAAATAAAAATATCAGAATATTGATTATATTAGCTATTGCCATAATATTCATCCAATTTGTATCAGCAGAATCTTTTTCTAGCACATCTGTTTCAAATCCCAGATATTATTCTTCATCTTCTACTTTTACCGGCTCTTCTGGATTTGAATTTAATAATTTAATTTCAGGTATAAATGCTCCGGAAAACGAAGAAGAATTTTATGATTTAATGGTAACAATTCTTCCGGGCGGATGCAAGCCGATGGTTGTAAGAAGTGATTTACTTGAAGAGCAAAATGTTCCTGTTTTCTGTGAACTTACTGCTGTAAAAATAAATCCCGGTGTGGATATTTCAAAAATAGCCAGGGTATCTGTAAAAAATAAGGACAATAATCAATATATCGCGGGGGTTGGTTTTTATCCTGCAAGAGCCGCAATAAGATCTACTACAAATTTAGTAAACTCTCCTGTTACCAATAATATTGGATACGCTGTTATTGTTTTGAAAAGAACAGAAACAGAGAATGCTATGCCAAGCAATATCGCTGCTAATTTATCAGCAATGTTTGAATATGATGCCTCTAATGGATTTGGAATAGGGGTAAACGAGCTTTATTTGCCTGTAATGAGCGATGATGAATTTATGAATCGGCAAAAAGAATTTGGTTTCTTTAATGGAGTAGGATATTTAAGAGTTGACAGCATGGATCAAAATAGTGCTGTTGTTTCAATTTATGACTCGCAAAATAGAAAGTTATTCAGCCAAAGATTAGAAAAAGATATAACTTCTAGAGAATTTAGAATTCCTACTTCAGTTTTTTCACGTTCCTATGAAAATCAGGCTCTTACCCTCACATTGAAAGAGATAACTATGCCGCAAACATCAGCAAAAATAGTAGTGAATGATGGAAGTTATGTTGTCTATAAAAATGGAAAATTCGCAGATAAATGCACCTTGACAAATGTAGTTTCATCTGGTGGCGGGACAGGAACAGCAACAGTAAATTGTGGTGGAAAGACAGTTACGCTAGAAAAAAAATTCAATAAAATAAATCTTGTTGTCAATGGCGCTCCCGGAGATTATGCATGGGGAGATAAAATCTCAGCATTAAATGATAAGAAAATTCAGAATTATTATTTAGTTTATGCGGGAAATGTTCCTAACGATAAAGTTACAGATCCGAGTAAGAAGACATTTATCTTTCTTGCAAAAGAAAAATCCGGAGGAATAATAACCATTGAAAAATCTGGCCAAATTACAAAAGATATTGAAAGACAGATAAAAAAGATTAACAAGGCCGATTACTACGGCGAACTTGAAAAAATAAAAAGCTCTTCATTATTTTCAAGTAATGAGTTAATATTGGTTTATCAGGGAAAAGAAGCAAAAGATAAAGAAAATAGTACCGGGATTATATTTAAAGATGCAAAATTCGAAAATGTTGCCCTTGCTAGCGCTTTGGGCGGAACAGAAGAATATTATAACAAGGCAAAAAATGGTTATGACGATGTTGAATCAAAATTTCCAAACGAGAAGAATAATTATGACGCCTTGGGAAAAACAGGAGAGACTTTCGGGACACTTTCCCTTTGGAGTAAATATGAGATGGCGTATAATCTTAATCAGCAACAAGATGTTTTGGAAATTCTTTCTGAAATAAGAAATAGTTATCCTAACTCTAAAAATGTTTTTTCTGGTTCAGGACATAATGGCCAGACAGCAGAGCAAATTATGGCAGAAACAGATAATCTTCTAAGTTCAGAAGGAGCAAGTACTTTTATCGAAGATCAAAACTTATATTTAGAACTTGTTTCTGTGAACGAGCCGGCAGAAAGTGAGGCAAGTGTTCAACTGACATATAGTGGAATAACAAGCTCGGAAACAACAACCCGACTCGCTGTTGGGACACCTTTGAATGATAGTGGGGAAGCAACATTAAGTATCGGAGAAAGATTGAGTTCAACTAATGGCTTTTCCTTTACTGTAAAAAATATTACTGCAGACAGTTTTAACATTAGTTATTCTTGCACAAGTATATCTTCTAGAGAATTGATTCTTCCTCGAAGCAGTACTCCTCAATTGGTTAGCGAGTGTGGCGTCCAAATAATAGTCAAGGATATTATTTTTAATGCTAGTGACACAAGCAAGAGTAAGATTAGCTTGAAAATTGAAGGAAAAAGAACTATCCCCCTAAGAGCAATTCAGCCTGATTTGAAAAAATTTAGCTTTGTCAGTACTAATAAAGATTCTACTGGTAATATAATTGGTGCAAATGTTAAGTATGAATGTGAAAAAGAGATAATAACTGATTCATTGGGTACACCTGTTGTGGAAGGAAGAGAAATTACAGCTTGTGGAATAAAAATTATTAAAATTGAAGAGAATAATATAACAATTACCTACCGATTATCTTCAGCAACTTCCATACCGGAAACATCTTCGACAAAGACAGAAATAGGAACAGAACAGGTGATTGCAAGGCAGGGAGAAAAATTCATAGATCTTGGAGAGGGCAAGTTACAAATAACACTTAAATCATTTACTGCAGATAAAGCAATATTTACTTATTCTTGCAATAATTCTGTTAGTACGGATATAGATATCAAAAAAGGGAGTACTGACATTCTTTCAACATGTGGCAATGCTCAAATAAGAGTTGAAAAAATAAATCTTCAGGAAGTTGCAAAGGTAGAGTTAAACCCAAAGATTAAGGGAAGAATAAGAGAAGCAAATTTTACATTTTCAATTGGAATTGAAAAAAGAAGTGACTTTTTGCTTCCTTCTCCAGAAGAGATGAATAAACAGATAAAAGATCTTGACGAAAAAATAAGTCAATGGAAAAACGCAACAGAAAAATTGGGCACTCTTGTTAAGGGAATGAAAGCAGCATGTCTTGCTACTTCAGGAGCATTGACTTTAAAAAATTGGGCAACAGGATTAACAGGAGAAGCATCAGCAAGGCATGAAGTTATGACTAGGCCCGGAGGCTGGAATGATATCTGTAAGGAAGAAATTGCTGCTAAGCGTTATACCACAGAGAATGAATGTTTTCAAGACAAAAATTCAGTAATAGAACAATCTGTTGAAGAAACATCTAAATTAATGAATGATTATCAAAAAGCAGAAGAGGCAAGAATAAAAGCAAATAAAAATGCAACAAAAGGGGTCACAGATTATAATAAAGTTAAAGAAGACCAGCTCAATACTTTGAAAAGTTCTTATTCTGGGACTATAAAAGTTTTGGGACAAGATGGAAAAGAAAAGGAAGTCAATATTGGAGAAGTGCTGAAGAATATGAATCTTAGTGAAGGAGATGCAAGTTCTATAGATTTAAGAGAGCTTGACTTAAATCTTCAACTCATGAATAGTAATGTTGATGAGAGTCTAAAAAAATCTGCAAGCAAAAAAGTTGAAAATTTATTGAGTCAGTTTGATGGAAGAAGTAAGGACAGAGAGGGTGCAAGAAAAGCAACAGAGATTTTTGGATTACCTGCAGGGCTTATTGGAGAACCATTGGTGGATAAAAATTCTGTGCAGAGACCATATTCTATTAAAAAATGGAGTGATTATTCAAATGAGTTACAATCTAAGGGGCTTACTCTTCCGGCTGGAGAAACGATAGACGCAACAGGTATGGTAGAGGTCATCCCTTACGGAGCTAATTCTTATTTATATGTCTTAGCAGGGGCAAAGGATAATATCCACACAGAGAGAATTTTTAAGTTATCCCAAAATGCTTCTACCGGAAAATCTCTTGTAAAAGTTTTTGACGCTACAAAAGGTACAGATGAGCTGAAAGATTTGAATCAGTTGAAAAATGTTAGATTCAAACTTTATGACGCAGCGACGTATAAAAATCCATGCAAAAATTGTAATTACGCCGAAGTATTTAATTCAGAACCTTACAAGGGAATGCCCTCACTTCTTCCTTTTGATGAAGCAGGGGGTTGGTATGTTTCAATAAGACAAAATATTCCGACTTTTGGAAACTTAAAATCATACCAAGATTCAGGGGCATTAAGCAGTTTTTATTTATGTAATGTCGGGAAAAATGGCATGATGGAAGATCAGGTTGGAGATGATATATGTCAGAATTTTAATATAAATACTGCTGACGCAAATATAGAATTCTCTGGATTGACTGCATCTGAAACAAAGAAAAGATTGACTGACGCAAATAACGCAATCAGAAGTGCTCAAGATCAACTAGCAAAAAATCCTTCTATTGAGTATATAACAATAAATAGAATGCGATTGAAGGTTAAGGGCGTGCAGGGAACAGCTGGTGGAAAATGCACTGACTTTATGTCTGCTAAAGATTGTAATATTATGTTTAATGTATGTGACCCTGTTGTTTGTCCTTCAAGTAGATGTGATATGGGTGGTAATTATAGAGTTGATAATGTTATTCAGTCAGGAATTATTGGAAGTATTGCACTCTGCCTTCCAAATTTTAAAGAAGGGATATTTATTCCTGTTTGCCTTTCTGGTATTTACGCAGGAATGGAAGGATGGGTTTCAATAATGCAAGCACATAGAGACTGCCTGAATGAGAGCCTTGCGACAAATAAAACTGTTGGAATTTGTGACGAGATTTATTCTGTTTATCAATGTGATTTTATGTGGAAGCAGATTGGACCTTATGCAAATGCTCTTGCAAAGAATGCTCTTTCAGGAACATTGTTTGGAGCAGGGACAAAAGGCGGCGGGGAATATATGTTTGTAAATCAGGCTTTTAGTAATGCAGAAAACTCATGGCAATATTTTACATCTTCTTATGCTTCTGATTCAAAACTTTCATTTGGAGCACGTTCATTTTCTGAAATAGGTTCTGATGTTTGCAAAGCAAAACTTTCTTCTACATATCCAGATGTTTTTGGAACAGCATTAGAACCAGATTCACCTGTCCAGATATATGCTTTTTTCGATGAAATGACTTATACTGATGCAACTGCTCCATCAACGTCCCAATATAAAGTATATTATCATATCTTCGCAGGAAATGATCAGGGTCATTATTATCAAGTTTATTTGAGGTCTTCTGCTGCTTCGTTTGGAGTTACTAGCCGGGGCTATTCTAATATCGCTTCAGGTTATATCACGAAGGGAGAAACAGTAGATCAAACAAAAGATTTCTTAGATAATTCTGGATTTAAAGAATTGTGTGTAAGAATAGATACAAAAGATTATTGCGGATTTAAGAGTGTTACAACAGACTTTGCGATAAATTATGCTAAAGATAAAGCTATTCAAGACCAGGCAAACAATAATGGAGTTGAAACAGAGAAAGAGTGTGTTTCAGGAAGTCCAAGTCTTGGATCTTTTATCACTCCAAATATTCAGCAAGGGGCAGAGGGACTTATCTCTCCTGAAATTTATAATCAGGGAGTAATAAGAGTATGTGCTTCTCAAAATCCTGGTGCAGGTGTTAGTCCTGCAAGATGGATTGAAGTTGGGTTCTGCGATAATACAAACATAAAATGTTGGGTTGATCAAAATAGTGTTAAAAATGCTATAAAAGGGCAAGGTATTGAAAACTCAACACTTCAACAAATTGATGCATTGAATATTCAGAATATGATTGATGCAGGAATGATGACAAGTGCAGGTGGAAACGCATCTATCGAGGAAATAATAAAGAATTATCCTTTATTAAAAGATTCTTTTTCTCCTTCTAGTTATGCAAATATGGAGAAGGATGTTGGTTCTGCTTATGATAAGATGATATTTAGTTCGCAGAAGGCTGCGTTGCTATATCATAAAGCAATGGTTTATGATACTGTTGCTAGACTGTTAGGAAAGACAGGTAAATTGGTTGTTATTCCAGTGGTTCCTACTACTGCAGTAACGAGTACTACTGCAGACATATCTGCTAAAGGTTTTATTGCTCCTTCTGGAGAAATTTATTATATCTTGAGTGATGCTAGTGTATTGGGCGCGTCTTTTGAAATAGTTGGTGTTTATCTAACTTCTGGAGGCAATAATCTCACAATGTTCAATGACCCTTCTAAACAACCGATTGATGTAGATGTATCAAAATTGATAGATGTGACTTTAATTAAGACAACATCTTCTGATGGTAAAATAAGTTATACATTAAAGAGTACTAGTGCTGTTCCAACTACTCCAACTAGTGGGACAGGAGTTAGTGCGTCTTATATAATGAGTAGTGGGTCAATATCTGATGCAAAGATGACTGAAAATTTTCAGAAGATGTTAGTTAATACTATCAATCTTGGTTGGACTATTGAGGTTAGCAAAACTAAAGATTCTGCAGGAAATTATCCATTGAGAGCATATAAGGATGGTAGTTCTGCATTAACTTCTTCACTTTTGGATAAATGGGATTATTCTCAAGATAAATGGGTTTCAATACTTCCTACAGAAGCAGAAACTTATTCTTCTTCAGTCATAATAAGGAATAGTGCAGATTTGAAAGCAGTTTTTGGAATAGATTCGACTACGCTGACAGTTGCACCTCCTGCTGTTGATTCAGAAGAAACGATTCTTCTTGCAAAAATGATGTGGGCGGAAGAAAGAAGTGAGGGAGATGAAGCGATGAAAGCAGCAGGATGGGTTGCAGTGAATCGAGTTGGAAAACCTAGAGAAGATTATAGTAACAAAAATTTTCCAGGCACACTCAAAGAAGTTTTGCAAGCTAACGGACAATTCTCAAAAGCCTTTACTGGCTTTGATAATCCTCCAGATGCTATAGAACAAGCTGCTAAAGATGATGCTCTAAGGATTGCTCGAGGAATATTGAAAAATGATCCGGTTTATGGAGATAATACTCAGGGATCTATTTATTTTGTAAATTCAGTTTCATCTACGGTTTTGCAATATTTTGAAGATTGCAAAACGAGCATAGCCCAGTTTAATTATTTAAAAATAGGAAAAACCATGATTGTTTCTAATAAATACTGTGTAACTGCACATGGTGCAGTTGGTGCAGACATTCTTCATTAATATTAGTTCTAGATTATTATATTTTTCAAGAAACTTAAATAAAATGCTCCGCATTAGGCATTTCAATATTATTTTTCAAGAAACTTAAATGCCTAATGCGGGGACTAGGAATCGAACCTAGGTAGCACTAAGCACTTGGTTTCTCCGAAGTCTGCTCGCGATATATCGGCAATTTTGCCTCGCGAACTTCCTCGCCTAAGCCAAGTCCGTTTGACCGCTCCGGCATCCCCGCATGAAAACCTTAAAATGTTTTAATTTTTATATGTTTGCATAGAGATTTTTATTAATTTTTTTGAATAGGGGAGATTGTGGGCGAGGGGGTCAAATTAAATATATTATTCCTGAGAATTATTTTTTATTCTTTTTCTCTCTTGCTTTTTCTCTCTCTTTTTCGAGCTTTGTTTCTGCTTCTTTAATCTTCATTTTATCTTGCAAATCTAGTCTGTCTAAAAGTTCTTTATACCTGTTTCTTATTGTTACTTCTGTAATTCCGGCAACATCTGCAACTTCTCTTTGCGTTTTTTTCTCATCATTCAAAAGAGCAGCAACATAGAGTGCGGCAGCAGCAATTCCTGCGGGCCCTCTTCCTGAAGTTAATTCTGAATTTTCTGCTTTGCTCAATATCTTAAGAGCTTCATTTTGCGTTTTTGGAGATAGATGAAGAACAGAAGCAAATCTTGAAATATAATCTTTTGGGGAAGACGGCTGAGTTTTTATTCCCATTTTTCTTATTATAAATCTGTAAGTTCTTCCTATTTCTTTTCTTTCAACATCAGATGCGTTTGAAATTTCATCTAATGTTCTGGGGATATTATATGAGCGACAAGCAGAGTATATACAGGCAGCAATAACACTTTCCATACTTCTTCCTCTTACAAGCCCCCTTTGAAGTACATAATTATAGATTCTTGACGCCTCATCTTTTACAACAGAAGGTAGATTAAGGAAAGAAGCAACTCTTCTTAACTCTGACATGGCAAGTCTTAAGTTTCTTTCTATGCTTGTTGATACTCTTTCTTGCCATTTTTTTAATCTTAAGAATTTTCTTGTTTCATCACCCTTTAATTTATAGATATCAGACATTTCGCCAACATTGGTTATAAGTCCCTTATCAAACTTCTGGTCGCTCAGCGGAGCTCCAGATCTACCTTTTTTCTCTTCTCCATCAAAACTACCCTGCATCTCCTGTGTTGTGTCTACTATTTTTTCTTCAATAACTAGGCCACAATCATTACATATAACTTCTCCTTTTTGATCATCATAATAAAGATTAGAACTTCCACATTCAGAACATTTTTTAACGTAAGACATTTGGTGATTTTAACAGTTAAGTTTATAAATACGAAATGAGCTTTTGGTTTTTAAACCTTTCTATGCTTATATTCGAGAAAAATTTTGGAATTACTCTATAAGAACAGCATTAATATTCCCTTCTTGTCCTGGGCGGTTTGTTATTCTAGCTTTGCCTAATTCTGTATCGATTATAGCGCCTTTTACCATTATATTCTGTCTAGCTAAGAATCTATCTGATTTTGTTTCAACAACATTTTTTATTTTGGCCTTTTTCGTCTTTTTATCTTTTGTGAGAACATTTGCATAATCGCATGATAAGAGAACTGTCTTTACATTTCCGCCACGAACTTTTATTGTTTTTGATTTTGTCGGTCTTAATTTTACGATTCTTTTTATGCCTTTATTTTCATAAAGTCGTGACTTTCTATTTGCGTGGTATTTTCCTCCGCTTATTTTTTTTCCTTTTCTCATAAGAGTTTGATAAAAAGTTGATTTAAATACTTTACCTAAGAAACCTACGGTTTCTTAAGGTTTCAACTTCCCTTAAGTTTGCTTTGATATCCTACCTAAAGCACCAAGGTTCTTTAAGGTTTCAATCTCCTTTAGATGAGCTATATTCTTAATATGAGATATATTTAAAAACTAAAAAATACACAAATTTTTATGGTTAATGGAATTGAAAGGCCATTGGATATGCTTAACATGTCCAAGGGCAAAGAAGTTTTATTGCAGCTTAAGAATGACAAGCAAGTAGTTGGAACTTTGGTTGCATTTGACATACACGTTAATATCGTGTTGGACAATGCGAAAGAGCTACAAGGAAATGACGTAAAGAGGAGCATCGGCCTTACATTTGTAAGGGGCGATACTATAATATTCATTTCTCCTGCTTCGCATTAATTAGCGCAATTAGGAAGATTAGAGCGTTTTGCCTTTAAATTCGCTGGGCAGAATTCTTAGATGATTGATGATAGCAAGAGCTTCAAATGGGCTTGAAGTTATCGGCTCTGTCCGGAAACGATAAATCCGGAGGTTAGCCAAAAAAAAGTTTGACCTTGATTTCCTCTAGAAACGATTATTTTTCTTTTGAGATTATACAAAACAACTTGCCAACCAAATTCTCTTTGCT
>Ga0247841_10008118_pt1 | contig 15262 bp, 9 predicted proteins | sample LaCruzMarch2015__2_FD_192410 | JGI IMG/M metagenome (GOLD analysis project Ga0247841, IMG submission 192410) | Freshwater microbial communities from meromictic Lake La Cruz, Castile-La Mancha, Spain - LaCruzMarch2015_18m | ecosystem: Environmental > Aquatic > Freshwater > Lake | place: Spain...
TTTTATTATTTATAAAAAATGAAAAATATATCCGTCAATTTGCTTTGATATCAAGCCTTCTGGAAGCAGCAATATTATTTTTTCTTTATTGCCGCTTTGTTCCTGAAGGAGGAATACAATTTGCCATGCAGGATTTCTGGATACCTTTTCTGAAAATCAGAATTTCTATCGGGATTGATGGTATAAGTATGATTATGATGCTTCTTACAGCTGTAATTGTACCTTTTGCAATAATAATATCCGGAATGAGAAATTTTACAAGCCCCGGAACATATTATGGAATGATCCTGTTTATGCAGTCTGCATTAATGGGCGTTTTTTCTTCATTTAATGCAATACTTTTTTATGTTTTCTGGGAACTGGCGCTTGTACCAGTTTATTTTATTGTATTGCGCTGGGGAGGAGTAAACAGGAACAGGATCACACTTAAGTTTTTTATTTATACGCTTTCCGGCAGCCTCTTAATGTTGTTCGCATTTATTTATATGTATTTCCATTCACCGGGACAGCTATCTTTTGATACCTCCACATTGTACCACCTCGGCCTGAACAGTGAAACCCAAAGCTGGCTATTCTGGTGTGTGTTTCTGGGTATTGCAGTCAAAATCCCATTATTTCCCTTTCATACCTGGCAACCTGACACTTATTCGGTTGCTCCCGCCGGGGGAACTATTCTGCTTGCTGGTGTATTGTCTAAAATGGGTATTTATGGTGCTGTCAGATGGCTCGTACCTATACTTCCACAGGGTGTCGAAATATGGCAGAATACTGTTATGATAATGATTGTGGCCGGGATTATTTATGGATCAGTTATTGCATTCAGACAAAATAATCTTAAAAGATTTTTTGCATATTCATCTTTAGCGCATACCGGACTTATTACCGCAGGTATTTTTGCAGGTAATCTCTTATCCATTCAGGGTGCATTATTCCAGTCTTTTGCACATGGAATATATATTACAGGTTTATTTTTTATAGCTGAAATTATTGATGTCCGTCTGAATACTGTAAATATTGACCAGGCCGGTGGCATCAAGCTTAAGGCACCGGTGTTAGCGGCCTTTTTTATCATTATCATTCTTGCTGGGATAGGCTTGCCGATGACTAATGGATTTATCGGTGAATTCCTGCTTATCACAGGGATATTTAAATTTAACCAATGGTTAGCCTCTGCTGCAGGTTTGTCAATCATTATCGGGTCTGTATATATGCTGTACATGTACCAGAAAGTGATGCTGGGGGAAAATAATATTTTAACCATGGCTTTCCGTGAGATCGGAACGAGGGACAAGATCGCCCTTTTGATAATTTCTTTAATAATTATTGCTACCGGTGTATTTCCGCAATTAATCCTCAGGATTTGCGAATGCTGTGTGAATCAAACAATAAATATACTTTGTAGTTTGTAAGACCGTAACATGAAGGTAATTATTATTCTGCCAATAACAGGAATTATCCTGCTATACCTGGGTTTATTAAAATCAGGAAAATTCCTGTTACCAGTTGCTGTTGCAGGATTATTGACCGCAGGAGTTGCTTCTGTCATTGATTGGGGAGCAAATGTTCGTTTGTTCACGGATATGATTTATATAGATAATTATGCTGTCGCTTTTACTTCATCAATGATAATGCTGACACTATTTATATTCCTGCTTTCAAACCAATATTACAGGGGAGTTAAATTTCATGTTCCCGAAATACTTGCCCTAATGATTTTTGCACTTACAGGAGCTGTTCTTATGGTTTCATTTTCAAATCTTGCTATATTATTTATTGGTGTAGAAACACTCAGTATCTCTCTTTATATATTGGCTGCCAGTAAAAAAATCTCAGTCACATCAAATGAAGCATCATTTAAATATTATCTGACAGGTTCGTTTGCTTCTGCGATATTCCTTTTAGGTATTGCTTTGATTTATGGTTCAACCGCATCATTTAATGTTATGAGAATAGCGGCATATGTAAATGAAGGTCAGATTGTGCCTTTTTTCTACGCAGGTATAGTTCTAGTTATCATTGGCATGGCCTTTAAGGTGGCCGCTATCCCTTTTCATTTCTGGACACCTGATGTCTACGAAGGATCGCCAACACTAATAACACTTTTTATGGCAACAGTGGTGAAGACCGCGAGTTTTGCTGCTTTCCTCAGGTTATTCGCAGGGTGTTTCAGTGAAGTTTCGGATAAATGGCAACTTACAATCTGGACTATTACTGCAATCACTTTGCTCGTTTCGAACATTGCTGCACTGAATCAGTCGGGCATCAAACGAATAATGGCTTATTCCAGCATTTCACATACCGGATTCCTGATGTTAGGTATACTTGCACTTAATAGTTTTTCGGCACCCGCAATGCTGTTCTATACTTTCACTTATTCACTCGCCACAACCGGTGTTTTTGGAGTGCTGATTATTGTCAAAAATGCCCGGGGAGATGAAGGTACCATTGATTCTTTTACAGGATTGAACAAAGCAAACCGTTTACTGGCATTTATTATTACTGTTTCACTAATTTCACTTGCCGGAATTCCTCTTACTGCAGGTTTTTTTGCGAAGTATATGGTTTTTGTGGCGGCGATAAAAAGCAATTTTCTCTGGATAGTAATAATTGCAATAATATCTGCACTTATAAGTATTTATTATTACTTCAGGATTATTGTTGCGGTATACTCCCGTGAAGGCGCCCAGCCTGTTCTTAAGACCGATCCTGCATTTAAGACCACACTTGTTATTTGTCTGACAATTATCATTATCCTTGGAATTTTCCCATCATTGGGAATTCTGAATATTTAAATTATTGAGAGCACTCCGATTAGTGAAATAAATTGGACTAACGTTTTATAATAAACCGATTATCAATCTCAACATTGCAAACTGTAAAGGCCGGATGGTTAATACTTGCAAACGGAAAAGCAGAATCACGAAAAATGTGTATTATCAGGTAAAATATCTGACCTGTTAGTTATTTAAAAGCCAGTAAATTTCCTGAGGACTTTTCCTTAATATCATATTACAGTTTAACATTTTGGTTTTTATACATTGAAATTTAATGATTAATTTTAATTTTGGGCTTTTATTAACAATAACTGAATAACTAATGAAAATCACTATTAAATCGGGCATTGTAATTTCATTGACAGTGCTTTTTTTCTCAAATAATCTGTATTCTCAGGATAAAGGTAAAATACCGGTTGATCCGACAGTTAAATATGGAAAATTTGAAAATGGTATAACGTATTATATCAAGAAAAATGTAAAACCTGAAAAGCGTTTGGAATTACGACTGGCTGTGAGAACCGGTTCAATAACCGAAGATGAAGATCAGAAAGGTCTCGCACATTTTTGTGAACATATGGCTTTTAATGGTACCAAAAATTTTCCGCGGCAGGAACTTATAAATTATCTCGAATCGATTGGTGTTGATTTTGGAAGCGACCTGAATGCTTATACCAGTTACGATCAGACTATTTATATGCTTAAAGTTCCGACTGATAATGCCGAGGCTTTGGAAAAGGGATTCCAGGTTATGGAAGATTGGTCGCAATACGTGACTTATGATAATGCCGAGATAGATAAAGAAAGGGGAGTAATTCTTGAAGAATGGAGATTGGGAAAAGGTGCTGAAGATCGTATTTGGCGCAAACAAATGCCTGTATTATATCATAATTCACGTTATGCCAAAAGGGACGTAATTGGCGATACAGCTGTTTTTCTTCATGCTCCTTACAGTACTTTCAGAAGATATTACCATGACTGGTATCGTCCTGACTTAATGGCTATTGTAGCCGTTGGAGACATGGAGGTTGAACAGATGTACGAAAAAATTAAAAATCATTTCGGGAAATTAACTATGCCGGAAAATCCAAGGAAACGGGAAGAGTATAATATGCCGGATAATAAGGAAGTCTTGGTATCAGTGGAAAGTGATAAAGAATTATCCTTTCCTTCGGTGGATATTTCCTTTAAATATCCCAAACGGGATAATGGAACTTATGGGTCCTACCATGCTAATATTACCGAAAGCCTTGTTTCAATGATGCTTTCGAGCCGTCTTGGAGAACTTAGCCGTAAGTCCGATCCGCCATTTAATTATCCGCGCGGATACTTTTCAGATTTTGTGGGAGATAAAAGGAGCCTTACCCTTTCCTGTATGGTTAATGGAGCTGATGCCAATAAAGCTTATTCTGCATTGCTTACTGAAGCTGTTAGAGCTTCACGAAATGGATTTACTGAAGCAGAATTGGAAAGGGCTAAAGCCAGTAATATAAGTAATATTCAAAGAACCTATAACGAACGGGAAAAAACCGAATCGAACAGACTTATTAACCAATACGTCGGTCATTTCCTGCGCGGTAATGCAATTCCAGGCTTTGAAAAATCCTACGAATTAGGCATGAAAGAAGTGCCAATGATTTCATTGGAGGAAGTGAACCTTTGTATCAGGAATATTATTACCGACAATAATGTTGTAATTCTTGTCTCTTTGCCGGAGAAGGAAGGTTTCTCCAAACCAACCGGTAATGAAATTAGGAAAGTATTCAGTGATATTTTTAACCTGAAAATGGAAAATTATTTCGACGATGCATCAGATAAACCACTTTTCTCAGGTAATATTACACCTGGTCGCGTGGCTTCTGTTACTGAACTGAAGGAATCAGCTGCTGTTGAGTGGAAATTATCAAATGGTGCAAAAGTAATTCTTAAACCTACAGATTTTAAAAACGATAACATTGTAATGACTGCATATAGCTATGGCGGTGAGGCAATGGCAAATCCTGATGATTATTATGCAATAAACCAGGCGTCTTCAATTATTGATGAATGCGGTATATCTGACTTTTCAAGTAACCAACTGACTAAAAAACTTGCAGGCAAAATTGTTTATGTTTCTCCTAATATCGGAAGGTATTCAGAGGGATTTACAGGGAGTTCTTCTGTTAATGATTTTGAAACCATGCTGCAGTTGGTCAATCTGTACTTTACTCATCCACGAAAAGATGAAGATGCATATAAAGCATACAGGGAAAAGGAAATTGCACAGGCGGTCAATTATAAAAACGAACCAATGACGGCTTTTTACGACACCGTAACAATGAATACTTACCGTAAGCATTCATGGATAAAGCCTGTTGATGAGGAACTGGTTAAGAAAATGGACCTTGAAAAATCTTATCAGTTTTTTAAGGACCGTATAAATGATGCTTCCGACTTTACCTTCTTTTTTGTCGGTTCATTTAAAACCGACGATATTAAACCTCTGATTGAAAAATATATTGCCGGCCTGCCATCGTTAAACAGGAATGAAAAGATAAAAGATGTAGGATTAAGATATTCTGATAAAAGTATGGTAAAGGAGGTTCATAAAGGCATTGAGGAAAAGAGCTCAGTTGCAATAAAAATTACAGGTGAAGCAGTTTACAGTAAGCTTGATGAATATCTTATCTCAAGCCTTTCAGAAGTGTTGGATATTCGTCTGCGGGAAGTGGTACGCGAAGACCTGGGCGGTACATATGGAATATATGCAAATGCAGGAATGTCGAAGTTGCCTGTTTGCGAATATTCTGTTTCAATAGGCTGGGGTTGCAAACCCGACAGAGTTGATGAACTAGTTGCTGCTGTGAAAAAAGTACTGGAAGAAGTTAAAAACAATGGCGTAGATACAAGTTATATTAATAAAATAAAGGAAATCCAGAAGCGCAGGTCCGAAGTTAATCTGAAAGATAATAACTGGTGGCTTAGAAAACTTAATACCTGTTATTATAACCAGCAGGATCCTAAAGAATTACTTATTAACGAGACGTACAGGCAACAACTTACGGCTGAACAAATTCAGGCAACCGCAAAAAAATATCTTGATGAAAATAAAATGAAAATTTTTGAAATGTTTCCTGAGGCAGGCAAATGATAAATTTGCAGGTCAATGCATTAATTATTTAATATGTGTTTTAAGTATAATTTTATTGACCTAAAAAATAAGTCGGATCAGGAACAACCTGGATGAAGTTTGTTTTACCTTTTCTATCTTGATTATTAATCCCAATAATTAATAGTACAAAGTTTAACCATTTAATTTTTAAATATGACAAATACAAATTTTGATTTGAAAATAAGATTATCTGATTCAGTAAAAAAACATTCACAGGTTCATTCAAATATCAGCCGCAAAGAGTTGATACAAGCTGTAATTGATAATCGCGAAGCAATAGTTTCGGAAAGTGGTGCTCTTGCAACCTGGACATCTCCCGAATCTACGGGAAGAAGCCCGAAAGATACTGTTTTCGTAAAACGTGCTGATAGTGAAAAGAATATTGACTGGAGTTCACCAAATAGTATTCCAATCAGTGAAGATACATTCGATATGATTTTCAATGAAGGACTTGCAAAGCTATCCGCAAAAGAAAAAGTTTATATTACAGACCGTGTCATTGGGGCTGATTCAAAATATTCTCTTCCTGTAAAAGTCGTAACTAATTGTTCGCTTACTGCACTTTTTACTGATAACATGTTCAGGCCGATCCCGGCTGATATAAGTCGCAGTGTCTTCTTCAATAAAGACTTTTATTTACTTGTTCTTCCTTTTGATAAACTCGATTCTGCAAAATACGAAGGCAGGTTACGCAGGATTGCTGAAGGTAAGACATCTGACCTTGTTATAGCTGTTGATTTTGACCGTTCGGTTGGTGTTGTGATAGGTTCAGCATATATGGGTAGTGTGAAGAAAATGATGTTCACAGTAATGAACTATTATCTGCCACCGTTAGGCATTTTACCATTACATTGTTCGGCAAATGAAGGAACAGACGGAAGTTCAGCTCTTCTTCTCGGATTATCGGGAACAGGAAAGACAACACTGTCGGCCGATCCCGAACGTGCTTTACTTGGTGACGACGAGCACGGATGGAGCGAAGACGGAATTGCAAATTTCGAGAATGGTTGTTATGCTAAAATGATTGATATTAATCCTGCGAAAGAACCGGATATTTACGATGCGGTGATGCATAAAGACAATTACCTGAACCATGGGACTATTGTTGAAAATGCAATGGTTTATCCAAACGGAAAATTCGATTTCTCTGACAGACGTCTTATTGAAAATTCAAGAGCTTCTTTCCTTCTCACATACCTGAAGAATATTAAACCATCATCTGTTTCAAATCATCCCCGGACAATTCTGTTTCTCACTGCCGATGCCTATGGTGTGTTGCCTCCGGTGTCAAAACTCGATACCGATCAGGCTATGCTCTGGTTCCTTATGGGATATACGAGCAAACTGGCAGGTACTGAAACAGGAGTAACCGAACCACAGGCGACATTTTCACGCTTTTTCGGTCAGCCATTTATGCCCTGTAACCCTGATGTATATGCTTCAATGCTTGGTGAAAAGATCAGGAAACATAATTCACAGGTTTATCTGGTTAATACAGGATGGAGCGGGGGAGGTTATGGTGTTGGTAAACGTATCGACATTCCTTTAACCCGTGCAATGGTCATTGCTGCTCTTACAGGTGCTCTGGCAAAAGTAGAATACAAAAAAGATGAACTATTCCATGTTTATATTCCACTTTCGTGCCCTGGTGTGCCTCCCGAAATCCTTTTCCCGGTGAATACCTGGAAGGATAAAAATGCTTATATGGATGCTGCCAGAAAATTAGCTAAGCTTTTCAGTGAAGCTTTCGATAAAAATTATGGAAATAAAAATATTGCTGAAAACGTGAAACTGCAATGCCCCGGCAAATAAATGCATAGTGAACTTTGCTTCCCTGTTCCGAAAGAAAACTATTTCTGAAGCGCTTGATGAAACAAGTCAAAGCGAAGGCCTCAGGAGAAACCTTAATTTTACTGACCTTACTTCGCTGGCTATTGCAGCAATTATTGGTGCCGGCATTTTCAGTACCATTGGTAATGCAAGCTTTTACGGCGGTCCAGCGGTGTCGCTGCTGTTTATTTTTACTGCTATTGCATGTGCATTCAGCGCATTATGCTATGCTGAATTTGCTTCGCGCGTACCTATAAGCGGGAGCGCATATACTTATGCCTATGTTTCATTAGGCGAATTGTTAGCCTGGATAATTGGGTGGGACCTGTTAATGGAATACTCGGTAGGAAATATTGCTGTTGCTATTTCCTGGTCTGACTATTTTACCAGCCTGCTTAACGGCTTGGGAATACACGTTCCTGTTTACCTTACCATGGACTATCTTTCGGCTGCACGTGGTTTTCATGAGGCAACCTCTTTGCTGGCAAAAGGAACATTGTACAATGATTTGTCGTTCAGTCTGAAGGAAGCTTACCTTGCATGGACTTCTTCCCCCCTTGTCGGCAACCTAAGGATCATTGCCGATATTCCTGCTTTTATGATAGTTGCTTTTATTACAATGTTGGTTTATGTTGGAATAAAAGAAAGTAAAATTGCAGGTAATGTGATGGTATTGTTAAAGCTTGCTGTAATCCTTATGGTGATTGCTGTCGGGGCATTTTATGTCAAGCCTGAAAACTGGAGCCCATTTGCCCCCAACGGACTGGCAGGTGTTCTTAAAGGTGTGTCAGCTGTTTTTTTTGCATATATTGGTTTCGATGCTATATCTACCACTGCTGAAGAGTGTAAAAATCCGAGAAGAGACCTGCCCAAAGCTATGATTTATTCCTTATTGATAACCACGGTATTATATGTTCTTATTACTTTGGTTCTGACCGGTATGGTTAATTACAAAGAACTGGCAGTCGGTGATCCTTTGTCATTTGTGTTCCAGAAATCAAACCTGATGTGGTTATCCGGTATTATTTCTTTAAGCGCTATTATTGCCATGGCAAGTGTTCTGCTTGTTTTCCAGATTGGCCAGCCAAGGATATGGATGAGTATGAGCCGTGATGGATTGCTGCCAAAAAAATTCTCACAGATACATCCTAAATTTAAGACTCCCTCTTTCTCAACTATTGTTACGGGATTTGTTGTTGCAGTACCATCTCTTTTTACAAATCTGACAGAAATGACCGACCTCACAAGTATTGGTACCATCTTTGCCTTTATTCTGGTTTGTGCTGGTGTTCTTAATTTACCACCTCATTCAGGTAACAGTGAAAAAAGTTTTAAGATTACTTACATTAATTCCAGGTTTGCAGTTCCGGTAATTTTTGTGATTGTAATATCGGTTATTATTATTTTTAGTCCGGATTCAATAAATACATTATTTGACTTATCCGGAGACTGGAATGTAATTAAACCTAAAATCCCATCTTACCTGTTCATTGTTGTCTGTTTTTATGTTATTGTGTTATCAGTCAGGAAAAAATATTCTCTTATTCCGGTTCTGGGGTTAATTACTAATTTGTACCTGATCTCGCAGCTAGGAATAACAAACTGGATGAGGTTTATTATATGGTTGCTTATTGGGCTGGCAATATATTTCATATACAGTATCAGGAAAAGTAAATTGTCAGGTAAATAATGCAAAAAAGCCGGTTTTAAGTGAAACCGGCTTTTTTTATCATATTTAATTGACCATCTCACTGCATACTGTTTATATATTGGTTCAGCTCATCAATTGATGACTCGAAGGTAAATGCATCATTTATCTTAAAATAATTGTTCTGATCATAAGTCCTGGTATATGCATATTTTGCAAAATCAAGGCGTGTCGATTCAAAAGAAAATAGCATCAAAATTTGCTTTACCTGTGTAGTAAGCAGACAATTAGAATTAATTATCTGTTTGGCAATAGTAAGTTTACTGTCTTCAAACGATTTTGACGAAATGCTTTGTTTTGCGCTTTCAAAATCAGGTGGGTTCATTGGAACAGGGCATCCGATCTTACCGTTATATCCGGGTAAAACATACCCCGGCGGTGACAGTGGCGGAACATTTCCTTCATTGCTGGTGGTCGTAGTAGTTGTTGTAGTGGTAGTGTAAGAAGTGGTTGACTGAGCGTCAGAGTTAATATTAATATTTGCCGGGTCAACATTCATATTTAAGTTTACACCCTGAACTCCTGTACCGTCGTTAATATTTATGCCCATTGAAATGCCCTGGCTGGCCGGTTGGTTTACTCCCTGGACTGTGGTGCTGGTTGATTGTGTATATGTTGTTGTGGTTGCAGGTGTGGTGGTAAAAGCTACCGATGTCTGCTGTGGTTGCGGGGGAGGAGCCTGTGCGACCGGAACATCGCCGCGGTACGCTAATTTGTATTCACCTTTTTTGTTTTTTGTAACTGCAAAGGTGTACTCATTTCCCATATTAGGGAAAAATACAGACTTGTCAACACTACCCAGGTTCTGGTCATCAAATATGATCTTTACCTGGTAATTCTGGGCATTGAGACCGGTAACTTTTACATTGGTCTCTGGTTGTCCGTTTTGCCTGATACCGTTGAGAATAACAGTGAACTTTTCACCATTTTCAGTGTAAAAAATCACGTTGGTTGTCTGAGCAATAATCTGATATGCAAATAATACTACTGTTAAAATTAAAAATAGCCTCTTCATATTTATTATTATTTTAAGGTTGCTGACATATGCCTTAGCAAAAATAATGCTAAACTTAATTTCCAAATCATGAGCAAAATATGTTTTAAATTATTTAATCATGCAATAAATACCTCAAGTATTCTGGTTTCTGATAATGGAACAAGTTTTAAGATTTTTATTGTTGCCGGAATAAGTATTGTTTCTCCATTTTGCATAATTACAGAGCCGGAATCGTAGATAATATTACAACTTCCTGAAATACAAAGATATATAACAAAGGTGTCAATGTTCTCATAATTTCTTATCAATGAATTGTTTATGTTGATTAAACTGGTTGTGAAATACCGGCATTCGGTAATTTTTGAAGAATTGTTCATTATTGTCTGATAATCAATGCGGTAAATATCTTTGCCGCTGTAGTTTATTGCCTCCATAGCAAGTTCATAATGCAGTTCACGACGTTTACCGTTTTCCATGCGGCCCCAGTCATATATCCTGTAAGTGATATCAGATGTCTGCTGGATTTCAGCAAGAAGAATTCCTGCACCTGTGGCATGAATCAGTCCGGCAGGAATATAAAATACATCAGCAGGTTCGACATTCTCAAAGTGTAATAATTCTGTTAATGTATCATTTTCAATGCATTTCATCAATTCTGTCTTATTTACATTCCGGTTAAACCCTATAACGATCTTTGAATCTGTATCTGAATCTATTATGTACCACATTTCTGTTTTTCCATAGGCTTGATGCAACCTCATGGCCATATCATCATCAGGGTGCACCTGTACCGACAGGAATTCATTTGCATCAATATATTTAACAAGAAGAGGAAATTCAATTCCAAATTTCAGGTATACTTTCTCTCCTATGAGGTCTCCCATATATACCTCAATGAGTTCCTGAATGTTGTTGCCTTTCAGAAAACCATTCTTAACAACCGAAATATTCCCTTTGACTGATGATATTTCCCAGGATTCACCAATCTTCTTTTTTTTATTTATCTTTTTGTTAAGTATAGTTCCTAATTTTTGTCCGCCCCATATCTTTTCTTTAAAGATCGGTTTAAACTTTAAAGGATAAAGTGTATTCATCATTTACCAGTCAATTATTGATGCCAAAATAATTTTCAAAAATATTGATTTATTGGGGCATTTTTGTAATTTTAATATTTTGACGTAATATCAAAATTTAAGTAAACTATAATCATTGAAAATGACCGATTTGCCTTTTAAAGATGTGACAATAACGGTTTTCTGGTTCCGGAGGGATTTACGGATCGGGGATAATCATGGCTTATACAGGGCTTTACTTGAGAATATTAATGTTTTGCCGGTTTTTATTTTCGATAATAATATTTTGAAGGGTATTGAAAATAAGAGCGATAGCCGCGTGAATTTTATTTACCAGCAGATAATCATACTGAAGAAAAAGTTCGAGAGGGCAGGGAGTTCGCTGTTAGTGCTGGAAGGTAATCCTCTTTATGTTTTCGAAATGTTAATAAAGAGATTTAATATCAGTGCTGTATATGCCAATCATGATTATGAGCCTTATTCCATAAAAAGGGATGCAGAAGTGAGGGAATTATTATTGAATAGCAATATATTATTCAATACATTTAAAGATCATGTGATATTCGAAAAAGACGAAGTTGTAAATAACAACAACAAACCATATAAAGTGTACACACCATATTCAAAAAAATGGAAGCTATTATTGAATAACGTTTTAAATAATAAATATCCCGGTGAGCAACTTAATGATAAGCTAATAAAAAATGTACATTTTAATTTACCAACACTTAATGACATTGGTTTTGAAAAAAGTAACCAGCCATATCCTGAAATCTGGGTAGATGACGAGGTAATCAGGCATTATGCCCTGAACCGGGACTTTCCGGGTGTACAGGGAACCACCAGGTTAGGTCTGCATCTCAGGTATGGAACAGTAAGTATAAGGGAACTCGTAAGTAAAGCCGTCACTCTTAGCGAGGTGTTTTTGAATGAATTAATCTGGAGGGAGTTTTATATTATGGTACTCGCCAACTTCCCGCACATTGTCACAAAGTCATTTAAAACACAATACGAAAGCATTGAATGGATAAACGACAATAATCAGTTTGAAGCATGGAAAAAGGGAATGACGGGCTATCCGATTGTTGATGCGGGCATGAGAGAGCTAAACGAGACAGGATTTATGCACAACAGGGTAAGGATGATTACGGCAAGTTTTCTCACAAGGCAATTGTTGATAGATTGGCGATATGGGGAAGCATATTTTGCGGAAAAGCTTCTTGATTATGAGCTTGCATCGAACAATGGCAACTGGCAATGGGCTGCAGGATCGGGTTGTGATGCTGTTCCATATTTCAGGATGTTTAATCCATCAACCCAGGCACTGAAGTACGACTGCGATAATAAATACATCAGAAAATGGATAAATGAATTTGATACAAAGGAATATCCTTTACCTGTAATAGATTACGGGTACGCGAGAGAACGTTATTTGAAAATGATGGGTAATATTTTCAGGAAAAAATAATTTTTTCGATATTTTTTATACAGATCACTTCCACTCAAAAGTTTCAATAAGGTGTGATATATCTTTACTCAGGAATTCCAGTACCGGAGCTATCGAATCCTTATTGGGTTTTACATTGAAATACAATGCACCACGGAGAAAATGACACGTACTGTCGGTAAGAAAAAACTGAAGTGACGAAGCGGCATTACCCCTGATTTCGTATAAAATCCCGTACAGGTTTTTCTGAGGGTAAAGAATTGTTTTTTCATTAATGGCATCAGCTTTTAAGGTATGCTTGTAAACAAACGATCTTGAATCTTCCGTAAAAATGTTTAGATTCCCGTTTACTTTCTTATAGCTAATGTGTAAGGTAGCCTTGAATTGAGGAAATCCGATATTTAACCAGCAGGGTTCAGAATTGACCTCCTCATCTTTCTGTATTTGGCTGTAGGTTGGTAAATCAAACCTGTATGGGCAGTCACTTAAAAATGGATAGTAGTTTTTTTCCGGCAGACTTATCCGGAAATATCCGCGGGGCTTTGGGGTACTGTCGGGATTGCACGAATTTACAGAAAGTAAGACAGTGTAAGCAAAGAAAAAAAAGATGTACCTCAAAGCGGTCATGATTAAGATTGGATTGATTGATTATTAATTAAGTCGCGGTTGATTTTGACTTCTACCTGTTTTATACGGTTTTTATCTAACGATTTAATGGTAAATTCAATATCCCTGAATTTTATAACATCATTTTTTCCAGGTATCCGGCCTGTAATTTCAAGAATAAGGCCGGCAAGAGTATCAGCATCTCCTTTGCTTTCGCTAATGTAATTGTAATGAATATCAAGTATCCTGCAAAAATCTATTAGTAAGGTTTTTCCCTCGAAAAGAAAAAGGTCTTTGCCGGTTTTTTTAAATATCATTTCTTCGTCATCGAGTTCATCAGTTATATCTCCGACCACTTCCTCAAGAATATCTTCGAGGGTAATAATCCCGGATGTTCCTCCATATTCGTCAATAACAATTGCTATATGATTTTTCATACGCTGAAAATCTTCAAGAAGATCATTGATCTTTTTTGTTTCCGGAACAAAAAATGGCTGACGAATTAGTTTCTGCCAGTCAAATTCATTTTTTTCATGAAGGAATGGTAACAGGTCTTTGATATATAAAACTCCTTTAATATGATCCAGGTCCTCATCATAAACGGGAATACGTGAAAAGCCTGTTGAAATAATTAATGACAAGAGGTCATGATAAAATGAATGTAACTCAAAGGCTACTACATCCATTCGTGGAGTCATTATTTCCGTTACTTCAATATTCCCGAATTTAACGATTCCCTTTAGTATTTTTTTATTGCTGGTTATCTCGTTTTCTGTCAATGACAGAGCGCCAGATAAATCATCGATCGAAATGTTCTGCTTTTTTCTGGCTATTTTCTTGCTGACCAGTGAACTGGAATATATCAGAAGGGAACTCACTGGTTTTAATACATAGACAAGAATAAGTACTGGATAAACGATGAAAAATGTAAATTTTTCAGCATTACGGTTTGAATATATCTTTGGGATAATTTCACCAAATAATAAAATTAAGAAGGTGACAATAATCACCTGTGAGATGAACCACAGAGTCTTATTGTCACCAAAATCAAACAGAGAATTAGATATAAATGCCGACAGGACTACTACGCCGACATTAACAAAATTATTTGCTACCAGGATGGTGGCAAGTAATCTTTCAGGGGATTTTAACAAATCAACAATATGCCTGCTTTTCCTGGTTTTCTTATTGTTGATAAGATTTACCTGGTTTGGTGTCAATGAAAAAAACGCCGCTTCGGCACCAGCAATACAAGCGGATGCAGCCAATAAAATAATTATCGCCAGAAAACCGAGAATATCACCCGTTTTAATGGGATTAACCATAATTGTCAGTAATTCCACCGCGGGGTATGGATCTGCTTGCAAATTTGTTGATTTTATTAAAATTTAGAATGGTAGGTCATCTGCAGGTTCACTGATTGCATTGACTTCGTGAACCTCTTCTTCACTAATCGTTGCAGAACCATCGGAAGCAGAACGCGAACCAAGCAACTGCATTTGATTTCCAATAATTTCAGTTGTGTAACGTTTGTTTCCTTCTTTGTCGGACCATGCCCTGGTTGTGATCTTTCCTTCAATGTACAACTGGGCTCCTTTTTTTACATACTTTTCACAGATTTCCGCAAGGCTGCGCCAAAGAACAACATTGTGCCATTCAGTGTTTGTGACTTTCTC
>Ga0247841_10008119_pt1 | contig 15262 bp, 17 predicted proteins | sample LaCruzMarch2015__2_FD_192410 | JGI IMG/M metagenome (GOLD analysis project Ga0247841, IMG submission 192410) | Freshwater microbial communities from meromictic Lake La Cruz, Castile-La Mancha, Spain - LaCruzMarch2015_18m | ecosystem: Environmental > Aquatic > Freshwater > Lake | place: Spain...
TAGACCCTGTAAGGGATATGGGAACCGTAAATCTGGAGCTCATTATTTCTGATCTTGAAGCAGTAGAAAAAAGAATTGAAGTTATCGAAAAGAAAGTCAGAAATGTTGAACCCAGAGAAAAAGCTGAAGCAGAAATTTTAAAAAAGATAAAGGATGGACTTGAGGAAGAAAAACCCGCCAGAAATATAGGGTTGACTGAAAATGAAATTAAACAAATAAAATCACTTGGGCTTCTTACTTTAAAACCTGTCATATACTGCGCAAATATTTCTGAAGAAGATTTGGGTAAAAGCGATCATGATTCTGTGCTTGTTTCAAAAATAAAAGAATATGCCGCTAAAGATAGTTCTGAAGTAATTTCAGTCTGTGCAAAAATTGAAGAAGAAATTTCTCAGTTAGATCCAGAAGACAAAGTGATATTTATGGAGGAACTGGGAATTAAAGAGCTTAGCATTCACAAGCTTGTCAGAACTTCGTATCATCTTTTGGGCTACATAAGTTTTCTGACTTCAGGCCCTGACGAAGTACGCGCCTGGACAATAAAAAAAGGCGATAAAGCGCCAGTTGCTGCCGGCAAAATTCATTCAGATATTGAAAGAGGATTTATCAGAGCTGAAGCTATTGCGTTTTCTACCTTTATGGAAGCAGGAGGCTCTTTTGCAAAAGCAAAAGAAAAAGGCCTGCTGCGCTCCGAAGGAAAAGAATATATTGTCAATGACGGCGACATTATTGACTTTAGATTTAATGTCTAAGTAAAAAAGGGAAGAGAACTTGGACAAAAAAAAGGAAAGGGGACGGTTTTCTTTTGAGTAATTAAAAAAAAGACGTTTCCCTTTTGTGCACGGTTTTGGCTATTTTTTAATATTGCCAATAAAAGAACAAGCAATGGATCAATGCAAACAAAAGAGCGGAATTGTTGCTTTAATTCTTTTATCCACCCTCAAATTATGCAGCAGGCTCTAAAACATTATCTCTTGGTATATATTTTTGGTAATAAAGATAAATATTGTAATATATGTAAGAAATATGATTTAAATAAGCAGCAGGGGCTCCCATTTTTACTCCCGTATTATATGTCTGAGCAAAAGCCCACTGCTCATAAGTATGTACACTGTAATATTTTAAAATGTTCCTATTGGCAACATGGTTAAATTCATGTGAAAGTGTCCCGGCAATTTCCATCTCAAAGGGCATTTCATAAAATTGGCGCTTGGATAAATCCATATGCACTACAGTTCCATTTGCAGCGCCAAGTGCATCCGTAAGAGGCGTTTCTTCGATTCTGCTTACTTCAGCATATTGTGAATAAACCTGAGGATCTTTTTGAGCTAAAATATTTAAAGCCAGAGCGATGAGATTATAGAAAGCATCACTTCCTCCAATCTTTGAATCTTTACCCTGAGGAGCCGCAACTCCGGTATTTTCAACTGTTAAAGTTCCGGCCTGTATTCCATACTTTGCACAAATATTTGCAAATTCTGTAGAATTTACAAAGTTTGAAAATACAAATTCCCTTGAGGAGCCGCCATTAAGCAAGCCCATCCAGTTATTATAGCCACCTGGGTCTGCAGATCTGTCAAAAAAAGCCTTATACATTATTACTATGAACTGATCATTATTTAAATTCCTGTTTTTTAATTCTTCGCTAAACACAAAACCATATGCTGCCTGTCCGCCTGTTACTGTCCCGGATAACAGATTTCCAACCCAGTTAGCAAGACCATCAGGGTCAGGGCCCCTGTTCAGGCAAGTCAGGTAAAGCCTTGTTACAAAACTTGTCACATCAGACGTCTGGTCAGCATAAGCTGCTGATGGAAAAGTGAAACTAAGAATGAAAGCCAAAAGAAATATAGTGATAAAAATTTTAACTTTTTTATTTTTAAACATCTGTTCCTCCAAATAGCTAAACAAGAATAAAGTATGTCAAACATTTTTAAACCCGGATAACTTTGTTGTTAGCATTTGGGTTCAATATCAAAATACAGTTTAAAGTATTAAATTAATTCTGACATATAAATAATTTTAGTCAAATATTTGTATGAATAAAATTTTATTATTAAAAACATATAGAATTGTTATAATTTTAGATGTTTTTAATACAGAGCAATTTGCTTAAAAACCAGGTTTATAAAAACAAATAGAACAAATAGGGGACGGTTCTCTTTTGAGCACGTTTTTAGCTATTTATTACCATCGCCAAGGTTATATTACAAGGATATATAACAGACAACTTCGTATCATAAATTTATTAAATTTATGATAAAATAATCTAAGAGTATTTATTTTTTAAATAAAGAATATTTAATAATAAATAAATATTACACCAAAGCTAATATGCCTGAAATGATTCATGCTTATGTTATTTTAACGGTAACAGGTGCTATATGAAAATATCTAACATCTGGCGGCTTTTGCGAATTCTTCTTCTTTTTTCCCGAAAAACAAAAGTAAAAGCTAAAGAGATTTCAGAGGATCTTGAAATTTCTGTGCGCCAGGTATACCGGGATATCGAATGCCTCAAGCTTGCCGGAATCCCCATCTATTCTGATAAAAATGGTTTTACTCTCCTGCCTGATTTTTATATGCCCAAAATAAGTCTTGATATCCCTGAAATTTTAACCCTGTTTCTTTTATGCAGCTCCATAAAATCACAAAAAGGGACTCCATACGGCGAACTTTTATCAGCTGCCACCGATAAAATACTTAATGCTCTCCCCGACGGCATTAAAAAAGTATTTCTGACCTCAGATTACGAGGCTATTGTTGATTTTGGTCTTGACACTATAGTTGATTATAAAAAGATTGACGAAATATTCAAGCTCATTTATGAGGCAACTATTGCCAAGAAAAAGATCAGCCTAAAATATTACAGCATGGGAGCAAAAAAGCTTGGTAAAAGGATTATTGATCCATATGCTCTTAAATTTAACTTTGGCATATGGTATTTAATTGGTTTTTGCCATCAGAGAAATGAGGTAAGGACATTCAGGATTGACAGGGTAAGAAAGATTGAAATTCTTCAAGAAAATTTTAAGGTCCCCGAAAGTTTTGATATGGATGAATATTTTAAAGAAAGCTGGGGTATAATAAGGGGTCAAAAAACAAAAGTAATTCTTAAGTTTGCAAAAGATACTGCAGATTTTATTGCAGAATGCATCTGGCATCCTTCACAGAAACTCACAAAAAATACAGATGGCAGCTTAAATGTCCAGTTTGAAGTCGGAGGTTTGAGTGAAATCAAGATCTGGATACTTGGTTTTGGCGAGAACGTGGAAGTCCTTGAACCTGAAAATCTCAGGCAGGAGCTAAAAGATACAGCTGAAAAAATTAACCGTATTTACTCCTGATATTAATTTTTACAGCTTTTTTCAACTCTTAATGTATAAAATACAGTATCATGTCCTGTATTTTATACATATATAGTAGATATTTAAAAAACATAAGTAAAAATACCGAAGAAAACTCTATAACCAGTATTAAATCAGAGGGCTGAGTGAAATCATGATCTATATACCTGGTTTAGGTAAGAATGTAGATAGAATAGAGGACGGTTCTCTTTTGAACATAGTTTTAGCTATTTATGAATTGATAAAAATATATGGCTACTCCTCTCAGAACAAATGCAAGGATATTTATTTCCTAATCAATGATTTACGCAATAACCAGACTAAAAAAATTGTATGCTTAATTAAATATCTTTTTTGCCCATTTATTCCAGTTTAAAATTTCCCGTATCTATCCATTCATTTTCAAGTATGGTCCACCAGTCGGCAGCGAGTCCTTTTAAAACATATTCATATGGAAGCCATCCGTATCCTTTATTCCCCCATTCCGGACCCCAGGAATTTTTTATAAGCAGAGCTCCTTTTGTCTCAAAGCCTCCGTCTGTGTTTTTTATGATCATTTCGTCATCATATCCGACTGCAGCAACAGCATGGCCGCCCTCAACTTTGTCTGTTTCTGAAGGGAAAGGTATTTTCCCTTCGTTCCCGTCAGCACTGGCTACTGAGCTGTAAACCGTAAAACCAAACATGGCGGGAATCTTGGCCGCAAGATTTGTTTTTATCTGCACCAGTAAATCTTCTTTTTTAATTCCCTCAGGATCCAGCCTGAAATACTGAGCTGTCTGAAAATTCTGGGCATAAGAATAGCAAAATGCTCCTGGCTCATCATCAAATTTCTCAATGTCATATTCCCAGTATTTTTCAGGGACAACACCAAATAATACCATTGCCATCATTGTGGTTCTTATATATGCGCCGTAATCGCCTTTTTTCTGGAGCAGATTTCTTGTTGCTTTATATAAAAAAAGCCTTGAGCAGTCCACATAACTTCCAAATGCTTTTTTTTCAAAGTATTCTATAAGTCCGACAGCAGCATTTGCAGTACAGGAGCCAATCTGGCCCTGGTCTTCAACAGGGGAGCACCATTTTCTTAAGTCAGCTTTTGCAGGCAGTTTTTTTAGACCGGTCCCGGATATTCCTATTTTCTGTGCCATATTGCTTATCGAATTCCTGACTCCTAACCTTGTGCTTTTTAGTGACACTGTCTTGTTTAGTAAAGTATAGTCTCTAAAATCAGGATAATCAGGCAGCCATCCATAATGTTTGATTGGATTTGCATTCATTATCTCTCCTTTTTGTTATATATATTATTATATATAATACTATAAATAATAAATAATATAATACTACAAAATTAAAATTATATATATAAATATATATAGAAAAATATTAATATATTATATTAAATATATATAATTTTTATAAATAATATCTTTTACACATTTCAAATTCTAACTGCAAGCGTTACAGGAGTCTGGAATAGAGCAAGAATACAGCAAGAATACAGCAAGAATAGCGCAAGAATAGAGCAAGAATAGAGCAAGAATAGAGCAAGAATCATGAGTTTGTCATATTTATAGAGATAACTTCACAAATTTTTTAAATCTATGCATATCTGCACCATAAATTTGTGACAATATCATTATTGCCTCCCGATAAACCATAAATTGCCTCAACGTTTTTTAAATTACAGGAAGGATTATATATCTTACGAGGGGGTGGGGGTACAATTAGGGTGACAAAATCACTTAAGTGGTACGCTTGAGGTGAAACAAATATTAATTAAGTAGTACATTGAGTGTGAAAAAAATCAATTAATAGAGGTATACTTGGGTTGAAAAATCACATAATAATTAAAGTAATCCGGGTTTTTACCCTGTGATGTCCAAAACCCAAATAATTATGCTAAAACCGTGCTCAATAGAGAACCGTCCCCTAATGTGCTTAAAATATTTGGATTGCAGCTGCATCCCATTTAGAGTACAAGTGTACTCATGACAGAATACAAATTACACAACCGAAAGTTAAAGTAATTGTGCTAAAAGCGTGCTCAAAAGAGAACCGTCCCCTTTTACTAAATCAATTTGCGCTTGTTAAATCCGGCATTTGCAAATCTAAGCATGGCCTTTCCGTTGGAAAGCCAGACTATTTGGGCGTTATTTCTGGTATTTTTGAGCATTTGCGGGATAAAAAATTTTGCAACCGTTTCAGGTCTGTCGGCAAGAATATTAAATAATTTCCGGAAACCCTGCTCTTCGACTACGGGAGATTTTTCGCCGTCGGGTGTTTTGGTAATAAAATCAGTCAGCATCATTCCCGGTGAAAGACGCCCTGCCAAAACATCAGTTCCTGCAAGCTCCTTTGCCAACCCCTTTGTAAAATAGGTAATTGCATGTTTTGTCATGCCGTAAAGAATAGTTTTCTCTCTTATCATATTATTTGAGCCAAGACCTTCCATATTCCATATCTGGCCGCCGCCCTGAGAAAGCATATTTTTAGCTGCAATCTGTGAGCCATAAATCAGTCCTTTAATGTTGGCATCTATTACTGCATCAACATAAGTTTGATCCGTCTTATAAGCAAATTCATATGGACAGTTTTGGCCTGCATTGTTAATCCAGAAATCAATTCTGCCCCATTTAGCAGCAGATACATTCCAGAGATTTTCAAGTTCATCTTTTATTTTTACATTGCATGCCGTATATAAAACTTTATCTGTAAATTCTGCCAGTTTTTCCCTGGCCTGCTCCAGAGATTTTTCGCTCCTGCCCGAAATAGTCACATTGCATCCAGATTTTAAGAATTCACGGGCCATACAAAATCCTATGCCTCTTGTACTGCCTGTTATAACTACATTTTTCATTAAATTAACTCCATTTTTAAAAAAAGTTTTGATATATTAATAAACCTGATATTATAAAATTTCAGTACCTGTTTTCTTATTTTTTTATAACAATCATCATCATTATTATTATAAAGGTTTTTAATAGCTGCTGCTTTAAATATTTATATCTTCAGAAAAAGATGAAGATAAAGCTATTCAGACTATAGCTTTAATGCAGCAGTCAAAAGTTATTGATGTAACAAATTCAATATCAATTCTTGCAGCTAAGTTATGCACCAAATTTAAAATTCCAATTGCTGATAGTCTGATATATGCTACTGCAAGAATAAATGATGTAATAGTCTGGATTCAGGATTCTGATTTTAAAGATTTAGAAAATGTGTAATATTTTAAAAATAGTTGGTACTTTTAAAATTGCCCATTATTAGGTATATATTCTGTTCTCTTTTTTATCTTTTGTGTGATATATCTAAAGCAAGTTACTGCGATAAACTTGCAAGCTTTAATTACATAAAAGCTTATGGCAATGAACATACAGGACTTGAAAAGTTTAAATAAACATTAAAAATAGTAGATAAATTTTTTAGTGGAAAGGTAAAAACAAATGGCCAAAGTTGTGTGTCTTGGAATTCAGATTGTTGATATATTAGGAAGACCAGTGGCAGATATTCCGGAAGGGCAAAACGTGGCTTTACTCGATGAGATCCGAATTACTGTGGCCGGAACAGCGGGTGGGACAAGTGTAGATCTGGCCAAGCTTGGTGCCCAAGTCTATGCCATGGGAGCAATTGGTCAGGACGGGCTTGGTAATTTCTTGCTGAGCACAATGCAGAAATATGGAATCGACACTGCCTGTCTAAAGCGAAAGTCAGGAGTCCAAACATCATCGACCATGCTTCCTATCCGACCAAACGGAGAGCGTCCGGCCCTGCACGTGCCTGGTGCCAATGCTGAGCTCGCCTGGGAAGATCTAAATCTTGAAGTAATTGCCGCCGCTGACTTTCTTCATATGGGTGGCACCTGCCTGATGCCAAAGCTCGATGGTGAACCGACCAGAAAGGTGCTTGAATTTGCCAAGAAGAATGGCGTCATAACATCATTTGATCTGGTAGCGATAAAAAGGCCAGACTTGCTGGAGTTAATTGAACCCTGCCTCCCTTATGTAGATTATTTCATGCCCGGACTCGAAGAGGCAATTATGATGTGCGGGCTGACTGACAGACAGGAAGTCATTCGCTTCTTTTTGGAGCGTGGAGCAAAACATACTGTATTTAAAATGGGGGATCAGGGCAGCAGTATTGCTTATATGGAAAACGGCAAAATCATCGAAAAACGCATACCCTGTTTTAAAGCCCACGTTGTTGACTCTACAGGTTGCGGAGACGCTTATTGTGCAGGATTTATAGTTGGTATTTCATTGGGCTGGAATCTGGAAAAAGCTGGCAGGCTTGGAAGTGCAGCCGGCGGCCTTGTCATACAGGGTCTTGGATCCGATGCCGGTATTGTGGATTTAGACCAGACAATTGAATTTATGAATAAAGCAGAGGAATTGCAGATTAGGCAATAAAATAACAGAAAATCAAAATCAAAAGGAAGTATGATAAATGAGCGACAAATTATTCAAATTATTAATAATCAACCCAGGCTCAACTGGCATAAAAATATCAATTTTTGAAAATGAAAAAGAGAAATTGAGCACCAAAATCAGTTTCAATTATTCTGACGGGCAAAAAGGTGATAAAAAAATGCTAATTGATTTAGCCGGTAAAATTATCAAATGGGCAAAAGATAATCAATATCCATGTTCTGAACTGGATGCAATAGTAAGCAGGGCTGGATTGCTTTGCCCAATCCCAAGCGGGGTGTATTTAATAGATGAATTTGTTATCGAAGATCTCAATAAGAATACTATGGGCTGGCACGCATCAAATATGGGGCCATTGATTTCTAATATTATTGCTTCAGAAAATAACTTAATTGCTTATCTGGTGGATCCCGTTACTGTTGACGAGATGAGCCCAATTGCAAAATTAACAGGTCTGCCAAACATAGAACGCAAAAGTGTTTTTCATGCACTCAATCACAAGGCTATTGCGCGCCGGGCATGCAAAGAAAATCAAAAGAAATACGAGGAAGTAAATTTAATAGTTGCCCATTTGGGAAGCGGAATAACAATAGGTTCGCACGAAAAAGGGAAAGTTGTTGATGTAAATAATGGTTTAAATGGCGATGGCCCGTTTTCAACTGAGAGATGCAACGATATCCCAAATTGTGACCTTATAGACATGTGTTTTTCCGGTAAATACACTCGCGGCCAGGTTTACTCTTTAATTAGCAGCGAAGGCGGGCTGTATGCTTATTTTAAAACAAAAAACATCTCACAAATCAGAGACCAGGCCGACGCCGGCAATGAACTGGCGCAAAATGTATTATCAGCGCTTGCTTATCAGGTAAGTAAAGAAATATGTAAAAATGCTGCAGTGTTAAAAGGTGATATCGATGCAATAATTATAACGGGAGGAATGGCCCATGATCAGCAATTAATCAGCGACATTTCAGAAAGAATATGCTTTCTTGCGCCGATTTGGTTATATCCCGGAGAAGAAGAAATGCTCGCCCTCTGTGAAGGCGGACTGTCTGTTTTAAGGCAGGAAAGGAAAGCATTTAAATATACAGACTTTAAAAAATAGGGGACGGTTCTCTTTTGAGCACGGTTTTAGCTATTTATAGTTATTTGTAAATAAGACGCCGACTTTTTCTGGAAGACAACCTGTCTTTTAGAAGTTTTGACACTATATTTAAGTGATAAATATGTGAAAATAGGGGACGGTTCTCTTTTGAGCACGCTTTTAGCTATTATTTCCAAACCTGATACATAAAATAGGGGACGGTTCTCTTTTGAGCACGCTTTTAGCTATTATTTTTCCACATGATGATTGGCTTAACAATTAAACTTATAAAGATAATTGTATGTTTCAATGGGAAAGCCCCCTGTATTTCAAGCCAAAAGTACGCCATATTTCAGTCGAAAAGCACTACACGTAATTTAAAAAAATAATCTATTAAAAACCAGGTTATTTAATTTTTTATCCCTGACACACAGTTGTCAAAATCACCCTTTATAATTATCTCTATAGATACTTCTTGTAATTCCTTTTACAAAACAGGAAACAATAATAAATAATCAAAAACAACAGGAGATGATAGTTATAATGGAAACTAAAATTGCTGATTTTATTTCAAATATAAGGTTAGGAGAGGTGAAGGAATATAAAAATATTTCTGTCATACCTGTATTTCTAAAAGATGCAGCCGGACCAAAATACATATCACTGGACGAGGCGATAAGCTCAGGAGTACTCAAAATAAAAGAGACCAGCACAGGCGGAAACGTTCCTGAGCTGGTTGCCGAAAATAATGGACAGAAGCTGATTCTGCTTCTTGACGGAGAAGAGGTGACAGGTGCAAAGCAAAACCGAGTATTAAATGCCACAATTCTTCTAAACATTATGTCCAAAACCATAATTCCTGTCAGCTGCGTGGAAGCACACAGATGGAGCTATGTTTCAGAGGAGTTTGCAGCATCAAAAAATCTGCTTAACTACAGCACCAGGCTGGCAAAAGAAAAGTCAGTCAGTCAGTCCCTTAAAAACTCAAACAGATTCATGTCAGATCAGGGGGAGATATGGGACAGAATTGATGAAATGTCTGCTGAAATGAATGTAAAATCACACACAAATGCCATGAGTGATGTTTATAAGACCTTTGATGAGGATTTGGAAGAATACATCATAAATCTGCCACCCACAACGGATCAGAGTGGCATATTTGTATTTATTGACGGGAAAATTGCCGGCCTTGATGTTTTTTCTCAGCCAGACACCTATAGTAAAATTCATTCAAAACTTATTAAGAGTTACTGCATGGATGCTCTCAGGAAGGAATTAGCCAGAAAAAATATTAATTTGGAAAGAAGCCCCAGTTCAAAGAAAGAACAAACGGAATTTCCGAAAGCATCTCTTGAGAGAGCAAAATATTTCCTGGAAGAGACAAAGCTGTGTAATGAAAGCTGCTTTAAATCAGCAGGTCTGGGGGATGATTACAGATATGAAGGCCAGTTCATCATAGGTTCAGCCCTGCTTTATAGCGATACAGTTATTCACATGGCTTTCTTTAAAAATGATGATCCCTCCTCTGTATCAAAAAATCAATCCGGTAATATCCAGAGCTACAGAGACAGGATGAGAAACAGGACAATTTAATAAATTATTTCCCAATACTATTAAAGTTGCTTTTGTTTTTGATTGAAATAAAAAGGGTTTGCAGGATAATCACCATCATTTTTCAAACTTAAATAATTAGTTCATGGTGAATAAAAATTTTGTTTATTTTTTACAGGATGGCAATAATTATTGCAGCAGAGGATTTTTTGTTGCCTGTAATGCCTAAATCGCAGATTCTTTATTGAATAAAATTTTAATATTGAATTTTTACTGGTAAAATATAAATATTAATAATGTAATTATTTGAAGTGCAATATTAATTTTTAAAAATTGACTTTATGAAACTGAGATAAAAATGAAAAGTGTTTTGGCAGTAAAATTGAAAAAAAATGAAACAGAGGCTCTAAGAGATTTTAGGAGCATGCTTGCTAATAAGTTTAATGGAGTTGATTTAATTCTATATGGTTCGAAAGCAAGAGGAGATTTCGAAGAGTTTTCCGATCTTGATGTCTTAGTTCTAACGGGAACTGAAGTTAATAATGATTTGGAAGAGGAAATATTTAATATTTCTTTTAAAATAGAATTAAAATACGATGTAATTTTTGGTATCGTTGTTTATCCAAAAGTTTTTTGGAACTCAACTCTAGGGAATTCCATGCCGCTTCACTGGAATATTGACAAAGAAGGCGTAGACCTGGAAAGCATTTTAAATGAATATTGATCTTATTAATTATAGAAGAGAAAAAGCTAAGGAAACGTTGTTAGATGCGAAATTAATGTTTGATCATGCAAGCTTATTTTCTACGGTTAACAGGATTTATTATTCAGTATTTTATATTATATTAGCTCTGCTTCTTACGCAAAACCTATATTCATCCAAACATAGTGGTATCTGAAGTTTATTCAATAAAGAATTTGTTAGAACAGGAATTATCAAAGAAGAATTTGGAAATTTTTTTAATAAAAATTTTGAATTCAGGCAAAAAGGTGACTATGGAGATTTCATTGAATTCGAAAAAGATAAAGTAGCCACCTGGTTAAAATAAGCAGAAAATCTTGTTACCGCTATAGATGAAGTTATTGAAAAGTTAGCTAAATAGTCCTTGCTAAATATCTGTCTAAAATGCTCCAATTGATAAATTAATCGTCTAATCCTTTTCCATTTAAAATTTGCTGCATACATTTTTCCACCCTTGAATCCCGGGTTTTGGGTTGCTTGGGTGCGGAAAATTTTAACTATTTATTCTTTCTTGTATTTTCTCCCAAAATTTGCTCGCAGCAAAACCGAAATCTTTTTCTTCTGTAATTCCTCTTCCAATCACAGCATAACTATTGTATTCATGGATAATTTTACATACTTCCAAAAGATCATCGGTTACTTCCTCCCTTATTCCGGTAATAAAAATCTGAGGGTCATTTACAATATTTACAAGTTTATGCATGTATATTTTAATTCTTTCAAGTTTCAGGCATGGCAGCATAAAATGAGTAACTCCAATTGTTGCAGCATCTATGTATATTCGCTGGGAAGCTCCTTCATCTATATAGCCACCGTCTTTAGTATTATAGCCAGAATGTGTCATATCTCCTCCAACTATAGGAATTAACCCTATCCTGGAACATTCTTTTACTACCGATCTTAAAGTTTCAATTCCACCATGGGGGAATACAACTAATGCCTCTATGCCGGCATTTTTAATAACCTGCAGTATTTCTCCGGAACAAATTTCAGGTATATCAGAGCCAAATTTCTGATGATCATAGATAATTGGCAAATCAGTATATTTCCTGATAATGCTGGCACTCTTCTGAATGCCATCTTTTAATGCAATTGTCATTCCTATTTTATACCCCTCTATAAAATCAAGAGAGCATGTGGCCTCTACAATTTGCTCCAATTTTTCAAGATTGCCGAAATCACAGGAAATTATAATGCCGTGCTTGTCTTTTGGGAATGTTTTCATTTTAGTTTCCTTTTATTAGGTAATATTAAATAATAGGATAAGATGAGATATTGAATAAATTCTAGTATAATTTAAAACTAAATTAATTAATATTTTTACACTTAATTACAATATGTCAAGACCAAAGAAAAAACGCTGTATTTATAGTGATCCTGGATTAAGATATTTCAAACCAAGAGGAATACCTCTTACTGAATTAGATATTATCCGGATTGAATTAGATGAATATGAGGCTATAAGATTAAGTGATTTGCTTGGTTTGAGCCAGATAGAAGCGGCCAAAAGCATGAATATCTCAAGGGGAACATATCAAAGAATCTTAAAATCAGCTCATTTAAAGATTGCAAAAGCATTTGATAAGAATGCCGCAATGGAGCTAAAAGGTGGAAATGTAGATGTTAAAAGTTTGAACTGCAAAAATTAATTTGAAGGGTTTTATGAAGTGCATTACTAATGCATATATTTAAGAGAATAATAAGGACAGATGTGAAACCAAGAAAAATAAGAGACGTATCCTTTCCTCCAAAAGTTGCATTTTTTAAACCTCACGGTATTCCAATGCGGGAAATTGAAATAGTTCATTTAACAATAGATGAGTATGAAGCCATCAGGCTGGCTGATTATGAAAATCTTAAGCATTTTGAAGCTGCAATAAAGATGAACATTTCAAGGCCGACTTTTACACGATTGCTTGAAAGTGCTCATAAAAAAATCAGCAATGCTATAGTAGAAGGAAAAGCAATAAGAATAGAGGGCGGGGATTTTAAATTTTCCGATAAGATCTTTCAGTGCAGAAGATGCGGACAATTTCAAAATCTGCAAAATAAGCAAGACAAGGCAGACAATTGCATCAATTGCAGGAGTGACGAATTAAAAGAAATATTACCTGATTCTCTTAGAAGATTCAGAGGTGGCAGAGGGAATGAAAGTCTCTGATTATATTTTTTTAAAAACTTATAAAGTTCCCAGGAAATTAAAGTTTACCCATTTAAAAAATATCCTGTCGTAAATAATTATTAATTGACATTTGAACCATAGTTCATTATTATAGTATTGAACTATGGTTCATTATTTTTAAAATTAATTATTTATGAAAGAAGGAATGTAAAATGCCAGGAAGAGATGGAACAGGACCAATAGGATTAGGTTCTTTTACGGGGAAAGGCTTAGGTTTTTGTGCAACTTATGTTAATCCAAATAACAGCAGAATAGCTTCTTCTCAAGAAATATTTGGAAGAAGCCGGGGTGGCGGAAGAGGTTGCAGGAATTTTTATAATGAAACAGGTTTACCGGGATATGCAAGATATTCATTGGGTTTACCTGCATGGGGAAATGCAGGACATAGTCCTTATGCAGATAATCAGTTTTCTGAGCAAGACATTGATCTTAAACAGGAAGCGGAGTTTTTAAAAAACCAGTCAGAGTTTCTAAGCCAGCAGCTAAGCGGTATTCAGGCAAGATTAATCGAACTGGAAAAACAAAAAAAAGAAAAATCGGAAGACAAGGAGTAGCTTTAGGAAAAAATTGTATGACTTACAGCCAAGGCAGACTTGTTATAAAATATTTAAATCTGTTCTGGCTATAAGTAAAAAAAACATATTCAAACAATACTATTAAAATAAAACTAGATATAGTAATTAAAATTAAAAAATTGTATGTTTTTTATTAAAATTTGTAGCAATATAATGTGTATGTGCACATAATAAACTATTTAATATTTTGAAAGGAAAATTAGATGAAAATAGCAGTTCCAACTGATAATGAGTATACTTCTCCTCATTTTGGAAGAAGCCCCCAGTTTACAATAGTTGATATTATAGATAATAAAGAAGTTAAAAGGGAATTAATAGATAATCCAGGGCATGTACCAGGATTGATTCCGGAATTTTTAAGTAAAAAGGGAGTTAATTGCATAATTTCTTCCGGTATGGGCAACAGAGCGCAAGAATTATTCCAAGTCAATAACATAGAAATAATGCTTGGGGTTGAAGGTAAAATTGACGATATAATCAAGTGTTTTATTTCCGGTGAACTTGTATGTGGTGAGAGCACATGTAAACCTGAGTCTGGAAAAGGTTATGGAGTAGATAAAAGTGCCTGTGAACATAAATAAATGAGGAGGCTAAAATGCCAAGAGGAGATGGAACAGGTCCCGCAGGCAATGGTGCTGTGACTGTAAATGGTTTGGGAAGAGGCGGACAAAGTTTAGGCCGTGGACGTATGGGGGCCCAGGGTGCAGGAATAGGAAATTTTTATGTTTGCCCCGGATGTGGTGACAAGGTAGAACACAGGACTGGCATACCATGCATAGAAATAAAATGTCCAAAATGTGGTATACCAATGCTCAGAGGTAATTAAAATAAAATTTTTTTTAATAGAATAAAACTTTTTCAGGAGGAAATATGAAAGTTTGTTTATCATCTACCGGAATAACACTGGATGCAAATGTAGATCCGAGGTTTGGGAGATGTGTCTATTTTATCATTTATGATACCGCTACCGATACTTTTGAGTCTTATGAAAATGACAGCAGGAATGCCATGGGGGGCGCAGGAATCCAGGCTGCGCAAAAAGCACTTGAATATAAGGTTGAAGCAGTAATAAGTGGAAATATAGGCCCGAATGCTTTTAAGGTTTTTCAATCTGCTCAAATAAAGATTTTTACCGGAGCATCGGGAAGTATAAGAAACACTATTGCACAATTAAAAAATAATGAATTAACCCAGGCTGCTTCTTCAAATGTGCAGTCACATTATGGAATGGGCAGATAATTTATATAAACCGTGAGGTATTTTGTGATAATTTCTGTTGCAAGCGGTAAAGGCGGCACCGGGAAAACAACTGTAGCTGTTGCTCTGGCAAAATCAATTAATTACTGCCAATTTA
>Ga0247841_10008120_pt1 | contig 15261 bp, 20 predicted proteins | sample LaCruzMarch2015__2_FD_192410 | JGI IMG/M metagenome (GOLD analysis project Ga0247841, IMG submission 192410) | Freshwater microbial communities from meromictic Lake La Cruz, Castile-La Mancha, Spain - LaCruzMarch2015_18m | ecosystem: Environmental > Aquatic > Freshwater > Lake | place: Spain...
GTAGTTTGCGCATCAAGCGCCTTTCGTCGGTGCCGGGCTACTCCACGGTAACCGACTTCGCAAGGTTGCGTGGTTGATCAACATCGGTCCCCATTATGACCGCTGTATGGTACGCGAGCATTTGAATGGGAACAGCACATAAGAGCGGACTGACAAACGGGTGAGCTTTGGGGATCGGCAAGTGGCCCAAAACCTTACACCCAATCTTTTCGGGTTCCGCACTTGAAATCAAGATGATCTGCCCGCCGCGCGCGGCCACCTCCTGCATATTCGACACCGTCTTGTCGAACAACTCGTCGTCGGGAGCCACAACCACAACCGGTACCAACTCGTCGATCAAGGCAATCGGGCCATGCTTAAGCTCGCCCGCCGCATACCCTTCCGCGTGAATGTAGGAAATCTCCTTAAGCTTCAGCGCGCCTTCGAGCGCCAGCGGGTAGCTTGTGCCACGCCCCAGATAGATGACATCTTTCGCCTTCGCCAGGTCATGGGCGATCTGCTCGTAGGGCTTTTCGTCCCGCAGCATCGTCGCCATGTGGCGCGGCACTTCCATCAGCGCGCCGATCAGCTCTTCCTGCAGTGTGTCGTCGATGTGCCCACGCGCTTTGCCGATCGCAATCGCAAGACAGGCCAGAACGGACAACTGGCACGTAAATGCCTTCGTCGAAGCAACCCCGATTTCCGGCCCAGCCAACGTTGGCAGAATGGCATGGCTTTCGCGCGCAATCGTGGATGTCCGCACGTTGACGACGGCCGCGATCTGCTGACCGCCAGCCTTGCAATACCGCAACGTCGCGAGCGTATCGGCTGTCTCGCCCGACTGCGACACGAACAGTGCAAGCCCGCCCTCAGCCAGCGGTGGCTCGCGATACCGCATTTCAGACGCAACGTCGATCTCAACCGGGATTCGCGCGTACCGTTCGATCCAATACTTACCGACCATCCCAGCATAATACGCAGTCCCGCACGCCGACAGTGTCACGCGCGTCACCTTGGCCAAGTCGATGCCAAGATCGGGGAACGAAATCCCGCCTGTTGCAAGGTCGAGGTAATTCGACAACGTATGGCTGATGACTTCCGGTTGTTCGTGAATTTCCTTCGCCATGAAGTGGCGGTGATTACCCTTGTCGACCAGCATCGACGACGCGCTCGATTTGACCATCGGCCGTTTAACGGCTTTGCTGGTGCGGTCGAAAATTTCAACGCCGTCCTTGGTCAGAACGGCCCAATCGCCTTCGTCCAGATACGTGATTGAATCGGTGAACGGCGCCAGCGCAATCGCATCCGACCCCAGGTACATTTCCCCTTGGCCATGGCCGATCGCAAGCGGGCTGCCCTCGCGGGCGGCAATCATCACATCGTCGCGACCGGCAAAGATGATGCCCAGCGCGAACGCGCCTTTCAGCCGGTCCAGCGCCGCCTTGACGGCGTCTTTGGGCGACTGGCCGCGTTTCATGTTGTCGGTGATGAGGTGAACCACCGCTTCCGTATCGGTCTCGCTTTCAAACTCATAACCCTTGGCCGTCAGCTCGGCCTTCAACTCGCGATAGTTTTCGATGATGCCGTTATGCACAACGGAAACAGTCGGGCTCATGTGCGGATGCGCGTTCCGCTCCGTTGGTCGACCGTGCGTTGCCCAGCGCGTATGGCCGATACCGGTACGTCCAGTTAGCGGCTCGCTCACCAGACGCGCTTCCAGGTTGCGCAACTTGCCTTCAGCCCGCCGCCGCTCCAGATGCCCGTTCTCGACCGTCGCGATCCCTGCACTATCGTAACCGCGATATTCGAGGCGGCGAAGCGCGTCGACAAGGTCTGACGCGACAGGCTTCGAGCTGATGATTCCGACAATGCCGCACATGGTGACGTTCCTGACCTGATGACGCTGATTCTGATTTGAAAAAATGGGACGATTTACGACCGTCGCTGCATCATGATTCTGAACTTTTCAGCCCAACCCGGACGCTCTTCTTGCGTCGACCGTTCGAGCGCGAGACTGCCCGGCGCGACGTTCTTCGTAATGACACTGCCAGACCCGATATAGGCCCCGTCCCCGATCTTCACCGGGGCAACCAGCGACGAATTGGAGCCGATGAACGCGCCGGCCCCGACCTCGGTCCGATGCTTTTTGAACCCATCGTAGTTGCAGAATATTGTCCCCGCTCCCACGTTGGCATCCGCCCCCACGCTGCCATCGCCCAGATAGGTCAGATGATTGGCCTTTGAACGCGCGCCCATGGCGACGTTCTTGACCTCGACGAAGTTGCCGATATGGACGTCAGGGCCTAATTCGGCGCCCGGACGCAACCGCGCAAACGGACCAACCTTGGCACCATCGCCAACCGAAGCGCCCTCAATGTGGCAGTTCGCCCGAATGAGCACATTGTCCCCGACCGTCACGCCAGGGCCAAAAAACACGTTCGGCTCAACGATGACGTCACGTCCGATCTTCGTGTCATAACTGAACCAGACGGTATCGGGTGCGATAAGCGTCGCGCCATCGGCCATCGCCTGCGCCCGCATCCGCCCTTGAAACAGGCCCTCGGCGACGGCCAGTTGATCGCGCGCATTCACGCCCAGAACTTCCGTTTCCGGGCACACGACAACCGCTGTCGAAGCCCCGCGCGACCGCGCAATCTCCACCGCATCCGTCAGATAGAATTCACCGTTCGCGTTCGCATTGCCGATCGCCTCGAGCACGCCAACCACATCGGGCAAAGCGAACGCCATAACGCCCGAGTTGCACAAGCGCACCGCACGCTCGGCCTCGCTCGCGTCTTTCTGCTCGCGGATCGCGACCAACTGGCCCGCCTCGTCTTGCAGCAGCCGCCCATAGCCGGTTGGATTAGCAGCTTCAAACCCCAGCACGGCCACCCCCGCACCCGCCGCCAAGGCATCGCGCAAGCGCTCGATGGTCTCAGCCGTGATCAACGGCGTATCGGCGTACAGCACCAGGGTGTCCCACTCCCATCCAGCCATCGCCTCGCGCGCCGACAATACCGCGTCCGCCGTCCCCCGCTGAGTGTGTTGGATGAAAACTTGCGCGTCCGGCGCTTGTTTGCCGATTTCTTTGGCAACCCCATCCATCCCCGGCCCGATCACAACGGCGAGCTTGTCGGCGCGGGCGCAGGCACTCAACGCCAGCACATGGGCAAGCATCGAACGTCCGCCAACCGCATGCAGCACTTTCGGCATGGAAGACTTCATGCGAGTGCCTTTCCCAGCACCAAGCACGATGATGAGGAGAGGACGGCGTGGTGTCGATGAGGTCATGACCAATCCCGAATATCTGCGGCAGCGCCCGACCGGTTCGCAGCACGGGGTCTGCAGGTCGCTCGCGGCTAAAAACGTCCGCCATCTGTCGCATCAAATAATGACACGGCCAGATGACAAGCAAGACGACGCGAGGACACATTAGGTCGCCGATTGTTAACGCGGCCCTCTCCCGGCCGTTAAGCTTGTTTGCTTTCGATGCTTTTTTGACTCCGCCCGGGCTCAAAATACGCTCATCCACAGGCCGGATGCCCCGCGAAAAGACCAAGCCGTTGACCCGCTGCCCCGACTCATAAGACGAAATTTACCAAACAATTCGTTTCCCTAAGGACCAGACCGGGTCCAGCCGTTTTTCAAATGAGGCGCTACGCATGTTCGACGTCCCGGCCACTGAGCTTTCGTCCACGGCAGCGTCCAACCAAACAGCGCGCGCCAGCGGTCTGCCGCGTGGCTATGTCGCTGCCTGGGCCGGTTTGACCTGTCTCGCCGGGCTCTACATCGCTCAAGTCGCGCTCCAAACGGCGAGCATTCCGGCCCTGATGAGCGGCGCCCCGGCTGCACTTCCCCAGCAAGCCGAACCTGGCCTCCAGGCCGAGTTGGCCACTTTGCGCCACAGCCTCGCCGAATATCAACGCGATGTGGGCCGCCTCCGCAGCGACCTCGAAACCCGCCTCCCCGACGCTGGAACTGTGGCGAGCTTGTCGGCGCTGGAGGAGCGGATGTCCATGACCACCGGCCTCGCGGTCTCCAAAGCCACGCCCGCCCCGATCCCAGAGACGCCGGTGCCAGCCTTCGATAGTGCACCACAAGTGCCCGTTGTGACCTCGGCCGCAGCGCTCGAAGCCTGGACCGGCAAGCCAGCAGCCGGAACGCCGGTCCCCCGCCCGCTCGCGCTCGAAAAGCTCGCCCCTCCGATCGAAACCGGCAGCATCGCAGCCTCAAACCCGGCCATCAGCGTGCAGCCAGGAAAGATGGGCGGCCAGTTGCCCAAAGCAAATCCGCCCCAGCAACAGTCAGCCATCCAGGCACCGACTGTCATAGCCGCAGCACCACAGCTCCTACCCACCCCGATCAACGCTGCAGCGCCAGCAACAACCGCGACACCAACCCCGACGGCGACCGCCATCGCGTTCGGCCCCCCCGTCGTCAAAGCCGAACCCAAACCGTTCGCCGTTCAACTCGCCTCGGGCACCTCGATCGACGAAATTCGCTATAGCTGGTCGATCCTGTCGGAACAGAACGTCGACAGCCTCGGCAAGCTCCAACCGCGCTACACCGCCACCACGAGCGAGACCGCAGGCCCAAGGTTCGATCTGCTGGCTGGCCCGGTAAAGACCGCAGCCGACGCCAAGCGCATCTGCAAATCGCTCGCGTCGCGCGGGATCGATTGCAAGGTGGCGTCCTACAGCGGTGAGGCGTTCTGACGCCTGACCTTTGCCGACAGCCCCCAGCACTGGACTTTGCCGCAACATGACTGTCATAGTCCGCGCTTAAGACCGGCATCGTCAAAACTGCCGGAAAGTGCCAAGGTTGCACGCGAGCAGGCAACCAACGGCAATGGCCCGACGGCTCTGCCGCAACTGGACGTTTAGCCCATTGCAGATGCGGGTGTGGCTGCAGCGCGCAGCCCCCCAGGAACCAAGCATATGAAAATCAACGGCCGCCACCTGCGCACCATTCGGCTTCGGCCTGACACGTGGTCTGTCGAAATCATCGACCAGACTTTGCTGCCGTTCCGCTTCGAAACCCTCACCCTGTCGAGCATGGAGCAGGCGGCCCACGCCATTTCCGTCATGCAAGTGCGCGGTGCCCCCCTGATCGGCGCGACGGCTGCATATGGCGTCGCTCTTGCCATGCGCACCGATCCATCCGACGCGTCGCTTGAACACGCCATGCGCTACCTAGCCAAGCAGCGCCCGACTGCCGTCAATCTCGCCTGGGCATTGAACGAGATGGGCACCACCCTGCGCATGTTTTCCCCCGCGCGCCGTGCCGCCGCTGCCTACGCGCGCGCCGCTGAAATCTGCGACGAGGATGTCGAAACGTGCCGCCGCATTGGCGTCCACGGCCTGGCATTGATCGAACAAATCGCGGCCACCAAGGCCCCAGGCGCTCCCGTCAACATCCTGACCCACTGCAACGCAGGCTGGCTCGCATGTGTCGATTGGGGCACGGCCACCTCGCCGATCTATCAAGCCCACGACAAAGGCATCAACGTTCACGTCTGGGTCGACGAAACGCGCCCCCGCAACCAGGGCGCCTTCCTCACCGCATACGAACTCGGTGCCCACGGCGTTCCCCATACGATCCTGTGCGACAACGCTGGCGGCCACTACATGCAGCAAGGCTCGGTCGACCTCTGCATCGTTGGCACCGACCGCGTCACCCGTAACGGCGACGTCGCCAATAAAATCGGCACTTACCTCAAGGCACTGGCCGCCAAGGACACCGGCGTACCCTTCTATGTTGCCTTGCCGTTTTCCACCATCGACTGGACGCTGGACAGCGGCCGCGACATTCCCATCGAAGAGCGCTCAGCCGATGAAGTCCTGCACATCCAGGGTCGTCTCGACAGCGGCAGCATCGTCGTCAGCCAGATCGGCGCGCCGGGCTCGCCTGCCGCCAACCCGGCCTTCGATGTCACCCCTGCCCGCCTCGTCTCCGGCTTCATCACTGAGCGCGGCATTTGTCCCGCAACGGCGGACGGCCTTCTCTCGCTTTACCCTGAACATGCAGCAGCCACGGCCCCCAAACAAACGGCATAGCAAAATGGCCCCGCTCAAATCAGCCGCCATGACCCAAACGGCACGCCAAGAGCTGGAGGCGCGCGAGGCCGTCCGTGCGACCGCCCGCGCCATGTCGGATCAGAAGCTGTCGCCCGGTCGCTCGGGCAACGTCTCAATGCGCTTTGCCAACGGAATGCTGATCACCCCGACCGGGATGGCCTACGATCAAATCGGGCCCGCCGATATCGCGTTCGTCGACGCCGATGGCCACGTGCCTCCGGGCAGCCGCAAACCCTCCAGCGAGTGGCATTTCCATCTCGCAGCCTATGCCGCCCGCCCTGATCGCGACGCCCTCGTCCATACCCATTCGCTGCACGCAACCGTGTTGGCCTGTGCCCATAAGTCCATTCCAGCCTTCCATTATATGGTTGCAGCCGCAGGCGGCATCGACATCCCGCTCGTGCCCTACGCGACCTTCGGGACAGATGCGCTGGCAGCCAACGTCGCGAAAGGGCTGGCCAATCGCGACGCCTGCCTGATGGCCAATCACGGCCTTGTCGCCCTCGGTCGCGATTTGCCGTCGGCCCTGGAACTTGCCACCGAAATCGAAATTCTTGCCGAGCAGTATCTCAAGGTCCTCGCCATCGGCGAACCCCACATTTTACCCGATGCCGAGATGGCCATCATCCTCGAAAAGTTCAAATCGTATGGACAGCGCGCGCAAGCATGACCTTTCGAACGCCGCACCGTCAAAACCGGTACGTTATGCCGAACTGAATAACCCCGAGCGCCGGGTCGGGGATCTTGATCGAACCAAGCGAACTGGGCGAAGTCGGATTGGTATAGACGTAATCCACGCGCAGACTGAGCTGATCGAGAACCTTGAATTCCGCCCCCGCGCCCACTTGAAATCCAAATGTGGTGTCCCGGTAGATGCGCCCCAGGTCGGTTGCCATGACCTCAGTGGCACCCACCCCAGCGATCCCGTAAACAAAGAGCGACGGCATCACCAGGACACCGGCCCGCGCGCGCGCCGACAGCGCCCAGTTGACGTCCACGGCCCCCGGCTTATCGATCACCAAGCCATCGTAAGCGTGTGAACCGCTCTTCGCCTCGGCCTCTCCGCCGATGATGAAGTTGCCGATCTTCTGGTTATTTCCCAGATAGGCGCCATAACCCGATCCAGCCGTCACCCCAAAATAGGTGCCGCTCCATGGATCACGAGCCTGTGCCCAAGCCAGATCATGACGAAGCGTCAGACCCGCTGAAGCCACGGCGAAGATCGCCGCGCCCTTGAAAATGATACGCACTATAAACGCTCCCTACGCACGCAACGCGCGCTACACCTCCACCGGCGCAACGCGATGCGAGCCACTATCGAAGCGAAGGGTTAAAAGGACGTTAACCAAAACAGCTGCAAACCTGCAGCACACGTCACCTCACGATCACCCCATGAGCGGCCGATTTAATTGATGCCGCGATCCCAATCGGGCGTGATGATTTTACAAACGTTGCGCCCGTCGATGACCTTGCGTCCAGCTTGATCCATCGTCCAGATGTTGTGGCAGCGGCCGGCAAGTTCATGTCCGGTTCCGCGCATCTTGATGCCCCATTCACACACCGCCGCCACTTCGCGATCGACTTGCATGGTGTGGATCACTTCAAGATGAGTGATGTCGAATGCGTTGAATTCCAAAGCGAAGAACTTCATGATTTCAATCGGGCCGTGCGCTTCAATCGGGCCTTTCAAGCCAACCATGCCCAGACCGCGCGCAAGCTTCGGATCGACCTGGGTCGCCAGGCGAGCGCCCTTTTCAAAAGCTTCCGCAATGGTAATCGGATCTCCCGCGCGGAACGCTTCGAGCGAGCGTCGCAGGACTGCGGGAATTTCAAGTGATGGCCGGATCAACATGTTAACGCCTTGAGTGCAAAGCCGGTTTCGACAACTTTGACGATGAGCGCATGCGGCTAGGCCGCTGGCAAGCCCCAACGATGTCTAAAATAGACAAATCGAGAATTCAGATGACGGTCAGCGCAAAGCGCGAGCCTAGCAACGATGAGACCAAACAAAGAGCGGTGGTGGAGCTAAGCGGGATCGAACCGCTGACCTCTTGCATGCCATGCAAGCGCTCTCCCAGCTGAGCTATAGCCCCGTTCCAAGGGTTGACCCGGTCGCGGCTGGAAACCGTGCGTCCGGAGGTCGGTTCAATAGGCGCTTCGATTCCAAGTTGCAAGCCAGAAGTTAGAAAATGTGCGCTTCGCTCAACGGTGCAGCATCAGCGCGTTTTTAATCACGCCAGCTCCGCTGATGACCAGCCGAGCGGCGCGCGTCAGCGGAGGTGTTTTGCTGCGGCGACTTTTTCCCGCCGACATCATGACAAACCCGCGACAAAGCGCATGGCGTGCGCTATAGGCCCGAGGATGCGCGTCATCACCACAACCCCGGATTTGCAGAAGGCCTGCGAGGAACTCGCCAAGTCGAGCTTTGTCGCGGTCGATACCGAATTCATGCGTGAAACAACCTTCTGGCCGGTCCTTTGCCTCATTCAGTTGGCAAGCCCCGACGTCGAGGTCATCGTCGACCCGCTGGCTCCTGGCATCGACTTGGCGCCATTTCACGCGCTGATGATGAACGAATCGGTCGTCAAGGTGTTCCATGCCGCCCGCCAGGACGTCGAGATCGTGTTCGCCCAGACGGGCAAAGTGCCCAAGCCCGTGTTCGACACCCAGGTCGCCGCCATGGTGTGTGGCTTCAACGAGAGCGTCAGCTACGTCAACCTCGTCAAGAAGGTCACGGGCCTGGACCTCGACAAGTCGTCCCGCTTCACCGACTGGAGCCGCCGACCGCTGACGCCGGGACAATTAACCTATGCGCTGGCCGACGTGACCCACCTGCGCGATGTCTATAAATACCTCGCGACCGAAATGACGGCGACCAACCGGACCGAATGGGTCGACGAGGAAATGGCCGAACTGACTCAAATCTCGACCTATCAGACGCTTCCCGAGGATGCTTGGAAGCGGCTGAAGCTGCGGGTCAAAAACCGCAAGGCATTAGCCATACTGATCGAGTTGGCGGCATGGCGGGAACGGCTGGCGCAAGGCCAGAACGTGCCGCGCGGGCGTATCCTGCGGGACGAGGCGCTGTTTGATATTGCCAACCAAGCCCCGACCACCGCTGACAAGCTGTCGGAACTGCGCACCCTCAGCGATGGTTTTGGCCGGTCCGCACGAGCGAAAGAAATCCTCGACGCCGTCAAGCGCGGGCTCGAACGCGATCCAAAAACGGTGCCACCGCTGAACGTCGCAGCGCCGATTTCCGCTGAAGCCACTGCAACAGTTGAATTGCTGAAAGTGCTGCTGAAAGCTGCGGCCGCGCGACACCGGGTGGCGCCACGGTTGATAGCCGACACCGAAGAACTCGAACAGATTGCATCCGAGCAGGTGTCTGCGGTGCGCACGCTGACCGGCTGGCGTCGCCAGGTCTTTGGTGAGGACGCTTTGCGATTAAAGCAGGGTCAATTGGCATTGACGCTCAAGCGCGGTGAAGTGGTCGCAATCGCCGCCGAGCCGGTCGCCGCAAGCTGATCAGCCACGCACAGCAACAACGACGGCAGCGACATAAGGGCTGGCCCCCCCAAACAAAAAAGGCACGGACGAAGCCGCGCCTTTGGCCGTGGACGGTGTGTGGATATCAGGACTTCAGCTCGGTAATGCGGTCCTTCAGCTTGAGCTTCTCCCGCTTCAGTCGAACAATCTCCAGATCGTCTTTACTTGGCCGGGCCAAGGTTTCTGCAATCTTGCGTTCAAGAAGCTTATGCTTCTCAGTCAGCTCTGAGAGATGAGTCGATAGTGACATCCAATCCTCCGATAGCGTTTTCACAACACTGTCATCGTGACAGAACTGTGAATCGCTGTCCATTGCGCAGCGCATCATTTTTCGCGATGTGATTGAGAATTTGACGCCGCGCGAGGTTCAATTTTTCGCGAATACCGCACAGGACCGCGAGCGCCAGCTTCGCCAAATGACTTACAAATCGTCTGCTCTGTCTCGCTGGACCGGCTTGCTTGAAACAGAAAACACGACGATAGTCCCGCGCACGGGGGGACGGCTGTCGAAGGGTGTGACTTGGTTGCGGAGCAATCCGCAACAGGCCCGGACGCTCACTCATTTCATCGAACGCCAGGGGCGGCGGACAGTATGGCAGGGCAAGACGAACGCGAATTGCGCGACGAACTCATCCGCTTGCGCGGCGAACACCGCGATCTCGACGCCGAGATTGCGGCGCTGGAGGCCGCTGCCATTACGGACCAGCTCCACATAAAGCGATTGAAGAAGCGCAAACTGGCAATCAAAGACCGCATGATCAGCGTCGAGGACCAGCTACGCCCCGACATCATCGCCTGAACCTATCGTCCCGCACGTCCCTGCGTCGGCAACTGCCGAAAAAATCCGATCTTCTTTCTATGGTTGACCGCCAGCACAAACCCCGGCACAAGGGTCCGCTCAAGTCGGAGCGTGGCGCAGCCTGGTAGCGCACTAGTCTGGGGGACTAGGGGTCGCAGGTTCAAATCCTGTCGCTCCGACCAATAAAATCAAAGGGTTACAGCGTTCTCGCAAACCCTCAAAAAACTTCCCTGGTACGGCCCTGGTACCGGAGTGAGTATCCTTCTCCCCAAAAAGTGAACGCTGAATCGGTGTCCCGACCAGGGATGTACCAGGGAGTAGTCTTCGTCGCGCCTCTGGTTTGAAGGTCGCGGTCGAAGCTCAACGCGACTGATACACCGTTCGCCTCTTGACTCATGTTCGAGTTTTGTTCTTCTCTCTATCCATGAGAAAAGGCGAAATGAACCGATCAGCAATCGACCGCGACTATCCGCATCAAGTGAGCCTGCCCGCTGAGGCGTCGCGTGGTGGCGACTTCGTGACGATCCAACTATTCTGCGAGGGGTTGAGTCTTTGCCCGCGTGGCTACAGTTTCCGGCGCGGGGATCGATACTTCATCGCATTCTGTTTCGCCGATCGCGAACACGCCGAACGCTTCCGTGTTCGCTTCGCTGGCGAGATGATCGACCCTGCGAACCGCCCACGGTGGCCATGAGGAATACCGTACCGGCTCGCCAAGTTTACGACCTTCCGATGACCGGCGATCAACTAAGCGCCGACGTTGGGGCGTCACTTCGACGTAAAGTCATACGGTGGAAGCTTGCGCGCCAACAACCGGTGACTGTCGTTCCAACGTGCTTGTGCGTGAAGTCGGATTCCAAATTTTTGCAACATCGCCAGACGTTCATCCGGCGTGTGTTGCATCAAAAAGCCCCGGACAGGGCCAAGCGATTGTAGGACCGAATCCGACGGGCGTACGCGCTCAGCCATGCAGCACCCAATGACGGCGTCCCTTGCAATCACAATGCCGTTTGGACTGGTTTCGGGATGCTTTTTCAGATCACGGAAGTTGGCCCCTTTTAGCATCTGAGTCACCAGATCGGCGACGGAAGTCCCGCACTTCCCGCGACCCAAATTCGAATCCGGTCGTGCGCGGCTTTCAAAGAATTCGGACACACTTGCCAGCCGGTCTGAGTTCGCCTGGGTGTCCGCGTGATGCTCAACGGCTTGTGCCGCCTGCATGGCTTCACCGCACCGGCAAAGGGCGTCGAAGACCTTCGCGTCGTCAAAGATCGAGAAGGGGTCGTCGTCATCGTTTGTGGGGGATTGGTCGGAGTCCGGGTCTTGCTGACGTGGTGCGGTGTCCTTTGGCCATACGTCCAAGAGTGCGTCGCAAGCTTGCGTGAACGCCTCAGAGACCGGCGGGGGCGACTGTGCCGGAACTAGGTTGCGCCGGTCGCGGCGCGTTCGTCGATCAAGTGTCATGACGACTCCTCATATAAAAAGACCCTTCGCGATGCACGGCAATGGCAGGAGTCACCACGGCATGTCCGCGAAGGGTGTTTCAGCCTATCGTGGCGAACGCGCGCCATCTGTCGGCTAACTCGTTTCGGTCACGACCTCGGGACCGGTTTTTCGATGTGGGTGAAGAGCGCTGAGCCAGCGTTCGGTGGCACAACTTCACCTGCGCGTTGTGCTGAAATTCGGTCAGCGGCGGTCCAATTTTCCACGCCTTTACCACCGCGGGCTTTTGCGGCAAGAGCAGCACGCGGGTCGGGACCTTCGGCCTCGATTGGATCAAGACTTTTTAGGTATGCGACTGCTTTTTGACGTTCGGAAGGAAGCATCATCCGTGGCTTCTCACCTAGCGTCGAGACAATGGCAGCGTCCAATTCTGCCGGTGACATATTGCGGAACAACTTCGCGCCGGAGACATCCTCCGCGCTCTCAGATGCCGGTTTGGCTGCCAGTTGCGTCGCTGGTACAGCCCATGAAGCATACTCGTCCGCAGAAAGACTTTCCGTGACAGCAATGCGCTGGTCTGGCGTTAGATCATGGACCGACCGCTCACAATTGATCCGCTCTTCAGGGGTCGCGGGTCGACCCATGAGCCGCGAACGCTCGTCGATAGCGCGTAGGACGAGCGCGCGAAGTGACAGGGGAGCGCGGAACAGTTCCGGCGTCTGCCTCGCATGGGAAGCCAGTGTACGGATTATACCGTCCTCTGGGGTCAGTTCGCGACTGAGATGGACCGCGTCAGCCAAGACCCAATGTTCAAAACCGGCAAGGAGTCGGTCGCGTTGCTGAGGCAGCATATCTGGGTAGTTTCGCTTCAGCACTTTGTGTGCGAGCGCTTCGAGTTCGTCTTTGGAATATCGTTTGTCGGTCATGTGATTTTACTCCAGGGGTACGGGGGGATGTCGGGGGACTTACGCGCCGGTCGGCGCGAACAAGTGCGGATGGTTGGTCTTGAGTGTCGCAAGTGCTGGGACGATTCGTTCAGCCCGCGTGTTCTGGCTAGCGCGATAATTCGTCCGGTCGTGCGGCGCGGAAATGATGACCAGCAGTCGCTCGATCAAAACGGAGCGTTGGGCCACCGACAAGTTGGGATATGCCCCGGTCAACGTCTGCGTGACTGCTTCGATGTCTGCTGCCGATGGAACATGTGGGTAACCGTCCGGCACTTGGTGGTTTTCGGTGGTCATGGTGTCGAGTCCTTTTTGTTGGGTTTGGTCTTCGGGGCTATTCAGGCGAAACGTTCTGGCGTTGCGCGCCGGAGAACGTCCAGCGTGCGGGGGAGAGTGTCGAGTAGTTCGTCGATCGGGCGCGGGTCTGCATCAGGTTTGATAACGCCGGTCGCGTAGACCGAAATCCGGGAAACGACGCGCGGCGCGTACGTTGGGTGCAGCCTCGTCAGCATGTTGAAGATCGCGCCGAACACCCGGCGTTCGCGGCTCGACATTTCGGGCGCGACAAAGTCCGGATCGGCCTCGCAGTTGACCGGGCGCTGCAGTTTAACGGGCTTCAATGTAACGGGCTGGGATTTTTTGGGTCTGGCCATTTTCAGCGCCCCCTTGTGTTCGAGAACAACTGTGGGTTCTGGTCAAAAAGTGCCGCCAGTTTCGATGGCAGACGCGCGACTTGCTCACCCATTGACGGGTGGACCAAACAGTCGGACGGACCGGCTTCGCTTGCCCAGCGGGCGACCTTTTGGGCGATGCTGCGAAGCCGGTTTTCTGACAACGCGGGGAACTGTTTTTTGACAAGGCCGCAGGCCGATTTGTAGACGGCGCATTCGTCGTTGATAATCATGACGTGGTCTCCAACTGGGAGACTTCGGGCACGCGCATCTCGAAGACTTCAGGCATCCGAAGCTGCAAAGAAATAAGCTCTGGAATAACTCTCGATAGCTGCTTTTCGGTCGAAGCTGGCAAAAGACTCAACGACGTGTTTGAGGGCGCGCCACAAGCTAAATCAATCATCCGCGCGACTGCCAGCTTCATCCCGAATGGTAATTCCGGATGACAGATTTGAATTGCGGCAATGACGTGTTTTCGGACAATACCACCGGGGTCCGGCGAGAACCTTTCATCCGGGGCTTTACGCGTTGTTGGAAGGCCATTTTGATTGCGTGGGGGTGGGCCTTTGGATACCATCTTTGGATCAATCACTGGCCGTCTCCATTCGAGCTGGAGGCCAATTGCGCGGTGAGCTTGGCTTGCTGTTGATCGCGGTATTTAATCCCGTTTAAAACAAGCATTCGCACGGTTTGCGATAAACTTTCAAATCCCGTATGACCTGCGAGCAATTCTTCGCGTGCAATGTCTTTGATTTTATCAAAGACGTGAGGGGGGAAGTCCACACCGACATGTCGCATTCTTTGACGGGGTGTGCCGACAGGTTGGGGTGTGAGGGTCATGGAGCAAATTCCTTTTACGCGGGACTACCAAAGAACTTCATTGGTTAATTGCTATCACGTTTGAGACAATCTGTCTACTGGATTCGTTAAGATTTATCAAAATAATTCAAATTGACGCCGATAAAATTTAGCCAGCCGGTGCCACAATCTGATTATGAGAGCCGCGACGGATTGGCGCTTCCGTCGTGCTGGTTTGCGGTAATGACGTTTGTTAATTTGTCCCTTTCCAGTAAAAAAGGACACGAGTAACCAAGCTGATGCCCAAGCGCCAGAATTATGAAATGAATCAGCAAGATTCCTGAACTAACGGCATATTTGCTATTGAAATTCTGGGCACTGAGCGCAATATGGTTGTAGATGCGCGCCATCCGGCGTGTGTTTGAATCTGCCTTCCCGAGGGTCTGAACAGCGAAATCCGCTGCGATGATCCTCAGCTCTCACAAAGCCATGGGTCGCAGCGGATTCAATTTTTGCTCGGTGAGTCCAATTTAGTCGATTGCCTCACCGATTTCAAGGGCTTAGCCCAAAGGAATCGTGCCATGCATAAAGAAAATGATGTTGTCGACGCGTCGACGAAGAGCTTGCCGGACTCAGTCACAAGATGGTTAGCCGGTGATCCCAGCGAATGGCTTGAAGGATACGAAGGTTATCTAGATGACTTTCCATCCTTATGTGATGGGATAGAAACCCTATATGATTCGCATGACGAACTCGTAGACTTTCTCCATGACGCTTACTTGAACTACGCTGCAAAGTCGCGCGCCGGTAAAGGCGTTGACGTTGTCCCGGTGCCCCCTCAAACCGCCGCTGATCGTCTTTCGATGATCGACGAAGCCGCAATTAGGACCGCATTCAATTTGATCTTTCACGATCCGGCGAAGATTAAGGGGCGACTTGTTGTTCGACCGTGTGAGGAGGCTAGTGCGCCCGGTCTAGCAAATACAGGTCGCGAACATCAG
>Ga0247841_10008121_pt1 | contig 15261 bp, 13 predicted proteins | sample LaCruzMarch2015__2_FD_192410 | JGI IMG/M metagenome (GOLD analysis project Ga0247841, IMG submission 192410) | Freshwater microbial communities from meromictic Lake La Cruz, Castile-La Mancha, Spain - LaCruzMarch2015_18m | ecosystem: Environmental > Aquatic > Freshwater > Lake | place: Spain...
CAAGCTGGCTGCGGCAAGCAATAGGAAAACAAGCGCGCACCTTGTGCTTCAACAGCTGGGCATTGCAAAATATTTTTCCACCGTGATGACAAGCTCGGATGCGCCTCCAAAACCTGACCCGGAGATGATCCGTCTCGCGCTTGTTAAGAGCGGCACGCGCGCAGACGAGGCTGTTTTTGTTGGGGATAATAAGGAAGACATGCTGGCGGGAGAGGGCGCGGGTGTGCGCGCAATTATGATTGATGGGATGGATGATGCGGCGTGCGCTGCTTTTTTGAAGGAATTTTTGGGTTAGTTTATCTCTAGCACACCCTCTTTGTTTTCTATCCGAAATGAGTGAGATGGTGCATCTATGGCAAGCGAAAGCGCGCAAGACGAGTTTGCGCTCGCGGAAAAGTTGCCTGCCGTGAAAATGATTGAACCGCCACTGCTATCAGAAGCGAGCGCGGCTTGTTCTGTGTCGCCCCCCGCCAGCACAAGTGTTGCTGACTTTCCTTTCACCTCAATCTCGCGCACATTTCCATTGCCAAGCGAGCAGGCGGACTGCAGCTTGGCGGAGAATTCTGAGAATGATGATTTCGAGAGCGACATGTCAAGGCGCGATTGCGCGGCAGAGGCGAGGCGCGAGCTTGCGGCATAGACTATGCCGAATGCCGAGAGAAAAATGAGAAAAACAAGCAGGGTTTCGATTGAGGCTTGCGCGCGGGAATTGCGACTGGTGGGTGCGCGCATGCAAATGCCAACCTATACGCACTTTTTCGTGAAAGTATCGCAGCTTTCAGATGTGCAATCTGCATCTGCTGCGCAGTAGTCTCCGCTCATGCCTTTTGTAACACCCTTGTCAGAAATCTCGAGAACTTCATTTGTCTTGGCATCTGCGCTTGCAGCCGCTTTAGATGCGCTTTTCAGCATGGTGTTTGCAAGTATTACGGCTAAGCCGAGGATAACCACCAAAACAACGAGCATTTCCGCGGAAAGCTGCCCCTTTGCGCCCATTACCCCACCCCAAATTAAATATCGCATACGCAGATTAAAAGGTTTTGGGAAAAAAGAGAAAACTGTTGGGGCGAGTGTGAATGAAGCTTGTTATTTGCGAAAAGCCAAAAGTTGCAGAGAAGATAGCATATGCCATAGGCAAAGGAAAGGCGGAGAGAAAGTCTGTCAACGGTGTGTCATATTACGAGGTAGAACGAGACGGCGACCATGTGGTTGTGGTTTCCGCAGTGGGGCATTTGTACACCTTGCGCCAGGCAGAAGGCTCGGGAGGCTATCCTGTTTACAATATTGAATGGGCGCCAAGTTCAGAAGTGGAAAAAGAGGCGGATTACACCAAGAAATACGTGGATGCAATAAAGAAGCTCGCACCGGGCGCGGATGAATACATATGCGCGTGCGACTACGATATCGAGGGTAGCCTTATTGGCTATAATGCCTTGAGATTTGCCTGCGGCACAGAAGTCGGAAGCCGCATGAAGTTTTCCGCGCTTACTTCGGATGACTTGGAAACCGCTTATCTTGATAGGGGAAAGCTTGATGTTGAAAATGCGCTTGCAGGAGAGGCACGCCACATGTTGGATTGGTTTTATGGGATTAACCTGAGCCGCGCGCTTATGGCATCCATTCGAAGCGCGGGCGCAAGCTACAAGCAGACCATGAGCATAGGCCGGGTGCAGGGACCAGCACTCGCAATTCTTGCCAAGAAGGAAAAGGAGATATCTGCTTTTGTTTCAAAGCCATATTGGGAACTTTGGTGCAAGGCAAAAGACATCAGGTTTGACCACGTGCGCGGAAGATTTGAAAAAAAGGAAGAGGCATCAGCCGCAATGACTGCATCTGCAGCGAATGGCAGTGTGGAAAAGGTGGAAAGGAAGGATTGGCTGCAAGCACCCCCGCCGCCGTTTGACCTCACAAGCCTGCAAGTCGAGGCGCACCGCGCATTGGGCATTGCACCCGCAAGGACATTGGAGCTTGCGCAGACTCTTTATGAAGCATCCATGATTTCATACCCGAGAACGTCTTCGCAGAAGCTTCCGGTGAAACTGAATCTGAAGAGGATTGTGGAATCACTTTCCAAAAATCCAGCTTATGAAAAAATTGCAAAGGCGCAGATTGCTGAGGGAAGATTCACCCCAGCAGAAGGAAAGAAGGAAGACCCGGCTCACCCCGCCATACACCCAACTGGGCAGAGAGGGCAAGTGGGTGAAAAAGAAACGCGCTTGTATGATCTGATTGTGAAGAGATTTTTGGCATGTTTTGGCAAGCCTGCAAAGCGCGAGACGCTCAAGGTGTCGCTGCTTTCCGGCACAGAGCACTATGCAACTTCGGGCAGCAGGACGGTTGAGATGGGTTGGTTTGACGCCTACGCACCTTATGTGAAAATGGATGAAATCACGCTTCCTGCTTTTGTTGAAGGCGAGAAAGTCGCAGTGTCTGGCTTCAAGGTGGATGAAAAGAAGACTCAGCCTCCGCGGAGATATACCGCAGCTTCCATAATTTCAGAGCTTGAGAAGATGAACCTTGGCACAAAAGCGACCAGGGCGGCTGTGATTGAAACCCTTTTCAAGAGAGGCTATCTCGAAGGAGAAAGCATCAGGGCAACACCTTTTGGCTTGGCAGTCTATGACTTGCTGGCAAAGGTGGCGCCGGAAATCATGGATGAGGAGCTTACCAAGTCGATTGAAGAGGAAATGGAAAAGATTGCCGATGGCGAGAATGAAAAGAAGGCGATTGAAGACGGCAAGAAAGTGCTTGATGCGATACTTAAGAAATTTGTTGGCAATGAAAAGGACATTGGCTTTGGGCTGCTCTCAGGTCTGAGGCAGAAGGATTTTGCAGACAGCATGCTCGGCAAATGCGTAAAGTGTGGGGGAGACCTGCGCGCTATACGCTCGCGCATGGGCAAGCAGTTTGTCGGCTGTTCGGGCTATCCGGAATGCAAGGCGACCTATCCTCTTCCGCAGGAAGCAAAAATCATGCCGCTTGGCAAGGCGTGTGAAAAATGCGGCACGCCGCTTGTGCGCGTGATAAGGAAGGCAAAAAAGCCGTTTGAGATGTGCATCGACCCAATGTGCGAGACAAAGAAGAATTGGGGTCAGCCGAACTACCAAAGAACTGCGACGGCAACCCCTGCGACAGTGACAAAAGCAACTCCATCCACAACAACAAGCGCGCAGCTGGTGGTAAATGTGGATGCGCCTATTACAAACGCAGCACAGGCAACGTCAGTAGCAGTAAATCCAAAAACAGCATCTATTCCATCTGCCTCAACAGGTGCAGCTTCGACTCCTGTGAAAAAACCGACCCTGAAGAAAAAAGCGCCTTCAAAGAAAAAGAAAACCGGTGAGAAAAAATGACGACTGGGAATATTGTGATTTTCATCCCGGCTTACAATGAAGAGAGGACAATAGGCTCTGTAGTGCTGCTTGCAAAAAAATACGGAGAGGTTTTCGTTGTTGATGATGGCTCGGATGATAAAACTGCGGAGATTGCAAAGAAAGCCGGAGCGAGCGTGATAGCGCACAAGAAAAACATGGGATATGGGGCAGTGTTGAAAAGCGCGCTTGCTGCCGCGCCAAAGATGGATGCTTCTGCTTTTGTTTTCATGGATGCTGACGGACAGCATGATGCGGATGAAATCCCAGTTGTAGCGAAACCCGTTCTGGATGGAAATGCTGATTTGTGCCAAGGCTCGCGTTTTTTGGGGAAATTTGTTTCAGCGCCAGTTGGAAGGCGTGAGGGAGTGGCTTTCATCAACAAGCTTACAAGCGCACATAATGGAAAAAAGGAAGTGGATGCGCAGTGCGGCTTTCGCGCGATTTCAAAAAAAGCGGTTGAGAAGATATTGATATCTGAGGACAGGTATGTTGGATGCGCTGAGATGGTGGCATCTGCACAGCACGCAGGCTTGAGAGTGATGGAAGTGCCTGTGCATGTGAAGTATTTCTCGGAAAGGAACAATCCTTTCCAGCAAGGCGCCGGGCTTGTTGATTATGTGGCGGGCCAGATGATAAAGAAAAACCCTCTTGCGCTTTTTGCAGGAGTGGGCACATTGATGCTTGTAATCTCTGCGTTGATCGGCGTGTTTGTGGTGGATACTTTCTACACGAGGCATGAACTTGCCACAGGCTCTGCATTTCTCACCGTGTTTTTCGGGATAGCCGGCATGATAATGGTGCTCATCGGCCTGAATCTTTACACTCTTAAGAAAGTGCTTGAGACGAGGGAGAAACCGTGAAAAGGAAGAAAGAAACGGCGCACGCCGTAAAACCGATGGCGCCCCCTCATAGGAAAATAGTGGAACGGATGAGCGCCAATCTGCCGGTTCTTATCGTGCTTTTATTCTGCCTTGTTTTTGCAATCCGTTTGGGTGCGCTGCAGCCTGAACTTTATTTTCAGAAAGTTAGTGTGGACGGCGAAGTGGGAGGAAACAGCTATGCTTATGCATCGGAAAATTCACTTCTTTTCAAGCTGCCGCATGCGCAAGACATGGGCGTGCGCGCCTTGTTTTTTGGGGGCGGGAGTGTTTCATCGATTTCTTATGCGAGCACAGATCAGACTGCCAATGTCACAATGATATTGGTGAATGGGGATGTTGCATGCTCGCCATGCATTGCAGGCGAGAAATATCCTACAGAAGCGAGTGGAAATATTGAAGTTGAGATTTTTGCAGAGGAAGCGTCACTTGTTGCGCAGGCAAATAATTGGCTTATGAAGCGCGCATTCTTCGAAAAAACCATGATGACTAATATTGATGCTTTGGTTACTGTCGAGCTTTCAGGTGGATGGCGATCATTCCCAAACTCCGCAGTGCCTTCTGCGTTTTATGGAGAGGACGCGCCTTTTCACATCCATCGCGTGCCGATAGGGGCAAGCCACTTGTTGCGCCTGCAGTGGCCTTGGGCGGAATATACCTATCTTTCAACCATGCCAGCGTCGCTGATTTACATGGCGTTGGGAGTGAGCCACCAATATGCTTACAAGCTCTGGGAAATCCTTCTGTTTTTCCTGCCAGTTGCAATATTCTACCTTTTTTCACGGAAGCTAACAAGAGACAAGGACGCTGTTTTCCTGTTTGCCTCGCTCATTTATCTTTTTCTGCCAAGCCAGGGCATGATAGTTGGCGGCGGAGCAGACTTGTTCATGTACGGCATGACCGCCCACACCTTCGCCACATCACTCTCGCTTCTGTCTCTTTTATTTGCCTATGAGTTTGTAGTGGAAAGAAAAAACCGTCGTTTTTGGCTTTCCCTGTTGTTTTTTGTGCTTGCAGTCGCATCAAACCAGAGGATTTTCGTAGCGCTTGCCATTGGCATGGGTGCGCTTTTTGTCCTTTCACTTGTTTTTTCGGATGCTAAGAGAGCAATTCTCCTAGGCATTGCATGCGCGGCAGCAGTGGTATTTTTGCTTGCGCCTTTTGCCATTAATATAAATGGCCTTGCAGGATATTCTGTGCTAGGGGGGGCGAACACTGAAAGCTTGAGCGGGTCGCTGGTGGGTTTTTTCCAGCTGGGTTATTTTGCCCTGCCATTGCTTTTCATCGCAGGGATTGTTGCGGCAATTTCAAGGCGCGAGAAGTTTCTTCTTTTCCTTTTTGCCATCTGTGCGCTTGTTTTTGCCTTTGCCACGAGCCCAGAAATGAATAAACTCGTACCGTTCCTTGATGGCTTGCGCTTCATGCCATCTTTTTTCCTGCCAGTATTTTTCATTTCCGGCGCAGGGGCTCTGCTTGTTTTCGAATTTGTGATTGCTCGAGTGGAAATAGTGGGGTGGAAATTGAAGCTTGATAGGTTGGATGCAACCGTATCATTCTGCCTTGCCATCCTTGCCCCGCTTGCCGTGCTTTTCGCATCAGTGGCATTATCCACGATGGACCAGTACCGTGGCGAGGCAGCGTCGCTTGCTGTTGCCGCGGAATATTCCGAGCTGCAAGATGCATATGGAATAATTGGAGATGACTGCGTGTTTATCCAGGGAAGGATGGATATTTCACAATATCCGATTTACGAGCAGGGGTTTGAGAGAATTATTAACGCCCAGATGGATTCGTCTGACGGCATTATTAATGCGATGGCAAACGCACGCTGTGGATATTTGCTTTTGGGCAATGTCAAATCAGTTGCCAGAGCATCGGATAATACGAGATGGCAGGAGTATTTAGGTTTCAAAAACGAATCTCGCTTGGAAGAAATTGCCTATGGGGGCAGCAACCGGCTGTTTGCCCTTAAAGGCATTGATAGAGCCGCAAAATTGGAAAGCGACAGTGCACGCGTAGATTGGTATTTTTTTGATTACGATAGGGGAAACGTTTTGGGAGAATGCTTGGCAGATAATTGCACAATCAGAATAAGACGGGATTCGCTTCCGAGCACACTTGCCTGTGGCGCCGCCGCTGGATGTGAAGTGCTGTTTGATTTGGCAGGGAACGCATTTTATGTTTCCAATATTTCGCGCGGGAATTTTGACATTATTCTTGAGCCTCGCCCAGCCGAGTGGTTTTACCCTTTTGTTTTCATAGGGGTATTGGTGGCGCTTGTTTGCAAGTATATCGCAGGAAAGCTGCCAGGCGCCACTGTCTCAAAGACGAGTGGCAAACTCTTTTAGGAATTCGTCCAACTTTTCTTCAGGTATCGTGGCGCCTGCCGCAATGTTGTGCCCACCACCCACACCGCCGACTTGCGCACAGCATTCTGATAGGATTTTTCCTAAGTTTAGCCCTGCTTCTACAAGTGCGCGCGTGCCACGGGTGGAGAGCTTTATCCGACCAGGAGCCTCCAATGAGAGGGCAATGATTGGCTTTTGACGCGAGCCTGCAAAAAGCATGCCCGCCACCACTCCGATTATGGAATCGGGAATGATGCCGCGCGCGTCCAGAAGCAGGAATTTGCCGATGTCCTGCGTGTTTTTTGAGGCAAACTCTATCCCTGCTCGAAGGTTCTTGCGATGCTCTGCCAAAAGCACGGAAGATTCCTCATAGGCGCCTTGGCGCTGAAGGCAGACAGACACGCCAAGCTCAGGCCTGCCGTTCCTGCCGCATGCATTGAGAAGCGTTGAAAATTCGGATGCATCGCGAAGCAGTGTGCCTTGAGGCATGCGAAGCAGGTTGTATGTGTCGCCCACAAGGCGGTTTGCCGCTTCAGGTGTTGAGCGCATGGCAACAAGCTTTGCAAGCGAGGAAACAAGCGCACGGCGCTCGTCGAAGGAGAGGTCTGAGTATATGCGCCAGCGTTCGCCGTCTTTTTGCGGGATGTCAAGTTCCTGCAAAAGTGCGTTGCATGCATCATCCTGCCCTGTGATGCCCGGCAGGTAAGGCTCGTCAGCGTAGAGAAGGAATTGTTTTAATGGGCGACTGTTCCTGCCAAACAACAAGATGTCTTTTTCCACTGATATTGCTCCCTGCGTTACCGCGAGGTCGAGCATGATTTTATTGAGGCTGCGAAGCGGCGCCTGAACATCACCCACAGCACCCACGACACCCAGCTCCACAAATTCCTCGAAGACAAAATAGGCGCAGCCGGCTGCAGATATGTCGGTTCCGCCGTCAAAGCCAAATGCATGCGGATTTGCCTGCAGGTGCGAATTGCTTTTCGGCTGATGATGATCTATCACCACGACGTTGCCGGTTAGTGCATCTATATCTGCCGTTCCACTTCCAAGGTCGACGAAAATAATCTCCGACTCTTGCGAGATTGAGGCAAGAAATTCCGCATCCAGCTTGCGCACCGACTGCGCACGATAAGGCTTGCCCATTTTTTCAAGCGAACCGGCCACTATGGCGCCAGATGTGATGCCGTCGCAATCAAAATGGTGCACCACCAGCGGCTCGCGCATGCGCATGACTGCCCCGCGCGCCTCGGCGCAGTGTGCCAGGAAACCATCAATATTGCCCATAGTGGTTAATTTGACGGCGCAGTTATAAAATAAGAATGCAGAAAATTTGGATATGGACGTTGAAATGGCGCCTGACGTGGAAAAGAAGGTCAGTGAGATAGTGGACGTGCTTTCCTATGGGCATGTCAATGAGTTTCGGATAATCTGCATGCGCTCAAGGAATGCAACGGCTCGCGCTTATGCCAGGATTTGGAATTTGCCGGATATTTGGCAAAAGGCGCTCTCGGTTGGCACGTTCTACATAATCGAGGTGCTGACCCAACACTATGACCCGCTAAGCGAGGAGGAGAAAGAGAAGGTCATCATACATGAGCTGCTGCACATACCCAAGACGTTTTCAGGCGCGCTTCGCCCCCATGGCGGCAAGGTGAAGATAAATGCAAAGACAGTTGGGGTGTTGCATAAGATCTACAAGGAGAGGAAAAAGGAACTGGAGACTGAGAGGAAGAAGCGGCTTGAGGTTGCGGAAGCCGCGTTTTGATGGTTGTTTGATGCAGAAGAAGATAGGTTCGGATTTGATGAAGGTGGTTTGATGATAATTGGCGCGATGAACGACCCGAAGAAAAACATCGCAGAGGAAATTGCGCTTTTTGGCGAGATGGGCTTTGACTATTTTGAGATGACCATTGAGGCGCCGGGCGCGCATCCCGACAAGCTGCAAAAGGAGAGACAGATTATACTGGATGCACTTTCCTCGTACAATTTCGGCGTGCTTGCGCACATGCCGTGGTATTTTTCAGTTGCACATCCGTATTCCTCAATACAGGAGGCGATAAACCGTGAATTTTGCCGCGCATTTGACACCGCTGTTGCATTCGGCGCGAAAAAAGTGACGATGCATTCAGAGTTCTTGCCTTCAGGCATCCAGGAAAGGCAGGTGCACACTGCAAAGACGATTGAGAATGTTGGGAAACTGCATAAGGAGGCGCAGGCACGCGGTTTGGAGCTTCTTGTGGAGAATTTCAATGCAAGCTCATTTTCAATAAAGGATTTCAAGCAGCTTTTCTCAGAAGTGGATATTGGCATGACGTTTGATGTCGGGCATGCCTTTACCTCAGATGGAGAAGGGATGGAAAATTATCTCGCGCAATTCAAGAAGCGCGTGAAGCACGTGCATTTGCATGACAACGATAGGCGCACAGACCAGCATTTGCCGCTTGGCGCAGGAAAGGTGGATGTCGCACGCGCAGTAAAGGAGTTGAAAGCGTTTTACGACAGCACCATTACACTAGAAGTGCATTCGCAAGACAGAGAGTATCTGAAAATTTCGCGCGAGAAGCTGGAAATTATGTGGTATGGAAAAAGGAAGTTCGAGGAAAACAGGGAGTATTTGTACCCCGAGGCAAAGAAAAATTAGTTCTGATTAAAAATTAAACGCAGACAGCTTGTAGAAGTGTGGTTCTTTCTCATCCCCACATGCGATTATGAGCTCCAAGCGCGAGAGGTGTGCGATTTTGACCTGCTCAACGAGCTGTTTTGAAGAGGGGGATTTGCCCGGGAGAAGATAGATAAGTTGGGAAGGACGGTTTTCCATCCTGCCAACACCGGGCGCGTAGGCGCGAAAGTATTGTGTTGTTTTCTCGAATGGGGCGACCATCCTGCCGGTTTGGCGGATTAAGAAATAGACTGAAAGTGCGAATGGGAAGATTTTATCATGCTTCTTTTGCGCGGCGATGTTGGAGACGAGCGTGCCTTGCGTCAACAACCCAGGCCTGAAGGCCTGGGCTTGTGTTGCAGAAGGGGAAGCCGCGCCCAGGTGCTCCTCCGCGCTCTGAAGAGAGCGGCTTCCGCACCTGGGTTGTTGAGTGAATTTTGCCTTGCCTATTTTTGCCAGGTAGCAAGCTTCGAGGGGCGAGAGGAGAAGCTCCCCGTCTTTATGCATGCCAAAGCCAGCCTCGCGGAATTTCTGAGCAAGCGCAACGTCTGTTTCCGTGAAAAGTTTTGCGTTTTTTGATATTGGTTCGAGCATGGAGACACCGTTATTTTGATTTTGTTTTCTTCTTTGCCACCTTTTTCATTATAAACCCAATCTCATCCTCATCGAAAAGCTCGTCAAATGCGGTTTCCTTCTTTTTTGCCACTGCCTCGAAAAGCGGAAGATAGCCACCAGCCTGTTGAATGGAACAGTGGCACATGCGCGCTATTTTGGAAAGCACGCTCCTGCGCAGCGTGCGCGAGGATTTGGTAGCCCCCATTGCACGGATGTAGTCAGGGTAGGCAAACTGCACGTAGCTGTGTGATGGTGATGATTTGGAAAGTGACACACCTGCCGTCATCAAATCTGACGAGTAGCGCAGGTACCCCCAATATTGCGTGTGTTTTATCCTCCCGTCAAACACATCTGCGCGCGAGAGTTTTTCATAGCCTTCTGCCAGGTCAAACGGCTTTTCACAGGCGGTTGGGAGGTTTTGCGCAATCCAGAGCTTGAGCGTGTCATGGTCCACGTCTGACGAGAAGGCTGCCTTGCGCGCATCCGCGTATTTTTCAGACTTGAAAATGTCGCGCATGATGTCGAATATGTTTTTCTCGCGGTCGCGGCTTGCGGAAGTGTTGCGTGCCCGTAGGTCGTTGAGCGCTGCGCGGATGTCGCCCGCTGCCGCCAGCGCGATTTTTTCCGCGTCTCCATCTGCGAGTGCGAGATTGCGCACAACTGCTTCGCGCTTCAGGAAAGCTGTGATGGTGGAAACGTGCGCACGGCGAAGCTCGAGCCGCTGGCAGTGTGTTTTTATCGATGATAGCTTTTTGTCATAATAGTCGGCAGCTGTTAGGATGATTGGTTGACGTGCGTTTACTATCACCTTGGCAATTGCGCCTGCACCGCCCCTATCCGCTGTTCCTGAAAGAGAGTCTGCATCATCTATCAAGATGAGGCGCGTGCCGCCGAAAAGCGATGCCGATGACGTGGCGTGTGAAAGCAGCGTGGTGACATTTTCCTCGTTTCGAAAGTCGGATGCATTGAACTCGAAGAGTTCCCAACCGAATTCGTTTGCAATCGCGTGCGCAAGCGCAGTCTTGCCAGTGCCTGTGGAGCCAGTCACTAGAAGAGGGGGCTGCCTTTTTCCTTCCTGCCAGCCCATTACCCATGCCTTTGCAGCTGCGATGGCAGATGGGTTGCCGATGATGGAGGAGAGCGCCGGTTTAGCCTCGGAAGATGCCATGCCAATAGTCAGTATGGACGGGTTTTAAGGGTTTGCGTTCCAAACACGAAACTATGCTTATCGGCGTGGTGGGGGCGCCCAACAAGGGCAAGAGCACATTCTTTGCGGCAGCGACATTAGTGGACGCACAGATTGCAAACTATCCATTCACCACAATCACTCCGAACCGAGGGGTGACTTATGTTCGCGCGCCATGCCCGCATGCGCAACTTGGCTTGCCTGCGTGCAACCCGAAGAACAGCAAGTGTGAGAGGGGTGTGCGCCTTGTACCGATCGGCATGATCGATGTGCCGGGATTGGTGCCGGATGCGCACACTGGTAAGGGGTTGGGCAACAAGTTTTTGGACAGCATACGCGAGGCAGATGTCCTTATCCAGGTAGTGGACGCCACGGGAAAGACTGATTTGCAGGGGAATCCGTGCGAGTCCGCGTCACCTGCAGAGGAAGTTGCTTTCCTACAGGAGGAAATCGCACTTTGGCTTGCAGACATCATGCTGCGTGGAGCGAAGGGCAAGGGCGCGGCGGGTTTGGCAAACTCACTTACCGGCCTGAAGATTACTGATGGGATGTTGCATAAAGCTGCACTAGATTGTGGGTTGGATGTTGCGGCCGGTGCGCCGGATGTTGATGGGACACGACGGCTTGCCAGGAAATTGGTGGAGATGAGAATGCCTGTCGTGGTTGCGTGCAACAAGATGGATATTAAAGGCGCGCATGTTGGCTTTGAAAAGGTGAAATGTGAGTCGGGGCGGCCTTCTATGCCCTGCAGTGCCGCAGTTGAACTTGCCTTGCGCAAGGCAGAACGTGCTGGTGTTGTTGAGTACCGGCCAGGTGATGCTGGCTTTTCAGTCAAGGGAACGCCGAATGAAAAACAGGCAGAGGCGCTGTCTGCCATGAAGCATGTGCTTGTTGAGAATGGTGGCAGTGGAGTGCAGCAAATCATTGATTATATTGTCTACCAACACCTAAATTGCATTATTGTTTACCCTGTGGAAGATGAGCACAAGTACTCGAATAATAAGGGAGATGTGCTTCCAGACGCGTATCTTGTGCCAAAAGGCACCACTGCCTTGCAGCTTGCTGCGATGGTGCACACAGACTTGGCACATAAGTTCATAGGTGCGGTGGACTGCAGACGGCATATACGCGTGGGTGTTGAGCATGCGCTTGAAAATGGAGACATAATAAAAATAATCGCAGGAAGATGACTAACAAAAGCATATTGCTTATAATCTGAACGCTTCCTCAAAGAGATGTTGGTGGGAACATGGTAGATGCTAAAACTGTTGTGAATGACTGCGGGCTGAAGCCCGCAGCTTCTCATGATTCTGTGCTTCAGGCGAGAAGCGGCTGGGTGCGCTCCTCTGCAGGCTTAAGCCAGCAGCTTCCGCGCACCCGCAGTCATTCAGTGAAAAAGGAAACAGACCCGAGAATTATTGTTTTTGCAGTAGTGGTGATTGTTGCCGCGCTTGCTGCAATAGGTTATTTTGGGGGCTTTTTCGGAGGCGCCAGCCCCTCCGCGCAGCCCGCCCCAACCACCCCATTAGCCACCCAAGAGGCACGGCTTCTCCTTGCAAGTTTTGACAGGGGGGCGGCGTTAACTGATTATTCGCTGAAGTATTCTACAAATGATAATGGAGCACAGGGTAATTATTCAATTATTAAGAATGGAAGCAATAGCTGGATAGTTGTGCAGGGCACTTTTGGAAAGATGTATGGAATTTTTGGAAAAGACAATGCTACAGACATTATGTGCCTCGAATATGGCAGCGAGGCGAAATGCGCACTCACTGGCAACCAGAGCGATATGGGAGAGATTGCAGCTAGCCTGAAAATACTAAAACCCACTGCACTTGCCTACCTTAACCAAAAAGACGACACGCGAAAACTCATTGCAGTTGGTGCAATCAAGCTGGATTCAGGCATGATTAGTGAGAGGGTTGGTGATTTTGAAACCCAAAAAATAACATACACTCTTGATTACAGCAATCTCACAGTCCAGCAGATGGTTTCCCTCGGGGTGTCACCAAACGACGAGAATTTACTTGCCGTAACGGATCAGAGAATTACGTTTTGGATCGATGCCGAGACTGGGCTTATGGTGAAAAGCCATGCATCCTACAACAATAGGGGAACCCCGGGCTTTTATGATACTGAATATAGTAAAGTTATGTTGGGGGTGGATGTTGCTCCTGAAAAGCCAGGAATCATCGTTGCGACCGAAGCATTTGTCGATTTCTACTCAAAATCAACGAAAGATTACGCCGAGCGTGCTGCGTGTTTTGCAAAGACAGGTGCAGAACAAAACACTTGCCTCAAAAGCATTGCCGCGAGCAGGGGAGATTGGGAAACCTGTAAGCTCATTAAGACCCCTCTCGAATATGAAAGCTGCAGTCTCATAGTGGCGCAGGAAACAAACAACCATGTGATTTGTGGTAAGCTCACCACACTTGCAGATGATTGTTACATTGCAGTTGCAAGTGAGACTGGCGACTTTGAACTTTGCAGAGGTTTGAAAAACGCGAGTTTGTCCTCAAACTGCATAGATGCTGCAATTGAGGGGCGGAAGAAAAAGGAGGCGGCATCCACACTTGCAGCAAATGCATATGCTGCGAGAAATTGTGCCAAAGACAGTGATTGTGGTGTGTTTGGAAATGTTGGGCAGTATTGCGCTTCTAAGAATTCGACTGTGCGGTTTGCCAATGACACCAGCCAGTTTTATGCCTGTTTGGAAGGCATGCCGTGTGGTTGCCAAGAAGGTTATTGTGGTTTTGTAAAAAATGATACCTATTACTCATGCATCGGTGGTATTGAAGATGAGATGTTAAGGACATATATAAACAGCCTCATACCCCTCAATTCCACCATCACAAACATAACGGAAAAGATTAACATTGAATAATTGAAAAGGAGATGATTGGAACGGGCCCAGTGGGATTTGAACCCACGGCACGCGGATGACTCCACACAAGATGTGTATAAGAGTCCGCTGCTCTACCAAGCTGAGCTATGGGCCCCCAATCGAGGTTTTAAGGATGGAAGGATATAAAAGTTCTTTGCCTGTGGTTGGTGTTGATTTGATGGCGGAAACCATGTTTGGAATTGAAACTGAGCTCGTACGACTGAACGCACCAGTATATAATCGACTTAAGGAAGTATTTGGTGAGAAACGAGAGCCTGCCGCTGTCTATGGCCTTCTTTCAGAATTCCTACTTGTAGAGGGAAAGGGCATACGCCCTGCACTTTGTTTGCTTTCATGTGAAGCTGTTGGGGGGAAGATAGATGATGCGTTGAAGGCTGCAACTACAATCGAGATGTTCCATAACTTCACACTTATCCATGATGATATTGAAGATTGCTCGGAGATGCGACGGGGTAAGCCATGCATGCATGTTAAATATGGTGTGCCGCTTGCGCTCAATGCGGGGGATGGTTTGTTCATGATGGTGTGGCGGGAAGCACTATCCATACAAAGCCATAGAAAGGAAGATGCGCAGGAACGTCTGCTTTGTGCCTTTACCGGGGTGTTGGAAGGGCAGGCGATTGAGTTGGGTTGGTATAAAGATGATGTTTGGGATATTTCGGAAAAAGAATATTTGAAAATGGTTGGTGGCAAGACCGGTGCGCTTATTGCTGTTTCGTGTGAGGTTGGGGCACTTCTTGGCGGTGCGGATGAGAAAACATGCAAGGCGATGTCGCGCTTTGGAGCGGGTATTGGCGTGAGCTTCCAGATAATTGATGATGTATTGAATATTATTGGTGATGAGAAAAAATACAGGAAGGAAATTGGTGGGGATATTAGGGAAGGGAAGCGCACACTCATCACAATGTGGGCGCTTCGGATGTTAAGTGGTGTTAAGCGCACGCGACTCAAAATGCTTCTTAAAAAGAAAAATAAGAGTGGTGAAGATGTTGATGAGACGTTATTGTTGCTCCGGGAGTCGGGAGCCCTAAAGAAGGCATTGAATTACGCGAAGAGAGTGGTGGATTCGTCCTTATTAGAGTTGGAATGCCTTCCAAACAGCGAGACTAAGCACAACCTCGCCAGGCTTGCAACATATATTACAAAACGGGAAAGGTAAGGAAGATTTTTAAATTGGAACCGAGAAGAAATGACAGGGCAGACCCAAGGTGATAGTTATGACGACAAAAGTTTCGAAGATATATGGAATGGATATTTACACTGATGGTGGCAAATTCCTCGGCCGCGTTCAGG
>Ga0247841_10008122_pt1 | contig 15260 bp, 18 predicted proteins | sample LaCruzMarch2015__2_FD_192410 | JGI IMG/M metagenome (GOLD analysis project Ga0247841, IMG submission 192410) | Freshwater microbial communities from meromictic Lake La Cruz, Castile-La Mancha, Spain - LaCruzMarch2015_18m | ecosystem: Environmental > Aquatic > Freshwater > Lake | place: Spain...
AGCAATTTTGGCCACCCTGACGGTGGGCTTCGCCTAATTTTGCTTTCTAGGATTTTATGGCTTAATGTAGCTATAACGTTTTATCTATTTTTGGTGGTAAGCTACGCTTAAAAGTGCTTATATTTAGTGAATTACTGCGCAAAATTTATACGGCTCAACCCACACGTCAGGGTAACCATTGCCTCTGTATCAACATAAAAAAACTATTTTCTACGCTTCTTCTGGATAAAACCCTAAGCCGAAGTTATAGTGAGCACATTGAAAATGTTAGGCCTTTTGTGAGGAGAAAAACGGTTATATTTAATAATATTTTAATAATAAAAGAACCGAGGATGTCCGCCTTCGATAGACAGTATGCGGTCCCACGCCTCGGTGCTACTAATGGCTGTGGCGGGGGATGACGGCCCCTTCCATGTGGCCTAGTTCCGCAGGTTCCCGTTTTTCTACGAACAAAAGGCCGACCCAATAGATTTAGAGGTGATGGGAAACATTTTCAGTGCGAACATAACTAGGCTTAGGGTTTTATCAATAGGCAGTACAAAAAAAATTTAGTTAAACTGCTTATGGATCTATTTGAAGATGAATCCGGTCTGGATGGACCAGAACAGGAGGTCTAGATGCTCGAGGGGTATGCCTATCGACTCTGAGAAGGCTCTCATCTTATCCTCTATATCTATGTATATCTTTCTTGAGCCGACCGAATCCGGGATCTTGTGTATCACACCGTGCCTGGCGAGGTTCTTCAATATGTGCCTGTCGAGTATCGCTATATCCTGCCCCAGCCCGATATTCCTTAAGAAATGGCTCGCTTCCTTATATCCGATGCCTTTTACATTATCGACCAGCCAATCTCTGGTAGCGATCACATCCTCATGGTCTATTCTGGCCTTCATGTCAATGCGGCGGCCGCTCTTAAAGAGATTTCTGGCCCCAACTATATAGGAGGCTTTCCTGTTATGAAATCTTACCCTGCCCTTTATCTTGGAACGCACATGCCCAATACTGCCATTAATATGACATCCGCTTTTCTTCAAGTCTTTCAGCGCCTCATCGCATTTGAGAGCATTGGCGTTAGCCGTCATAAGGCAGAAGCACAACTCGCCGAATATATGATCGTCGGGGGCTTTATGAACCGGTCCGAATTCATTAAGGCGTTTTGTAATAGCCGGTTTTATCTTTTTATAGGAGGCGATGAGCTGTTTTAATTCGGGGGTTCTGGCGGTCATCTGGATTGGTTCAAATATTTAAATGCGGACAGCGCGGCCTTTGAGCCTTCCCCGGCCGCTATTATGATCTGTTTTTCTGAGACATCGGTTACATCGCCCGCCGCGAATATCCCGGGGACATTGGTCTCGTTCTTGCAGTTCACCTTTATCTCGCCGCGCTCATTTTTATCTACACATGACGCGAAAGCGGAATTTGGTATAAGCCCTATCTCCACGAATACCCCGCCAACCGGTATATCCTCCTCGCCGGAAGGTTTGCGGATCCTTATGGAATTCACCATCTCTTTTCCGGATATAGAAACAACCGAAGCGTCATTGATGACGGTAACGGCCGGACTTGCCAGCACTTTTTCTAGCATCACAGCATCCCCAGCCAGTCTTTTGGTGTTATTGATTATATAGACCTTATTCGCTATTCTTATGAGTTGCAGACAGGCGTCGAGCGCGGAATTACCGCCTCCTATAACCGCTACGTCTTTGCCGGAAAACAGGGGTCCGTCGCAGGTGGCGCAATACGTGATCCCCTTGTTTTTAAATTCTTTCTCTCCCGGAACATTTAGTTCGCGAGATATCTTTCCGGAGGCTATTATTGCGGTCTTTGAGAGGTATTGGCCTTTTTTTGTCTTTATCTTTATCACGTCGCCGGATCTTTCAATATCGAGGACTACTTCGCCCTCATGATAATCGATCGCGTACTTACGCATATGCTCTTCGAACTTCGCGACTAGATCCGGCCCGGTGACAAATTGATATCCGGTGTAATTCTCTATATCGCCGGACCACGCCGCCTGGCCGCCTATATCGCCGGTCAGGACCATAAATTTTATCCTTTTACGGGCGGCATATACCGCGGCGGTTATTCCGGCAGGGCCGGCGCCTATGATTATCAAATCGTAGAAATCAGTCATATTGAGAGAGTTATCGGTTAACAGTTAACAGCAAAGTTCAGATGCCCAGGGTCTCTTTGATCTTATCCTTATCGAATCCGACGATCACAGCGCCTTCGATGTCGATGACCGGGACGCCCATCTGTCCGGAGAGTTTTATCATATCCTGCGCTTTGGCGTGATCGACAGATACGTCTATATTTTCAAACTCCACATTGCTATCCTTCAGGAATTGCTTGGCCCTGATGCAGAACGGGCAGGTGGGCGTGCTATACACAGTGACTTTCTTCGCCATGATATACCTCCTCTATTTTACGATCCCTATCAACTCGGTTATGTTGTCGATCACATAATCCGGCTCCAGATGAAGCACTTCCTCTTTTTTCCCCAGGCCGTATGTGACCCAGCATGTCCTGACCCGGGAGTTCTTCCCGGCGAGCACGTCGATGGACATATCTCCCACTATCAACGCTCCCCGCCTGTCCAATCCGAGTCCGGGAAGGATCTTCTCGAAGACGCAGGACGAAGGTTTGATGCAACTCTCGTCATCCCCGCCGAATACGCCCTCGAAATATTCCATGACTCCCAGCTTCGAGAGAAGAGCCGACGCCAGATGCGCGTATCTATTCGTAAGTATGAATTTTCGCTTTTTTGAAAGCGCTTCGAGCGTTTGGATCACTCCGGGGTAAAGCTTGGCGTGGTCGGCCGGATGTTTCAGATATTCCGACTCATAAAGTTTGGTGGCTCTGTCTATAAGAACGGTGTCGTCCGAATCGAGACTTCTTCTTATAAGATCTTTAACCCCTGTACCGACATAGGAAGTGATCTCTTCTACGGTCTTTTCCGGCCGCCCCAGGATCTTCGATACACGGTTCATGGCGCCGGCTATATCGAGCCTGGCGTCCACGAGAGTGCCGTCGACGTCAAAAAATACCGATTCGAATGGCGTCACGTTACAGAACTACTATCTTCTTGTCGCTCTCCCAGAGCCCGTGGATGTTACATGAGGAGATAACGAGTATAGCTCCGGACTTATCCGACTTCATACCGAATGTAACTTCCGAAGCCGTATACACTGTGCTAGTATCCGGGCCCAGCGCGGACGCGCCATGGGATGAAAACTCCGCTCTCGATACTAGATACGGAAATTTTTCGCCATCCGGAACAAAATAAGCCGCTACCCAGGTTATATGGTGGGCGGTCGTATTTGGGTGGGCGATATCTTTACCAACCATAACAGTCACCTTAAAAGCCTCGCCCTTTTTCACGCTGGCCGGAGCATCGATTACCGGAACGTGTTTTTCTTTCTTCCAATCAGCTTCTTGCAAAAAATTCTTCATTTCAGTCATGCTAAAGTCTCCTTGCCCACACGCTCCCGCGTGTGGTATCTTTTACATTCCCCACACGGAAGTGTGGGGCCGTTAAGTAGTAGAGCACCCATAAGGGTGCTCTACGCAAACCTCACTAATATTTACTTTCCGATCAAATTCTCAAACATCTCTTCGTGGCCTATCTCCTCGCCCATTATATGGCATGCCAGCTGATAGGTATCGTGGTCTTTTCCGAACGTCTTCTTGGCTATCTTATTGTAGACATCGATAGCGCCGGCTTCCGCCTTAGTCACTATCTTTATTATCTCGTCGTAATCGCTTAAGTTCTTCATGACCCCGGGATACCCGCCGTTTGAATTCTTTACAAGCATCGTCGGTATGTTGGTCGGAAGCCCTCCGAGCTCTATGATGCGCTCGGCCAGTTCAGTCGCGTGCTCGAGTTCCTCTTTCGCGATCTTCGATAAAAATTCCCCCATATCCTCATACCCCTTACCCTCGACCGCAATCGCCATATACCACCATGCGTAATACGCCAGCCATTCATCGCAATAAGCCTTATCAAGGTCCTTTATGAGGTCCTTAAGGTCCAACCCTACTATCTCTCTTGCTTTCTTGCCCATTCGATTCCTCCTTGTTAGATATTCCCCTCCACGGAAGTGTGGGGCACTGTTATTCTACCACTTACAACACCATTTTTGCAAAATCTTTCCCGAATTCATAGCAAGCGGACTGCTCCTTCTGGTCCGGCACGAACTTCGCCGATATCGACGGGGCTTTAAGATCCGTGCCCGATTCTTTAAGGACCTTCTCAATGGAAGCCACGGCTCCTCCGCCCCACCCGTATGAACCGAACGCGGCCGTAATCCTGTTCTTAGGCTTCAAACCTTTCAAGAACTCCAGAAATCCCGCTATGTTGGGAAGCATATCGTTGCCATGGGTCGAAGAACCTATAATAAAACCTTTGGCATCCAGCATCTCGCCAATCACCTCTGTCCTATCGGCTTCGGAAACGTCGTAGAGCTTAGCCTCTACGCCGGACTCGGTCAAGCCTTCCAATATCTTCCTGGCCATCTTAGCGGTCGAACCCCACATCGTCTCGTAAACTATAACGACCTTGGGTTTTACATCATTCTTGGCCCAGGAGAGGTACGCGTTTATTATCTTACCCGGATCCTTCCTCCATATAACCCCATGAGAGGGGGCGATCATCGTTATCGGCACATTCAATTTACCCACCTCTTCGAGTTTTCTAAGTATCAGCCCTCCGAGGGGCCAGAGTATATTCGCATAGTACTTCTTCGCCTCGTCCATCAAAGCGCATTGATCGACTTCATCGTCAAAGAGTTTATTTGAGGCGTAATGCTGACCGAAGCCATCATTAGGAAACAGCAACTCCTCTTCCCTGCAATACGTGAACATACTGTCGGGCCAATGTATCATAGGAGCTTCAATAAATGTAAGCGTGCGCTTACCGAGCTTCAGGGTATCTCCGGTCTTAACTATCTGAAAATCCCAATCTTCATAGTAGTTTTTATATAACCCCTCTTTGCATTTCGCGGTCCCGAATACTTTAGCTTTGGGGCAGAGTTTCATAATAGCCGGCATAGCTCCGGAGTGATCGCCCTCAACATGGTTCGAAACTATATAATCTATCTTCTCAAGCGGCACCACCTGCCTTATCTTCTCTATAAGTTCGCCGGCAAATGGGCCATAAACCGTATCTATGAGCGCTATCTTTTCATCCACTATTAAGTAAGCGTTGTAGCTCGTCCCACGCGCCGTGTTGTATGTGTGGCCGTGAAAAGCCCTGACGTTCCAGTCAACGGCGCCGACCCAGTATATCCCCTTCTTTATCTCGACAGGTTTCATGTCATTCCACCTTTTTCCCGGATGATGGCATATTTTCATTCTTAATGAAAGTCGGCGCGCTTGCCGGGGTTGTGCCCCGCTTTACCTCATGATAGTAAGAATATGTCATCGGCTTGCCTTCGGAAATTATCTTTGAATCGGTCAATTGCCCCAGAAAGAGCGTATGGGTCAGGCAATCCAGTTTTTTAATTACATTTGCCTCAAGATACGCCAGCGCGCATTCCGTCACGACCGGGCATCCGGAAGGCAGCTTCTCAAATCGCGTGTCCTTGAATTTATCCTCGACTCTTCCGGACCTGAATCCGAACTTTCCGATGAATTTGAGCGGAGTGGATTCCTCGAGTATCGATACGGTAAATACAGAACTTGACTCTATGAACTCATGCGTCAGGTTCGATTTATTTATGCTTATGGCTATTGTCGCCGGCTGGCTGGTTATCTGGAATACGGTATTGGCTATCTGGGCGTTCATTCTTCCATCTTTAAAAGAAGAGACTATATACATCCCGTATCCGATATTATGGAGCGCGTTCTGGTCCATCGTTTCCCGTCCTTTTTATGCCGAAAGTTTCTTGGCGACCTTCGCGACTCTCTTGCCGAGCTCCGAAGCTATCTTAAGATCGGTCGCCGTCGGAGGATTGGAAGAGGTTTCGCCGACTACCGCCGTAGGTCCGTATGGCGTACCGCCGAATGTCGTCGTCGCGAGTTCTCTAACGCTGTAAGGCACCCCAACCATTATCGCGCCATGGTGTATAAGAGTTAGCATCATCGAAATGAGCGTAGTCTCCTGGCCGCCGTGGAGTGAAGCGGTACAGCAAAATACCCCGGCCGGCTTGTCGACCAGCGCACCCTTCATCCATAATGGTCCCGTCTGATCGAGAAAATTCCTGAGCTGCGAACACATATTACCAAACCTGGTCGGAGATCCCAGAATTATCCCGTCTATCCCCGAAAGTTCATCAATAGCGGCAATCGGAACATCCTTCTGCTCATCCTTAGCTCTCTTCATCACCGGATTAGTCTGGATCACCTTATCCGGTACGAGTTCCGGAACGGTCATTAAGACAGCTTCACATCCGGACGCCTCTATCCCTTCAGATATGGCTTTTGCCATCTTAAAAGTATTGCCGAACATGCTGTAGTAGAGAACCATTATCCTGGGTCTTGCCATAATAATAATCCCCTTTATACTTTTTCGAATTCGCTCTTAGCAGCTCCGCAAAGCGGACATAGCCAATCGGCTGGAAGACTTTCGAAAGATGTTCCGGGTTTAATTCCGCTATCCGGGTCACCTAAAGCCGGATCGTATATGTAACCGCAGACTATGCATTTATATTTATCCATAATAACGTCTCCTTATTTTTTCTGATACAATCCTATCAATTCAGCCTTATCCAATATATGGCCGGACATCGCTTTTTCTACAGTTTTAAGATCCGCCCCGTCCTTTAGTCCTAAATTTTTATCAAGCGCGAAAAGCTTAAAAAAATACCGGTGAGTCCCTAATGGCGGACAAGGCGGAACGTAATCTACTCCACGTGTTGAATTGATCCCCTGCTTGCCGGGCACGCTATTCTCCGTTATATTTGCGGTAATGGGCATGTCGTACACGAGCCAATGCAGAAATGTTCCGAATGGCGCGTCGGGATCGTCCATTATAAGGACGAATGATTTCGCGCTAGGTGGTATTCCCTCTATCTCAAGAGCGGGATTTATTCCGGGGCCCTGACACGTAAAACGCGCGGGGATCGTCTTATTGTGTTCAAACGATGGACTTTTTAGCTTCATAGCACCATCCGCATAACAGGAACAATTGACCCAATAACAAAAGACAAAAACTAAAACAATAACATATACTGAAACGTATCTTTTAATCATCGGCGTTTCAGTATTATACCACAAAGTAAAAAAAGTGGGCAGTTTAACGTCATGCCCGGGACATACTACAGCAGCCTTCTTTACAATGGGCCACCGGCCTCAACATGTAATGTATCGTAACTTTCATTTCAATCACCTCCCTTTCTTACTTTATTTTTTCGCCGCGGATACTTATAACCGTATCTGTAAAAGGTATTTTTTTACCGGAAGATGCGATAGCTTCCTCTATTACACCTATAAGTCCGGAACAACACGGCACTTCCATGCGGGCATAAGTTATAGAGCGAATATCACTGGCCTTCACTATATTAATGATCTTCTCTCTGTATGCTTCTATATCGTCCAACTTCGGACATCCCACAAGAAGGATCTTACCCTTAAGAAGATCATCATGGAACCCGGCATAAGCGAATGGCACGCAATCGGCCGCTATCAACAGATCGGCTCCTTTAAAATATGGCGCGCGCTCGTTTACAAGGGTTATCTGAACCGGCCACTGTCCAAGAGCTGAAACGCCGCTTGCCTTAACGGCGCTGATCGTAGCGGTGCTTTTAGCATTTCTGAAATCATGCGCCGCCGATCCCGGACATGCCCCCGAGTGAGCGTGATGCTTGACCATATTATCTTTAGCTTTACGCTCGTCAAAGGGTTCGGCTTGCCTCTCTTCTATGGTTATGGCGCCTTCGGGGCAATGGCCAAGGCACGCGCCAAGCCCGTCACAGAAGAGATCGCTTACCAAGCGCGCCTTGCCATCGATTATCTGTATCGCACCCTCCGGACAATTTGGTATGCATTGTCTACATCCGGTGCACTTATCATCATCTATCGCTATGATCTTACGCTTCTTCATATTTCTCCCTTATTTTATCAGGCTGGCCAGCGTTATACTCCCCACTTCACCGGCCACGTATCTCTCTATCTTATCGATCTTCTTCTTAAGAAGACAGGCGCCCCTGTTTGGGCACAGGCTCTTCTTAAACAGGCACTCATTCAATCTTAGCGGCCCCTGGAAGACCTTAATGACATCGGATATATATATAGAGGAAGGTGTCTTTGCCAGAGTAAACCCGCCTCCTATTCCTCTATAGGACCTAACGAACCCTTTCGAGCCGAGCCGCTGAAGTATGCGTCTTAAGAAAGGCCTCGGTATGCCGGAGTCTTTGGCAAGCGCCAGCGCTGAGACCCTCTTATTCTTACGGCCGGCGATATTCGCCAGCGCCCTTATCGCGTAGTCCGTGTTCCTCGTTATCAGCTTCATATTGAAAGGATACCACATTGGTATCATTTTGTCAATAGAAAAGTAAAAAAGGCGCCCTCGAAATTCGAGAGCGCCTTTTAAATCTTCGAAACTATACCTTCTATAGTCCCTTTTTGATCATGTACTCGATAAGGTCCACTACACGGCAGGAATAGCCCCACTCGTTATCGTACCACGCGAGCACTTTAAGGAAGTTCGATCCGATCATCTTAGTCATCTTTGAATCTACTGTCGATGAAGCGGATGAATGGTTAAAATCTACCGACACGACGTCTTCGTCAGTATAATCGAGGATGCCCTTCATCGCGCCCTGCGAAGCGTCTTTAAGCGCCTTATTGATCTCTTCGACAGTCGCGTCTTTCTTAAGCGTGCACGTAAGGTCCACGACAGAGACGTTCACGACCGGCACGCGCATCGCGAAGCCGTCAAGCTTACCCTTAAGCTCCGGTATGACGAGCCCTATCGCTTTAGCGGCTCCTGTTGATGTCGGTATCATCGATACTGCCGCTGCCCTTGCCCTTCTCATATCCGAGTGAGCCAGATCTTGGACGCGCTGATCGTTGGTGTAAGCATGGATAGTGGTCATCAGACCCTTCTCTATGCCCCATCTATCATTGATTATCTTAGCGACAGGCCCGAGACAATTGGTCGTGCATGACGCGTTCGATACGACCGAACATGTCTTAGGGTCATACTTTCCTTCATTTACTCCCATAACTATGGTTAAGTCCTCGCCTTCAGCCGGCGCGGATATTATAACCTTCTTCGCCCCGCCTTTTGTAATATGATTGATGGCGCCTTTTACTTCCTTGCCCTTTTTATTTACGCCGTCGTTCTTTACTGTGAATAATCCTGTGGATTCGACCACTATATCGACTCCCAGGGCCTTCCAGGGAAGCTCTCCCGGATCCTTCTTCGCGAGCACTTTTATCTCTTTACCGTTAACTATGATCGAGTCGGTGCCGGCCTTTACGTCGCCGCCCGGAAAACGCCCGTGAACAGAGTCGTATTTCAAAAGGTGCGCCAGCGACTTCGCGTCCGTGATGTCGTTTACTGCCACAAGTTCTATATTCTTGGAGTTAGACTCAAGTATCGCCCTCCCCACCATCCTGCCGATCCTTCCGAAACCATTTATTCCTATCTTTACCGCCATTTCCGTTACCCTCCCTTTGTTTGTTTATTATTACAAACCTTCGTCTAACCGCCGCGGTTAAACGAACCGGTTAACAATGTCGTCTAACCGCGGCGGTTAGACGAATAGATTATAAAGCGAAGCGCCGTGATATTCAAGATATCTTTTACCGGAGCTTTCTATCGGTTTTTATTGCCCTCTTAGGAATACTAGGAAATCCCGGGGGTTTACCACACCCAATATATTGCCGAATTCGTCTTTTACTATGATAAGCTCCGCCTTCCTCGCCTCCACCTTCTTTAATGCGGATTTAAGGGAGTCGTGCGGGCCTACCGTTATGAAACGCCTCTGCATGACCTTCGTTACCGAGGAGTCCAATTCTTTAATGAAGGCGTCCGGTATCTTAAGAACGATCTCCTTATTTATAGATTTTAGCTTATCTCTGACAAAGTCGTAAAGGTCGGATATCATTATTCTCTTGTAACTAATTGCCATCGGCAAAAATGGCTTGCCTTCTATAAAATTGAGATGTGTTTCGAATGTCGACTGCCCCGTCTCCTGGTCTATTGCCAATAGATATCTTAGAGAGCTGTCCGGTATCTCGTCCACCCTGTCTTCCGGTATCGCCGCCAGGTACGCGAGTTCGTGGACATCATTCTCATCGAGATCGAGGAATGGATAGTTCTCCTTTATACGCATAGACAACTCTTTATCCTGATCACGATATACGGATACAAATTTTTCAAAAGTATCTATGGCATCCGACAGGAATACCCCGAGCGCCACATCCACATTATACAGAAGCCCGCTCACCACCATCGCCGCGTCATCGGATTGCCCGGGGCCGACATGATGGCGTATGTAAAGGTACTTCACATGCTTCATCACGCTGTGTTTAGGCTTCGCTTCCGTAACGATAAGGCCGCATGATTTGAAATAATTCATATTGTCCTCGTTCTCCTGGTGAGCGAGGATCTCGCCGTCTAAGCCCATCTCTTCCATTATCCTGGTATTGACCAGATAGCATTTACCATATCCGATCTTTATCTTATATATCTCCTGGGCTTTCTTCCTTATCTCGGGGTCGTCCCTTAACCCGCCGAGATACAACCCTTTTAATATGTCGTGGTAGTTTACGGTCCTCTCCTTAAATAGATGGATCCCTAAAAGAGGTTTTCCGCTTTTAGTTACGAGATGGTCCCTGGGGTCGTCATTGATAGCGCTATCGGCGTACTCCACTATCTCGTCTATAAGCTCCTGCCTTTTGGATTTGACTACTTTGGAGGACCTTCCGAGAGCGCTGACTATGTCGTCTATGGTCGTATTAACATAGAAGCGCTTACTGAAAGCGCCGGCGCCGTTATGGGCGCGGCCTTCGATGGACTGCATAAAGACAAGATCCTCTATGCGAGGGATGGTGCAGAGCCTCTCCTGCGTCTTTAGGTTGTGAAAATCCTGCTGTATGAGTTCTCGTGAAGCTACTTTTTTCGCCATTCTGCTACGCCTTTCATCGGTCTAACTACGGTAGAGCTTCGCAGGAATGTGTTCCTACGAAGCTCTACCAGAATTTTACTACCTACAAGCGAAGTAGAGCCATGTTTACGATTATACCATAGGAATTTAAATTTTACCGAATTTATACCCTTTTGTCACCTTGTGCCCGAGAACAAACGAATCGGCCGACATATCCTTTTTACCTTCAAGCTGAAGATAGCGTATCGCCAATAATCCTCTGCCGGTATTTACAATAATCCCGGTGCCCTTCATAACATCCACAACTTCCCCCGGGATGGCGCCGCCGGCCGATGCATCGCTCGCAATATCCGCCGCGAGTATCTTAAGCGTCTTACCGCCGTAATAAGTATACGCGCCCGGCCACGGCAAAAGTCCGCGGACCTTATTGCGGATATCGGGAGCCGGCCCCTTCCAATCTATCAGCCCGTCGGACTTAGTAAGCTTCGAAGCGTATGTGGCCGACGCCGGATCCTGTTCCGATATCGCGATGGACGCGCCATCCTTCTCTATCTTACATATGGCTTCCATAAGGACCAATGAGCCGATGTCCGAAAGTTTTTCGTTTATGGTTATATTCGTATCTTCCGGATCGATCGGCATCTCTTTCTTAAGTATAATACCACCTTCGTCCAGCTTCTCGCTCATCTTCATAACCGTTATACCGGTTACGCTATCACCACTGATTATTGCCCGATTTGTCGGTGACGCTCCGCGGTATTTCGGCAAGAGCGAACCGTGGATATTGATTGAAAATATCTTCGGGATGGCGAGCACGCCTTTGGATAAGATCTGACCGAAAGAGATAACTACAAACAGATCTGCTCCGATACTTTTCAAATATTCTATAGTTACAGCGTCGGACGCGTTTACAGGCTGATAGACCGGTACTCCGTGGCTGGCCGCTACGACTTTGACCGGAGAAGGCGATAATTTAAGGGCTCTGCCCTTCTTCTTATCTGGCTGGGTCACCACCGCCAAAACTTTATGTTTTGAACCGATAAGCGAGACCAGAGATGGCACTGCGAATTCCGAAGTCCCGAAAAACACTATCTTCATAATAACTCCTCTACATCGACACCGGGTCTACATCTACGGCTATCAATACGCCGTGAGGCTTCCCGAAGGAACTCAATATTTTCTTTAGAAGTTCGCAGGACTTTAATCTGTCATTGCCTTTAAGTATAACATTATATCTGAAGTACCCACGCACCCTTGCTACGGCGGCGGGCGCGGGGCCTGCGACCATCACTTCCTTATCTTCGGCCTTTATCGCCGTCGCGAGTTCCGCCGCGGTCTTGGATGCCTGATCTTCGTTCCTTGCGCGTACGGTCACTTTTATAAGATTCACGAACGGCGGGAAGGAAAGTTCTTTCCTTGCGACTATCTCCTCATTGTAAAATTTATCGTAATCATGTTTCGCGGCTGCTATTATAGCATAATTGTCCGGCGAATAAGTCTGGACGATGACTTCGCCCCCGGCATCGCCGCGACCGGCGCGTCCGGACACTTGAGTAAGAAGATTGAACGTCCTCTCGCCGGCTCTGAAATCCGGTATATTAAGGCTGACGTCGGCCGATACCACCGCCACGAGCGTCACTTCCGGAAAATCATGCCCTTTAGCGATCATCTGAGTCCCCACCAGAAGATTGGCCTTGCCGGACTTAAAATCCCCGAGTATCCTGTCGTGCGAACCGGATTTGGCCGTGGTGTCGGAGTCCATCCTCGCGATCCTTGCCCCGGCAAAGACCCTGTTCATCTCGGATTCCACTTTTTCAGTTCCGAGGCCGAAGTAGCTCATATATCCGCTTCTGCACTTAGGGCATATATCGGGCGGCGTAATAGAGCTGCCGCAATAATGGCACACCAGCTTCTTCTCTTCAAAATGATAGACCAGCACAGCGTCGCAGCGCCTGCACTTCAATACCAGGCCGCATTTTTTACAGTTCACAAACGTGGAAAATCCGCGCCTGTTCAGGAATATCATCGCCTGTTTGCCGTTTTTCAGCGTATTCTCAATGGCATCTAGCATTATCTTTGAGAACATCACCGTTCTGTTTCTCGTAGCCAGCTCCATCCGCATATCTACGATCTTAACCTTTGGCAGAAGCCTTTCCTCTATTCTCTTGGTAAGTTTTACAAGTTCGTACTCACCCTGTTTGGCTTTATAGTAAGACTCTAAAGACGGAGTGGCGCTGCCAAGAATAAGGGGACAATTATTCATCCTGGCGCGCTCTACAGCAACATCCCTGGCATGGTATCTCGGAACGTCATCCTGCTTATAGCTCGTCTCGTGCTCCTCATCGACTATTACGAGCCCTAAGTTACTAAAAGGGCTGAATATCGCCGAGCGCGCGCCGACGACTATCTGCGCTTTACCATCCTTTATCTTCTTCCACTCGAGAAATCTCTTTGCCGGGGTCAGCGCCGAATGTATTACCGCTACTAGATCTCCAAACCTGGCTACGAACCTCCCGACGGTTTGCGGCGTAAGCGATATCTCAGGGACGAGCATTATCGTCTGCTTGCCATTTTTCAAGGCTGTCTCTATCGCCTGCAGATATACTTCCGTCTTTCCGCTGGCCGTGATACCATGTAAAAGATATGTCCTGTGCTCCGGCTTATTCATCGAGAACTCTATCGATTTAAGGGCTTTTGATTGTTCCTCCGTTAATTTATGCGGCTCCGAGCGCGCGTCGTCTTTATCTTCACCGGTTATCGCTTTGATCCTGGATCCTATAGATGTCTTGCCCTTCTTTATTCCGCCTGGTATCACCGAGCCTATCGCCTCTCCCCACGAGCAGAAATAATTGTCCTTCATCCATTTTGTGAGGGCGAGCATCTCTTCGTTTAAGATCGGCTCTTTGTCGATGACAGAAGTTATCGGTTTTATACTCTTCTCGTCCACATCGGCCTTATCGCTCAATCCAACGACATAGCCGACGATATTCCTGGGGCCGAATGGAACGAAGACGCGCTTTCCCACCGCCACATCTCCGGAAAGATGAGCGGGAATGCGGTAGTTGAATATCCTGTCTATGGGCAGCGCCACCGCCACTTCGGCAAATTGCGGCAAGTTTATAACTCTTTCATTATTTTTTTCATATCTGCCCAGACCAGTTTCTTGTCATGGGGATTACGCAGAAGATACGCGGGATGAAACGTCGGCATGACTTTTATGCCGCAATATTGGCTGAACTTTCCCCGGAGATCGCTTATTGTCGTTTCCGTATTAAGAAGGGTCTGGCTGGCAAATTTTCCCAACGTGCAGATGACTCTGGGCCTTATTACCTCTACCTGCTTTTTTAAATTATCGCGGCACGCGAGTATCTCCTCCGGAAGAGGAGGCCTATTTTCAGGTGGCCTGCATTTAAGGATATTTGCGATGTAAACATCTTCCCTTGCGAGCCCCATGGATTCTATGATCTTTGTGAGAAGCTTGCCGGCTCTACCAACAAACGGAAGTCCCTGTTTATCTTCATCTGCCCCAGGAGCTTCACCCACGAACATGAGTTTAGCCTTAGAGCTGCCGGAGCCGAATACTACATTATTTCTGGTCTTCGCTAAGCCGCATCTATCGCAACTTGAAACCTTTTCCTTTAGGGTTTCGAGTTCGGATATGCGCGTAAAATAGCATTCCTTAAGTCCGGACGCTCTCTCGAGTTCCAAATATGCCTTAACGCTCTCCACTATATCGCGTAATTCACTATTTTCCATTTATCATATCCATTGCGAGTTTTGCGACATCATAGCAGGCCATGGGTTTTTTTATTAGATCTATGGCCTTCTTCATCGAGTCCATGCTTTTCGGGTCCTTAAGAAGTGGCTCGATCGTCTTCTTAAGTTCCGATGTATCGTTTATTCTGAAGGCCGCCTTATTCTTTACCATAAAATCAGCGTTCCTGGTCTCTTGCCCTATTATCGGCGCTATGACTATCATAGGAAGGTCCTTGGCAAGGCTCTCGCTGACCGTAATACCGCCGGATTTTGATATCAGTATATTCGCTATCTCCATATACTCATAAACGTTATCGATAAACCCTAGCACCTTTATGGCGGCGGGGAATCCGCTCTCGAGCGCCTCTATTTTTTTGACAAGCTCCTCATTATGCCCGCATACGACCACTATTTGGATCCCGGCGATGCCGCCTATAGATTTTACGATTG
>Ga0247841_10008124_pt1 | contig 15257 bp, 16 predicted proteins | sample LaCruzMarch2015__2_FD_192410 | JGI IMG/M metagenome (GOLD analysis project Ga0247841, IMG submission 192410) | Freshwater microbial communities from meromictic Lake La Cruz, Castile-La Mancha, Spain - LaCruzMarch2015_18m | ecosystem: Environmental > Aquatic > Freshwater > Lake | place: Spain...
ACGCGGCGCGCTCAGGACCCAAGACCGGAAAGGTCCTGGCCATCCGGTTTCAATGGTACAGGCCACTGTCAAGAGTGGTCCCTTTGGAGGAAATCAGGGAAATGGACGATAGCTTTAATCCGCAGCGAACGCTTACACTGGCCCCTCGGCTCTTTCAATCCATCGTCGCGGCAGGCGCCGGACCGGATACGTGAGGCCGGAGGAACGCTTTCGAGGCGTCAAGATAAGGCGGTTACCGACAACCCGATGGCCCCCTCCCCTAACCCTTCCCTTGGCGGGCACCGGGGTTAACCTTTTGTTGATCGGTCCAGTGATTTCAATTGGTTAAAAATATATCCCGTCGCCGAGTCGAAAGCCAGGGCCCGGTAGATAAGGCAAATACCGCGTTCCGGCTTCCGCCGAAGCGACGGACGAAGGCATATCCCATGGTTACGTTAGCACCTATGTTCTTGACGGGAGGGGGATACCGTCGCTCAAGACATTGCCCAATATTGGCGTATATGCGGCATGGCGCCCTAATTCCAGAGAAGGTAACAAACTAATGACCATCTATGAATACAAGGGAATTCGACCCCGTTTGGGCAGGGAGGTCTTCCTGGCTCCAGGGGTCATTGTTCTTGGCGACGTACAAATAGGCGATTACAGCAATCTCTGGTTCTATACCGTGGTCCGAGCGGATGTTCACCACGTCCGCATCGGAGAGCGGACCAACATTCAGGACCACTGCACCCTGCACGTTACTGGCGGCCGTTTTCCTCTGACCGTGGGAAACGGCGTAATAGTCGGCCATCGGGCAGTCCTTCACGGATGCACGATCCAAGACAACGCGTTGGTCGGCATGGCAGCGGTCGTGATGGACGGCGCTGTGGTGGAAGAAGGAGCCATCGTCGCGGCCGGCGCGGTGGTCACTCCGGGAACAGTGATTCCAGCCAACCGCGTCGCTGTAGGCATCCCAGCGCGGCCCACTAGAGAGCCCACCCCGGAAGAAAAGGCCTTCCACCGTATCAATTCATCCAAATATCAAGATTACGCACGTAATTTCAACGAGCTGGCACGTATTGTTTAAGCTGGGCCCAGGCCCCCTCTCCACGGGTTGAAACTCCGCGCCCTGGCGCTGGATTAACATCCGGCGTCCGCCGTGGGACGCGTGGCACATTTAGATATTCCACCGACGAAATCCGCCACAGGTTGAAATCCGTGGCTAACTTGCGGCCTCCTTGACGGACGCACGGGGCCTGCCATCGGAGCACCCATTCTGTGTCCGTCCCGCTGGAGACGGGTGAAATCAGCCTCGGAATTTGATTCGGGGAGCAAGCGGCGGGCGGCCGGTTATTTTCCTTAAACTATTACTTTAACTATTGACATTATCTCTGCGGTATGTTTTAGTAATTTTGTTGCTTGGCAACGGCATCCACAGAAACCGGGAGGAGCTCGCATGCCTCATTCTCACAATATTGACTACTACATCGGCCGTATGGACGACGAATCCCTCGCCGACGCCCTGGCAGACTTCGAAGACCCTCTGGAGGGCCGATCCGCGGACCTACTATCCTCCCTCGATCTCGACGACGACTTTTGCGATGACGACCTCTCATCCGATTTCGACGACTTCTGACAATCGCCGCCGCCTATCGAAACACCAAAGACGCCGGGAAGGGTCGGACCCTTGCCGGCCGTTTTGTTTGAGAATAAAAAAACCCGGAGGCATTAACCTCCGGGTTCGCTTCTTCATCGTTTTCGATCCAGCTAGAACTCCACCACCAACTTGCCTTCAAACGCGTTGATCGGTGAGCGGCTTTGGAGGACACCTGCGCCACTGAAAGTGCTGCTCCCGCCCGGATAAGGTCCGCCGGGTATTAGCGCTTGATAAGCATAGGTGAACCAATCGCCGGGCTGCCAATATGCATATCGCATCCTCAGGCTGAACCCTTCCAGGAGCTTCCAGTCGACCCCCGCGCCGGCTTCCCATCCTATGTACCCGTCCGGGCAGTATGGAGTCGTGCCGCCGTATGCGGCCAGGAAGGTCCCGGGTGCAACTCCGCCTGCCGCGCCGTTACCCACGTCCCGAACTCCGCCGTTGAGAAACCCTGCGCGCTCGAGCCTGTGCGCCCAGATGTAGGTCGCCCAGATATTAAGGTTGGAAGCCAACGCGTAGTCGGCACGCGCCCCAAAGCAGTACGCATCCGTCATTTGGCCGTGCTCGTCAGCTACGATTGAAAGGTCAGTAGCGGCCCATCCGCCCTGGTTACCGCCCGCAAAAGTGTTGAACATCAGGAATTCGTAAGGCTCCATGGCATGCCAGTTGATAGGCATGCCAAAGACAAGCTTACGGGGATTGTGGTAATTCAACACCGGGCCGGAAGATAGAGCATACATTAAGGTCAGCTTGGCCGGACCTGAAACTACCCCCACCTCCGAGAACCAGTGATAGGCTTCCATATGAAGCGGCCGACCGCCTGCGTTTGCGCCGTCACCCACTTGGGCCACAGGATAGTACCTGTCATCGGTGCCCCAGGCATACTCCGCATTTGCCAGGAAGCGGCCGTCGAAGTACTTGGCGTACACCAGAGCAAGGAAGTAAATGTCGTCACGGGCTTGCTGGGTGGTTGCCGGAGCATTGTATGCGGCGGTTGAGGCACCGTATTCGGCAACGAGCGGCAATGCCCCGCGATTCCGATGATCAAGCCGGTACAATACGGCGCCTCCGGTGCTCAGACAACCCTGGTCGAATGTTATAAACAAGGAACCGTAGAAGTCGTTCTTTGTATCGCCGTCGGGAACTGATTGCCAGCTTTCCAGGTAGCGGCCACGCGCCAGCCAAAACGCGGAAATGAATCGGAATGGTCCGTAAGGAAAAACACAGAGAAACGACTCGCCACGAGTATTGTACCCGAGGGTGGCCCCTATGCCCATGGGGAAGTCTTTCAAGCCGATGGAGAAGATGCACCACGGCGTTTGCATCGTGGCTCGAAATTGCTCCCAAGTGCCAAACACACCGTCGGTCGCGTTCATGCTCGTCTGGGACATGTAGTACCGCTCGACCGGAGCGATACCTACTCCGTCGCCCTCGACGTTGGTCCCGGTTTGGCGATATTTGTTCCTTATGCCGCCGATGTTGTAAATGCCATGAAGCCTTATGGCCCGGTTCACGCGGATAGTTGGTTCCAGGGACATACGAGAATCGTTATAAAGCGCGTCCGAACCCCACCGGGAAAAACCGCCACGGGTTATTACCATGGCCGGGGATTGCGCAGGCGGAGCGGCTCCGCCTCCAGACATATCGGCAAGCACCGGCGCACGGTTGCCCGTCCCGTATATGTTGGGACCCCCAAACCCGATAAAGGTCCCGGCCCCCGCGTCTTGAAAATTGGTTTTCCCGAAGAGGTCGTCATTCCCCATTCGGCCGAAGTACCGGATGCGGTTCTCGTAAAACCCTTTCAGCTCGAACTCCCAGGCGAGAGAAGGAGCAACCACAGCGCAGACCAGCAGCCCTGCCAGTAAGACCGTGACTAAGCGTTTCACCTGTTCCTCCCAATCCACAAATAAAACAATAAAAGATGGTGTAAGGCAGTACATACCCTGCACCACACAACTCCATTGCGCGGCAACCTAAGACATCGCGCACTGACGCCCCCCGTGGCCATCGGAGGACGACGTGCTGTGCAGCGTCTATTTTTGCGCTTAGATTACGGCGATGCTTTACAGATTTGTCGGTGTCACATTTCTGTAGCACGAATTTCGGACAGGGTAAAGGAAAATGTGCATATACCTCACAATTCGTACGAATGGGCCCAACGCGAAAGCCCCCTCCTTTCGTGGGTCAGGCTTTCCAGCGTGACAATTCCTAAACCTAAGGTTGAAACCGGGGGCTAATTTCCACCGTCCCTCGCGGGACGAATGTGGACCACCGTTCTGCCGTGTTCGTATAGCCGGCACACGCGTAGGGTGCCGGCGAGCACGCTTTCGGCGTGGGAGCCGCACCGGTGGTCGAGGCGGCAATCCCCCGGAGCGCTGGCCGGCAATCGCCCGAACGATGCGGTTCCCCCGCGTTTCGCGGGGCCGCCGCATCCTACGAAAGCGTCCCCGGGACTCACGTCCCAGGATGGAATGTCAAGGAAATCTTCCCACCCCCCAAAAGACAAAAAACCCGGAGGCCTTTTGACCTCCGGGTTTGATTGATCGATTGACTGTCGGTCTGTTTAGAACTCGATTACAAACTTGCCTTCAAAGGCGTTGATCGGTGAGCGGCCCTTCAAGACGCCCACTGCACCAAGCTGCCCGACTGGACCGGCATACGGTCCAAGGGGTACGAATGCCTGATAGGCATAATCGAACCAGTCGCCCGGCTGCCAGTATGCGTAACGCAGCTTCAGGTTGAAGCTCTCCAGGAGCTTCCAATCCACGCCAATACCCCCTTCCCAACCAATGTACCCATCGGGGACATAGGGCGTCGTACCGCCGTATGCGGCCAGGAAGGTTCCAGGAGCCACTCCGGCGCCAGTACCGACGTTGCCGTCACTCACGTCCCGGACACCGCCGGTGAAGAAACCTGCACGTTCGAGCCTGTGGGCCCAGAGGTAGCTGGCCCAGATGTTCAGGTTTGCTGCAACAGCGTAATCAATACGGCCTGCAAACGCATACGCATCGGCCATCTTACCACGCTCGTCACTCATGAAGTTGAGGTTCAATGCGAACCATCCGCCATTGTTGCCGCCTCCGTACGTGTTGAACATCAGGAACTCGTACGGCTCCATGGCCTGAGGATCAATGGGGTACGCAGTGTAGAGCTTGACCGGCAGCCCCGCGTTGCTGGGGCCCCAGCCATTGTTCAAGACCAAACCGGACACCTGGGCGTACAACAGAGAGACCTTGGCGGGTCCTGTCACTGCACCAAGCTCGGAGAACCAGTGATAACCTTCGATGTAAAGAGGCGAACCTCCCGTAGGAACACCCTGCTGACCGGAAGCGGGCACGTTCGCGTCAAACTGATGGCACGCGTCGATCCAAGCAAATTCGACATTGGCGAAGAACCGGCCGTTAAAATACTTCGCGTGGGCCATGGCGAAAAAGGTCTGACGGTTGATGGTGGCCTGGGGACCGAGTTCGGTGGCGCCAGGATTCAAGTTGTTGACTGTGTTAATCCCGCCGTTTAGAAGATCGGGGATCGAGCTATTAACGGTCTGACCGATACCGGCGCTGTAATACGGAAAACTCTTACGCGAAAGGCCGTTGCCGTTCGGGACCGCGCCCGCACCGAAACGGTCGATCCGGAGAATGACCCCCACGCCAACATTCAAGCAACCCGAGTCATAGGCCGCAAACACGCCCTCAAAGAAACTCGGTTTAGTGCAGGCATCAGGCACGGTCTGCCAGCTCTCCATGTACCCGCCCCGGCTAAGCCACGCGCCCCACAAAAACTTGAACGGACCGTAGGGAACAATAAAGAGCAAGGTATCGTTGCGTGTGTCGCGGCCGAAGGTCGCTCCGACACCCCACGGAAAATCCCGGAAGCCCCCCACAATGATCGCCCAGGGTGTTTGGGCCACGAAATCGAATTGCTCCCAAGTCGCGAACACGCCGTCGCTCGCGTTCATACTGGACTGGGACATGTAATACCGCTCCAAAGGCGCTGTGCCTATTCCGGCGCCCATCTCGTTGGCCCCGGTCTGGCGATACTTGTTCCTCATGCCGCCGATGGCGTACGTGCCGCGCAGCCTTACGGCCGGGTTTATCCGGAGGACCGGCTCGAAAACCATCCGGTTGTCATTGTAAAAAGCGTCCGACCCCCATCGGGAGAAACCGCCGCGGGTGATGACCACGGAAGGTACCTGCCGGGGCAAACTAAGACCGCCGCCAAAATCCGCAACGACCGGGGCAACGTTGCCCGTGCCGTAGATATTGGGGCCCGCAAATCCGACAAAGGTCCCCAGTCCCGCGTCCTGGAAATTCGCCTTCCCGAACAGGTCGTCGTTACCCATTCGTCCGAAGTACCGGAGCCGGTTCTCGTAAACCCCCTTCAGATCGAACTCCCATGCGAGAGTCGGGGCAACGACCGCGCAGACCAACAGTCCTGCCAAGAAACCCGTCAATAGTCGTTTCATCTGTTCCTCCCAATCCACCTAAGGAATCGCCCATTATGCCCTAAGGCAACAAATGCTTCTTCCAATGCAGACCATTTTGACATACGGCCCGAATGCCCGACATGCAGGCCCCCCCGAATCCATCGCTGGATGGTCCTCAGTAGAACCTCTATTTCTGCGGCCTGCAGAAGCGTAAGGATATGTTACTTTATCAGCGTGGCCTCCATGTAACCTGTACTCGCCGAACCTGTAAAGAAAAATTTTTGCTGCTCCGAGTTCATTCAGTCTTGTGGGGCGGGCCTTTCAGCCCGCGTATAGCCTGGTGCTGAGTCAGGCAGCACGCGTAGGGTGCCGGTGAGCACGCCTGTGGGCGTGGGAACCGCACCGGTCGAGGCTTCACACCCGAGTCCCCCCCATAGGCGTCAAAATAGAGTTGAGCTATGGTTCCATAGGAACCTGCGCACGTAGACCGGCGATTTATCGCCGGGGCACAAGCGTCGTTCCAATAGAACACGATTGAGTCCCATGAAGACGGCTGCAAAGGTCCAGCACTGCCGGGCGTCCCTACAGGACGCACAAGATTCATTTAATACGCGAACCCGGCGATAAAGAGCTGTCGCAAAAGTCGAAAATATGTCGGAATCTTGGCACGCTCTACGCTCGCCCTGCCCTCTCCCAAAGGGAGATAGGACTGCGGAGCGGCTTCAGATGGCTCCCTCTCCTTCCGGGAGGGGGTTGGGGTGAGGGCGTTGAAAGGACCGGCAACCCAATCGTGCCACGATGTCGGCCCTTGCCGGGGTTTTGATACACCCTCTAAATCACCGGGCTACTATCGCACCGTCCCTCCGGGACGAACGGAACGGAGCCTTATTTTGACGCGTAAGCGAGTCCCCCCGGCCGGCAATCTCCCTAACGATGCGGTTCCCCCGCGTTTCGCGGGGCCACCACATCCTACGAAAGCCTCCTCAAGACTCACTTCTAGGGATTGGGATGTCAAAGAAGCCCTTTTCCCCCACCCGAAAAATAAAAAACCCGGAGGCCTTTCGACCTCCGGGTTTGGTTGCTCAATATGTGCCGGGTCCGTTTAGAACTCGACCACCATTTTGCCTTCAAAGGCGTTGATGGGTGAGCGACCCTGCAGAATACCCGAGCCGCCAGGTCCAGGAGCCAAGGGCCCAATGAGGGCCTGATAGGCATAGTCGAACCAGTCACCCGGCTGCCAGTATGCGTAACGCAGCTTCAGGTTGAAGCCTTCCAGGAGCTTCCAATCCACACCTGCGCCGGCTTCCCAACCGATGTACCCGTCGGGGACCCATGGCGTCGTGCCGCCATAAAGCATCATAAACGGATTCGGAAACAGGGGAGCGCCACCGGCGTCCGTGACAGCTATGCCACCGGCGGCACCGTTACCAATGTCTCGATACTGGCCACAGACCGTGCCATTGCGCTCCAGCCTGTGGGCCCAGATGTAGGTGCCCCACACATTCAGGTTCGAGGCCACGGCGTAATCAACACGGCCGGCAAAGCAGTACGCGTCTGACATTTTACCGTGCTCATCAGACTGGAAGTTGATATCAAAACCGGTCCAACCGCCATTGTTGCCGCCACCGTAAGTGTTGAACATCAGGAACTCGTAAGGCTCCATGGCCTGAGTTTGAATTCCAAGCGGACAGTACAGCTTGACCGGAAGACCGCCGAACCTGGCCGTCTGTCCAGCTTGCGAGGACAACAGATCCTGCACCGGACCCGACGCCAAGGCATACAGCAAGGAGACCTTGGCAGGACCGGCTACCGCACCGATCTCTGAGAACCAGTGATTGGATTCAAGCATAATGGGCGCGTAACCACCGGTGACGTGGCCCATAGGCGCAAACGGGGGAGCCGCAACGAATACATGCTCCGCATTTGCGTAGGCGTATTCAACATTGGCGAAGAACCGGCCGTTGAAATACTTCGCATGGATTTCCCCCACCGTGGTGGTGCGGTTGTATGGAGCGAAAAGGATGCTGTCACCTGCGTCAGGGAAATTGACGCCGTGGTTGAAGGTGCCGGTACTCCCGCCGTAAGTGGGAACATAACCCGGAACGAGGACGGTGCCGCCGGCGGAGGAGCCAGGGCCATAGTGGTCGGCCCGGTAAAGGAATAAAGCGCCGACGTTCAAGCAGCCCGCATTATAAGCGATAGCCGCAACCTGCTGGAAATTGACCTTGTTGAAGTTGTCAATTCCCGTGTCCCAACTCACTGTGTATCCGTTCCAAGCGGGGTAGATACCATACAGGAAAGTGAGCGGACCGTAGGGGACCACAAAGAGGAGCGCTTCAGCTCGGGTGCGCGAGTCAAACGTAGCTCCGGTGCCCCACGGGAAATCCCTGAAACCTGTCACGATGATGCCCCAGGGCGTCTGGGCCACCATGTCGAACTGTTCCCACATCCCGAACACGCCGTCGGTCGCGTTCATACTCGTCTGGGACATATAGTAGCGCTCGAGGGGAGCAACACCCACCCCGTCGCCCCACACGTTAGTCCCGGTCTGGCGATACTTGTTCCTGATACCGCCGATGTTGTAAACGCCTTTAAGCCTAATGGCCGGATTGATCCGGATTGTGGGCTCGAACGACATCCTGGAATCGTTGTACAGTGCGTCGGACCCCCAACGGGAAAAACCGCCGCGGGTGATGACCATGGCAGGATTGCCACGCGACTGCATGGTCAAGCCGCCGGCCGTATCCGCGAGCACCGGAGCTCGGTTACCCGTGCCGTAGATGTTGGGCCCCGCAAAGCCGATGAACGTCCCCGCCAGCCCTTCCTGATAATTCGTCTTCCCGAACAGGTCGTCGTTACCCATTCGGCCGAAGTACCGGATGCGGTTCTCGTAAAGCCCCTTCAGTTCGAACTCCCATGCGAGAGCCGGGGCAACGATCGCGCCAACCAGCAGTACTGCCACTAAACCAGTTAGTAATCGTTTCATCTGTTCCTCCCAATCCACAAAATGAATTGACCAAAGCTGCCCGAGGGCAAGTGAACTCCTTGCGCCACACAAATCGTGGGCACAGCAGCCTCGGGGCCCCACAACGCGATCCCCCGTGGCCACCGGAGGATGACGCTTTGTAAAGTCCCTATTTGTGCGGCTAAGTCTTTGCCGCTATTTACGAACTCATACGATTGACATTCTTGTAGCATCCAGCCCATCGAAGTGTCAAGGAAAATTTCTCGTGTGCCAGTGCGCATTGAGGTATCCGAGATCCAAAATGCTCATGTCGGGCAGGCTGGAATGCCTGCTCCATCAAATCGGCCCTACGAGGGCCTGATTTTCTAGATGGGATTATACAACATTTTATGTGTAATTGCGAGATGATATTGATGGAATATCGTGTGATTTATGAAAGATTGAGGGCTCGTTGGGTTTTTTCTCCGGCCCCAGGACTAGCGAGACTGTCGCCAAATTTCCGGAAACGCCAGAATCGTAGCACGATGATCTGTAGGGGCGGGTCTCAGACCCGCCCGTGTTCGATGCACGGGATAGCGGGCAGGTCTCAGACCTCCCCCTACAGCCACTTTTCGCAACCACCGAAACCGAGGTGCACGCCTTGGCTCGGCAGCCTCCCGGATCTATATTGGCATTGTGACACGATTTCGAGGCCTCAACGAGTTTTGCGACAGTCTCTCGCGTCCTGGGCTAACAGCCGGCGTCTCCGGCGGGGCTCATGGGAACACAACCCAATGGCAGGCCCCATCTTCTCCGGAATCCCCGAAGGAAATGACAGAATTTAGTCCAGGACACAAGTCCTGGGATTTGTGCGCGACAACGATACCACACGGGAGATTTTTTCATTTTTCTGCCAATGCGTCGTTCAACCTCGACAAGACCTCGACAAGATTAGCCCCGCGGATCAACACCGCTTTTTCCTTGGAAGATGCGCCCTTGACTATCGTCAATGACGACCGCGGGACACCGATCAATTTCCCCAGGTATCGAACGAGTTCGGCATTGGCCTTGCCTTCCACGGGTGCAGCCGAAAGGCGCACAACGAGCAGGTCCCGTTTCTCGTCAAACGCGACCGCGTTGTGCGACGCATTAGGTATGACTCGGAGGGTGATGGTCACACCGTCTCGACGATCTTTGAGGGCATGGCTCAACATTGGGTGACCAGTGGCCGCTAGCGCATGTCAGCCGCGATCTGCAGGAGCGTGTTTACCAGGAATTGCTGGAGGAACAGGATGGCGAGGAAAACAATTAGGGGAGACAAGTCAATACCGACCGCGGGTATGCGCAGCACTCGTCGGACCAGTCCAAAGACGGGTTCCGTAACGCTACGGAGAAAACGAACGATGGGATTATATGGATCCGGGTTCACCCACGTGATGAGAGCGGCGATAATGACGACCCACATGTAGATCTGCAGCACAACGTTCAGGACGCCTGCTAGAGCGCTAATAAAATTGCCCAAGACAAACATACGTCTACCGGTAGAATTAATCCGTTCGATTTCCGCGGGCTAGTATCCCGCGTCCCCGAGGGACGCACCGACGTTCTAAAAGCGAGTGCCCGAATTTTGTCCGATATTCAAGGAACACATTCCGTAATCCCGGCGGAAGCCGGACGGGTTTGCACTGCTGGACAAGACACCGGTGGCGCACTAGACATGACCTTCAGCTACTGACTGCCGGATGAAAAAGGACAGGAGTTTTGGCAACCGTCATACATCCGGTCCGCTGCCACTTAATGTAGGAGTCCGGCCCCATTTCCAGCATGACACAAATCTTCGTGCCAGTCCACCCCCTTGTGGACAGAAATTACGCCCGGGATTTAGTCCGCAGAAACGCGAAGGAATGTGGGCACGTGATCTTTCAATTGCGCCGGGGACCAGTGGTTTTGCGTAATCGCTGGAACCCTTCGCCGGACCCGAGAAACGTCGCCGTCATTCCGGCAGAAGGCGAAATCCGGGAAAATACCCGACCCCAGCTTTCGCCGGGGCGACGGCGCAGACTTGAAATGGGTTCGCTTCGCTCGTTATGACAGTCTGCCAACCCCGGTAACTGAATTTCTACAGGGGCACGGACCGGCGAGACGTTGGATGAGTCGAGAACACACCCCCTTCTGCCTCCTCCCGTCAAGGGACCCAGAGGCAGAAGGGGAGAATTTTGCGTTCTCTGCGCTCTCCACAGTGAACCGTTACACTATTTCACTTTTTCTTTAAGCGCCTTGGCCGCCGAGAACTTGGGCGCCTTGGTGGCCTTGATCTTGATCTTTTTCTTTGTACGAGGATTTATGCCGGTCCGAGCAGCTCGTTTCACGACGGAAAACTTGCCAAAGCCGGGAACGGAAATTTGCTCCCCTTTGCCGAGCTCCTCCGATATGGCCCCGAAAACCATATCAAGGGCCGCAGCGGCCTGCTTTTTCGTGGTCTCACCCTTCTTGGCCAGCCTGTCGATGAATTCGGCTTTGGTCATGTTCCCTCCTCACATTTCCGGCTCTACTTCGTGGATATCCAGATTGGATGCTAACTCTATAGACACCCGCTTTGGACGGAGTCAAGCAAAATCGCATCCCTACACGCTTTTAGACAATGATCCTCCGTCAGACGGCCCTTTCAGGGCTTCCGAAAGCTGCCGTGATATCGGCTGATTAGCCTTGAAGCACCGAAAATAGGCATGAAATCGGCCCCGCCGCGACGCGTTTGCCGAACTCACTATCCGGACGGAATCGCGCTTTCCGGCGCGCTCCCAGTGCTGGAAAACCGGAAAAAAGGGGGGGACCGCAAGTGCGCGGGGGGACAACCCTTCCGTCGAGGGAAAGATGACCGTCACGGGAACGATTGCGCGGAGTCGTGGCGAGGGCAGGCATGAGGTCTTACCCACATGGATCGCTCCTGTACGGCATGGCACTTGTGGTAGCCCTTAATCGCACGCTGAAATCGCGCATCCCGCGGGACTCCCCCACGAAAACAGTTCAACCCCTTGATAAGTGAAGGTTTACCCCTCTGGAAAAAGTAGTTGACTGAAAAAACAGGAACATGTAAAGCTCTCAGGGCGTATACTAAAATCATTTTCCACAGGAATTCAGGGAAAGGAGAGACAATGGCAAAATCAGTGGTCGTCGATGAAGAGGCCTGCAGCGGATGTGGAACCTGTGTGGCCATTGCTGACGATTGTTTCGCGTTGAACGAAGAGACGGAAAAAGCGTATGTGACGGACGCCAGCGCGTGCGCGGAAGACGTCATTCAGGAGTGTATCGACACCTGCCCCGACGAGGCTATATCCTGGGCAGACTAAGGAGGGCAATTTTCCCCCGGCCTGTCGTCTCCTGCGTCTCAACGAGCGAGATTTCCAGTCCGTAATTGTGGACCAGAAGGGAAATTCGTGCTTTAAGTCGTTTGCCGACGGTATTGGAGTGAGAGACATGTTCTCCGGGGACGTATTGATACCCCGCCTCAAAGAGCTTTACCGTGATATAGACGCCTCATACGTCGCTGCCGCCTCGTCGGTAGCGTTCACTTGCGCTGAATGCGACGGAATGAAATGCTGCACGGTAGACGTGACATTGCACACCTTCGCGGAAATGCTCTATCTGAGGCGGGGATTCGATACCTTGGACACCTCCGGCCAATTGGCCGTTCTAGGAAGGTGCCGCTCAATCATCAAAGCCAAAGAAGACGATCCATTCGGCGAGGTTTACCGGAACTCGGTATGCGCGCTTAATTTCGACGGGCTTTGCTCTTTGTACCAATTCCGGCCGATGATTTGCCGACTTGCCGGTATTCCTCACTTCATTGTGCGGCCCGACACGACCGTTATCGAGAGTGGCGGTTGTCTGCGATACGAAAGCGAGATCCTCCCAACCCTCCCCAACGTGAAAATTGACAGGAGCGGCTTCTACAGAAGCATGGCCGAGATCGAACTCGAAGTGGTACACGCTCTCGGCAGACGAACGGAGAGTCGCACCATTGCCGAAACGCTCGGCGGAGAAGACCTGGAATGAGAGAGGGCGCAACTCCTGATTGGTTGGGTGGATCACTCATTACTAAGGCACCCCCAGCCGCGTATGATCCGGCAGAATAAGATGGCTGGGAGTGTACAGCGCGTCCTTCCGAGTCTGCCTTCAAATTCCCCTCCCCTGGTGGGAGGGGCGAGGGGAGGGGAATGTCATACTTTTTTTTCGGCTGATTTCAAACCTCGACGTCCTCCACTCGATATCCGCTCGTCATCATGTCCTCTGAAAAACCCAAGATCGTAATTATCGCAGGTCCCACAGCATCAGGTAAGACCACAGTCGGAATCGCTCTGGCGGAGAAGTTCGGGGGTGAGATCGTATCGGCCGATTCCGTTCAAATCTACCGCTTCATGGACGTGGGCTCAGCCAAGCCGTCCATTCGGGAGCGCACCCGAACACCCCACCATTTGATCGACATCCGGGATCCGGACGAGGACTTCACCGCGGGCGACTACGTGAAAGAAGCCCGTGAGGCTGTTACCGGCATTCTTCAGAGGGGACGTGTTCCTTTTGTAGTGGGGGGGACAGGACTCTATATTCGGCTACTGCTTGGCGGGATAGTGGAGCTCCCTCCCGCAGACCTCGAGACGAGGCAGAGACTCCTCCGGGAGGAACAAGACGCAGGACCGGGCACTCTATACCAGCGACTGGCTTCCATAGACCCTGAAACCGCAAGTCGGACCACGCCCCAAAACCTGCTACGTATCTTGCGCGGCCTCGAAGTTTTTGAAGCAACAGGGAAAACCATCTCATGGTTCCAAAAAAAACACTTTTTTAAAGATCGCCCGTACAGCGCCTTATTCATCTGTCTCAATCCCCCAAGACCGATTCTGTACGAACGCATTGATAAGCGGGTTGACTGTATGATAAAGGGAGGATTGTGTGATGAAGTGAGTCAACTGTATGCCCGGGGGTATACTCGAAAGCTTAAGCCTTTGCAATCTCTAGGGTATCGTCATGCCTGCCAAATCTTGGCCGGAGAGACGAATCCGGAGGAGGCCATTCGGCTTATGAAAAGAGACACCCGGCGCTATGCAAAGAGACAGTTGACATGGTTTCGTTCCGAACCCGGGGTTTTGTGGTTTGATCCTGAACAAATCGAAGGGATCGGATTCGTGGTTGCTCATTTTCTCGGGGGCTGATTCGTAGTCCGAGAGTTTTCCCCAGGAATCACGTGACAGCAGAGCTGCTGGGGGTGATTCCTCGGGATTAGATGCATGGGGGTGCAGGAACATGGCCAAAACTCATTTCAATATTCAAGATCAGTTCCTCAATCAGGTTCGGAAAGCGAGAATAGAGGTGGAAGTGCTCCTCCTTTCCGGCGCTGCGGTGAAAGGTTATGTGCGGAGCTTTGACAGCTTCTGCATCATCATTGAAGACGCGCAAGAGATTACGCTCCTGTACAAACACGCCCTCAGCATGATTCGGCCTTCCGAACCCGGCGTCAAAATACCCGGTCTGGTGTAATAGTCCGGGTTACGACGTTGGGAGTGTTCCGGGGTCGGATTCGGGGCACAGGCGCTACCTTAACGATGCGATACATCTTCGTCCGCCGGAACGACGGGATTTTCTTTACTTAACTAATTGACATCGCTAGGCCAAGCAACAGAAAGGTAACGCCTATTGGGCGAGGGGTACGGCGCGGGTCTCAAACCCGCACCGTACTTGTCTGCAAAAGGGAGGTTGCCGGCAACCTCCTACCATATCACTCCCTCGCCAGCTCGATGCCTACGGGGCAATGGTCGGAGCCTGTGACCTCGGTGAGGATGAATGCTTGTTTCACAGAGGGAAGCAGTTCGGGTGTCACAAAGACGTAATCGATTCTCCAGCCTACGTTCCGCTCCCTGGCCCTGCTCTTGAGGTCCCACCAGCTATACCGGACCGTTTCCGGATGAAGGCGACGAAACGTGTCCGCGTATCCTCGATCGACCACCTCATCTATCCATTCACGCTCGATGGGCAGGAACCCGGAGATCTTTTCGTTTTCCTTGGGCCGCGCGAGATCGATTTCGCTGTGAGCCGTGTTGAGATCACCCACAAATACCAAATTGCGATGTTCACTCCTTAACGTCTCGATGTAACGAAGGAAATCATCGTAGAAATCCAACTTGAATCTTAGCCGTTCAGGGCCCATCTTCCCATTGGGGAAATAGATATTGAGGAGTGTGAAGTCCGGGAAGTCCATC
>Ga0247841_10008125_pt1 | contig 15256 bp, 13 predicted proteins | sample LaCruzMarch2015__2_FD_192410 | JGI IMG/M metagenome (GOLD analysis project Ga0247841, IMG submission 192410) | Freshwater microbial communities from meromictic Lake La Cruz, Castile-La Mancha, Spain - LaCruzMarch2015_18m | ecosystem: Environmental > Aquatic > Freshwater > Lake | place: Spain...
AATTTCGTGATGTCGACCTGTTGGCTTGCTGTTCATAGTCAGATTAACCCGACTGACCCTCCGCGGACTGACGCCGGAATTCATTTAAGGGGACTTCCGCTTATTGTTCCCCACCAACAGGTCTTGCCTGGGACTGGACGGCTAATTGCCGCCCTTGACTTGCGGGACGAGGGTCAACACATCGCCGTTCTGAAGCGTGTCGCTGTCGAATGACGGATGCCCGTTGATGTGACGGGAGTAGCTGGATTCCTTCGGGTAACCTGCGGTGGCGATTGCCGTTTCGACCGACGAACCATCGGACAGTTCGATTTCCCGGGCTGAACGACCAAGGCAGAGCACTTTAACTTTCACTGGAACTCCAATTGGAATGTTGTAACCGCGCCAATGTAGCGCAGTCTATGTTCCCTTCTTATTCCCTAAAACGGCAAACTAATGTGGAATAAGGAAGTAGTGAAGGCAAATTCACCAAAAGGGGCACCGTAGCGGGTGCCCCTTCCCTTTCAACAATCAAATAACACCGGGAGTTTCGATGAATAGTATTCAGCGTCCGGGGTGGGGTGACAAGATCTTCGACCGCTGTGTCGCACTGCTGATTATTGCAGCAAGCCGGACAGGGATGACTTACAAGCAGGTCAATGTGATCCTCTTCTGCATCACTTGGCCCGCGATGACACTTGGGCTTGCAGCGGCAGTGGCGTTACTTGCCATCGCGCATTAGTCGGGAGATACAATGACTATCCCGATAAAAGCACTATCCGAGCCCTTTGCAGCGAACCTGATTAAACAGCGCAGGGGCAACTTCGGTAAGAAACTGGACTATGCGGAAGCGATTACTGTGATCCAACGACTTAACGCTGTTATGGAAGGCGCGTGGTCGTTCACAATCATTGGTTACCGCATTGAAACCGAAGAGGTGATTGTTCACGGGGAGTTAAAGATCGCGGGCGAAGTTCACCAGCAGTTTGGCGGGAGTTCGATCACGCGGAATGCGGAAACTGGGGTGATGTTGTCGCTGGCGGACGATCTAAAAGCGGCGGCGTCTGACGCGCTGAAGAAGTGCGCTTCTGCGTTCGGGGTTGGGCTCTACTTGTATAAGGACTCAACGCCTGTCAGGACTCCAAGACCGCGACCTGAACCGCCTACGAGAGTGAATGGCAACGGCAATGGTAACGGCCACCTCACGCAGGAAATGGTCGGAACATTACTGAAACAGGGTCAGGAAGCAGGATTTTCACAGGCTGATCTAATCGGTGCGGCGAAACGGTTGTACGATAAACCACTTGGTCAGCTGACGGTGGTTCAGGCTCAAGACCTGGTTAAAGATCTCATCAAATCAAAGGAGGCCATTCGTGCCTAAAACCAGTCCGATATTTACTGATCCATTCGTCCCGGTCGTGAAGATTCCGCTGAACATGCCTGATGGGAGCAGGGCATCCCGTTCTGCCATAATCGTTGATCCTAACGGCCAGAACTATGAGGCAGGAGTTGTTTCAGAAGGGTACAACCTTGTGAGCAACGAAGTCGTGCAGGATGTAGCGCTACAAGTGCTGAACCATGCAGGAGTTTCCTACGAAGACGGCGGAATGATCTTCGACGGGAAGCGTTACCGCCAACGATGGGTGATCGAAAGCCTATCTATTGAAGCACGGGTGGGCGACTTGATAAGACTGACAGTTGATGTCTTCAATTCTTACGATGGCAGTTCGCTGTTCGGGTTGGCATTTAACGCCCAGCGCCTGATCTGCCTGAACGGAATGATGCTGGACTTTCTACTCGGCAGTTTCCGTTTCCGCCACTTCGGACAGAACGACTTCCAGCGCGAAACCGAAGAAGCCGCAGCATCTATTCTTGCGCTCGGTACTAAACTGGGGCCGATGGCTGCAAGAATTGGACATATGACCCAAACGCAGATCAATCGGGAATCGATCCAATCTACGTTTAAGGCGTTGAAGCTACCCGCAGGTTTACAGGCGGAAGTATTCATGGCGGTCGAGGAAGACTCGCTGTGGGGGCTGTACAATGCCTTCACAGGGGTTCTGACGAAGACGAATACGCACAGAGCGGATGGGATTAACAGGCAGGTGGGGAGGTTTCTACTCGCAGGCAGGAACTGATTCGGCGTGTCGGATATGAAGCAGCCACACCCGTGACTGCTTTTTAGCCGTTTAACACTCGCTTGACAATAGGGAAAATCCTCACTAACTTGTTGCTCGACAGCCGATAGAATCCCTGACCTAATGTCAATCCCCGGTATTACCTTCCTTCTTTATAGAATCAGACGCTTCGAATAGATTTCCAGTCACGAACGCTTCGATATCTATCAAATAAGGTCGCCAATGTCCCGCCATCTCACCTCTCGCTTAACCGTTGCCGTTGCAGCGGTCATTTCGCTTGCCCTTCAAGCATTAGCATTCACTGACATATCACAATTCAACCCACAAAGCCTGAATGAAGGCCGTCCTCTGTTCTTTACCGAGAACAAGGGCCAGTGGGACGAACGCGTCCTGTTCAAGGCCGACGGCGTCGGAGGGCTCACGTGGTACATCGAGCAGGACGGATTCACGGTTCTGTTTAGCGTGCCAGACTCAACTGCAGATCCGATAGCTGATCCTCGATCTTTAAAAAAACCCAATGATATGCAACGATTAGACGCGATCGACCATTATCCCAACAAAGCCCACGCATTGAAATTCAAATTCCAGAATGCTCTTCCAAGAACCGCCGGCAACTTCCTTCCCGAGCAGACGTCATCAGCGACTGCGGCTTCAATCGAATCCTCCGAGCGGCTTTCCTGGAACAACAACTACTTCCTCGGCAATGATGAATCGAAGTGGGCTCCTGATTGCGGCAACTATCAGCGCGTGGTGTTGAAGGATGTCTGGCCAGGTATTGATGTTGTCTGGCGCGGCGAAGGGAAACATGCGGAGTTTGACTTTGTAGTTGCGCCGAGCGCTGATGCAAGCCAGATTCAGGTTGAAGTTCTTGGATTAACTGGTGAGATGGAAACGAACTCGAACGGCGAAGAACTTTTCCTACCAACCTCGTTAGGAGTTCTTCGACAAGCCTTGCCCGAGGCATTCCAGATCGAACCGAACGGCTCGCTCTCAGCGGTACGAGCGGAGTTCGCGGTCAAGGGAGGAAACTCGTTTGGCGTGGCTCTGCCGGAAGGTCACGATCCAGCCAAACCGCTCATCGTTGACCCGTTGGTCTATAGCACGTATTTGGGAGGTGGGGGTTTGGACTGCATTTATGCCCTTGCGCCGGACGGGACGGACGGGGTGGTCGTGGCAGGTCGAACTTGGAGCGGTGACTTTCCCACTACAGAGGGGGCGTTTGACAGGTCGCTAAATGATACTTCTGACGCCTTCGTTGCCCGGTTGAGCGGGAACGGTGAATTGCTTTACAGCACCTATTTGGGCGGAAGCGGCAGTGAACAGATTTATGAGTTGACTTCATTCGGCGAGGAAGGCGTTGTCGGAGTGGGTGATACGGATAGTGACGATTTTCCAACGACGGATGGAGCCTATGACAGATCGTATAACGGTGGACCGTGGGACGCAGTTGTAGTTGGATTGAGTGCAGATGGGAACGTGATACGTTACAGCACATTTTTAGGCGGCGGGAGTTGGGATACGGGAATCGCCATCGTTCAGGATGGCGCTGGTGGGGTGGTTGTGGCAGGTGGAACTTGGAGTACGGATCAGGATGGCTTCAATCGATTCCCGACTACCCAGGGAGCATTTGATCGAACATATAATGGTGGAGATTGGGACGGTTTTGTGGCTCGTTTTAGCTCCGATGGTCGAGAACTCATTTACAGCACGTTCTTGGGGGGCAGTGGTTGGGACGACACCAAATCCATTGTTTCGGACGGTGGAGGAGCAGTAGTCGTGGCGGGTTATACTACCAGTGAGGACTTTCCCACCACCGAAGGGGCATTTGACCGATCGTTCAATGATAGTTCTGACGCCTACGTTGCCCGGTTGAACGGCGATGGAAGTGAATTACTATTCAGCACCTATTTTGGGGGTAGTGATATTGACTACGCCTCTTCCATCGTTTCGGACGGGGAAGGAGCAGTAGTCGTGGCGGGCGCTACTTGGAGCAATGACTTCCCCACTAGTGAGGGAGCGTTTGACAGGTCATACAATGGTAATCGTGATGCTTTCATCGCCAAATTGAGCGGGAATGGGAGCGAACTGGTCTATAGCACGTATTTGGGCGGTAGTAGGCGCGAAGGAAGATGGGAAAGGGACTTTCCTCTTGCACTGGACGGTGCGGGAGGAATAGTTGTGACGGGTTTCACCGCCAGCGATAACTTCCCCACCACTGATGGGGCGTTTGACAGGTCGTTTAATGATAGTTCTGACGCCTTCGTTGCCCGGTTGAGCGGGAACGGTGAATTGCTTTACAGCACCTATTTTGGGGGTAATAGTTGGGACCGCGCCTATGCCCTTGCGCTGGATGGCGCGGGAGGAGTGTTCGTCGCAGGTCGAACTTTAAGCGATGACTTCCCCACCACTGAGGAAGCATTCGACAGGTCGTACAATGGTAATTTGGACGCCTTCATCACCAGAATTGACATCGGTCTTGAGGTCGGAGGAGAAATGGAATGGTCACAGAGTTTTGGTGGTGATCGGGAAGAAGACTGCACCGCTCTGCTGCCAATGCCGGACGGCGGTTATCTGGTCGGCGGCTGGTCAAATTCCATCAATCAGAATCAGAGCCGCTTTTACGTCATTCGAACTGACGCGAACGGCGGTGAAATATGGACGCGCTCGTATCGCGATGAATATTCTCTCAAACTGTATTCGATGACTCAGACCACTGACGGCAATATCGCCATGCTCGGTTCGATGGACGATCCCAATAATGCGAACTCACACGACATTTACTTTATCAAGATCAATCCGCAGGGAGATGAGCTGGTTGCGATGCAGTATTCTGCAGCGGACAACCAGGAAAACCGTGCGGTTGCAGCCACGCCGGACGGCGGTTTTGTAATGGCGGGATTCGATTCCATCGGCGACGATCACAGTTACGATATGCTGGTGTCGAAAGCCAATCCTGATGGGCACATCGAGTGGCAGTTCAACTTCGGTGGAATCTACGAAGACTATGGGCAATCAGTGATTCTAACGCCTGATGGGGGCTATCTGATAGGTGGTTACACAATGGTCCCGGGCCATGAAGGGTACGACAGCGTCTCCGTCTATGTTGTGAAGCTTAATTCCCATGGTGGATTAGTATGGGAAAATCGCTATCATGACCGCCGATTTGCATTCGCGCTGAAGATTCTGCCTGCCGGGAATGACAGGTATGCTCTTTTCGGTTTTGATATACCCGCGTTAGAGGACGGCGAAGGGTTTGATTTTAATAGCTATCTTCTTATGATTGATGGTGATGGCGGACAGATCTTCGAGAGAGAGTATGCCGGCGATGACAAACAGGTCGCATATTCAGCAGTCCAGACGCCGGACGGCGGGTTTCTGATGGCTGGCGGAAGCCATATGATAATGGAAATGACGCCTGAGAGCGGAGACGTCTTCTTGCTTAGAATCAATTCTGACGGAGATTCGCTATGGTCGCAAAGTTACCCTGCTGATGCAGGAACTCAGATAGCCAAATGCGTTCTGAGGACTCAGAGTGGAGAGTATGTAGTTGCGGGGACTGTAAGCTCTGAAAGCAGTCTTGAAGGTAAAGATATCCTTTTGCTGAAAACCGCTGCTGATCCGGTGAGCGTTCAGTTCGACAAAGAACCATTCATACCAGAGCGTCTGACGCTTCAACCTGCGTTTCCCAATCCTTTCAATAGCATCACAACAATTCGCTATTCCCTTCCCGAGGCTTCCAGCATGAAGCTAAGCGTTCGTGATCTTACTGGACGGAAAGTTGTTGTCCTTGCTTCAGGCAACAGAGAAGCAGGCGTTCACAGTGCTATCTGGTCTGCTGATGGCGTTGGTTCGGGGCTTTACTTCGTTCGATTGGAAACTGACACCAAGACGATAACGCAGAAGGTGTTGCTGGTGAAGTAGTTCATCACAATAGGCGCCCGATTGTAGTAACTACCAGCGCGTCGCGTTGAAGGACGTCTGGGAGGGCGTTGAAGTTCAGTGGCGTGGAGTCGGGAAGGCAGTCGAGTTTGACTTCCTCGTCCACCCCGGCGCGGACGCGAGCCAGATTCGGGTCGAATGCCTTGGCTTGACCGGTGACCTCGAAGCGACCGTGGTGAGGGCAGGGGCATTGGCGTATGATCTGTGGTGACTTCTATATGGGTTAGATAAGTCATAACAATTCATTAATCATCATTCCTCGCGACTCACACCTAACGACGCGAGGAACCTATAAACCAAAATGAGAGACTTCAATGAAACGAGGAAGTCACGTTTCCGTCGTTGCCATTTTTAGATTCCTTCCGCTCGTAACGGCGCTGGCGCTTTTTCCAGCGCTGTGCCGCGCCGGCGTGATCACAGGGGAGATCAGGGACGAGAATGGCAGCCTCATCGAAGAACCGATCAGAGTAACCGCCTCTTCTCAGCAGTGGCTATCCTGTCAAAGTGAGAATGGCGTGTATCGGATCGAAAACCTTCGGGAGGGTTACTACTGGATCCAAACGCAGGGCGTAAACTCGGACACGTGGTATCCGAGCGTCTGGTATCCCAATCAGGTTATTACCGAGTTCGCGGATCAGGTCTTCATCCCCGCCAACGAGATCATTGAGTTCGACATGACGCTCCGGCCCGGCGGGCGGATTTCGGGATCCGCGGTTCCAGCGGAAGGCGGCAATTTTGGTCAACGCGGCGTCTCGCTTGAGTGCTACTACATTGCCCCTGAGTGGGGCTGGCGTGGCTTCAGCTTTGACGTAGATAACCCGGCCGCTTGCCAGAGCGGCGCGCTGCCCGCGGGAGACTACCACATCAGGTTTAATCCGACGGGTAATGATGATCTTCATGTTCCCAGTTACTACGGGAATACCTGGAACCCGGCAGATGCTGAGATCGTTGTGATTGCGCCCCGCCAGTGGAACCGCAATATCAATGTCGCCCTTCCCGTCGGCGGCGGGATCAGCGGCGCGGTCAGGGGTCAATTTGGGTTGCTGTCCGACGCTGAAGTTACTGGCGTTGCCGCTGTCGAGGAAGACGAGTGGGAAGGTTTATGGAGCGGGATGACAGACATGAACGGCGACTATTTCATCGGCGGCGTCCCTCCGGACGTTGATTGCTATCTCCAGTTTGATGGGCCACCGGATCAGAACTACGTTAAAGAATACTATGACGACGTCTACGAAATAGAGGCTGCAACGCCGCTGCGGGTGCGTTCAGGCGAAATCCTGCGCGGTTTTGACGCCCAACTGCTGCCGGGAGTATCGCTGTTTGGCAATATCCACGGGCCGGACGGCTCAGTCCCGCAGAGGTTGGATGTAAAAGTTTACCAGAGCCTTGGTCCTGATATCGATCAGGATGAGCTGACCATCAATCCGCAGCAGAACGGGAGTTGGACGATTGGGAGCGGACTGCCCCCCGGAATCTACACTTTCGAGTTTAATCCAAGCGGAGCTTATCCCTACTGGCAGAAAACCTATGCTGGCGGCGCGATCTTTCCTTGGCAGGCGGACTGGTCAAAATGGTGGGCTGGGGAACAGGCGGGTCCGTACAATATCAATCTCGCTTGGGCAGGACAAATCGAGGGGATCATAACCGATCCTAATGGGAATCCGGTCCCGGATGCATCGATTTTTCTTCTGAGCGGACAGTATGTGTATGACGAAGCGCGCGTAGGCGACGAAGGTGATTATTCGTTATCCAACATTCCTCCTGGACGATATACGTTGATCGCTCTACCGAGCGGGGGTGACGGGATCGACATCGACCGCCCCTGGTCGGCCACCTTCTATCCTAACGCCGGGAGCTTCGGTCAAGCGGAGAGTTTCGCTGTCAACGCGCGTGAGACCATCCAGATCAACGTGCAACTGCTGCGGGGCGGCGTTCTGCATACGCTCATCACCGATCCTCAGGGAGGGTTCTACGAGGAGGCTGACAATGTAATGATCTTGTCTTTGGCGTTGAACCGGAGCGCCGAGCGTAACATCTGGGCGCCCAGCAGCGCCGAAGATGGCCCGCCGATGGCTGGGCCGGAAGGATTTGACCTCGTTCTGCCGCCCGGGGAGTTCACGCTCATGGGGCTGCCGATGTATGTCGGCGCCAATCCGGGGGGGGCGACACCCTCGGTTCGCCGTACTTTTTATGGCGGCGGGTTTGACTTTGAGGGGGCTCAGTTCTTTCAGATCACCGCGGGGCAATTGACCGAGATCGAGATGACCATGGCGGAAACTGGACGGACGGTCTCCGGGACGATCAGGTCGGCGGTTGATAACCGGATCCCCGCCCAGTTCATGTTGACCACTGACGAACGAGGTAACTATTCAGGAATCTACTTTCCCTTCGAAGTGAACCAGGCCAGCGCATATTTCATTCAGGGCTTGCCGCCGGGTCAATTCTACGTGACAGCGGTGCCCTTTAGCGGTAGTGGCGACTTCGGAGAAAGCCACTTGGTCACCACCTGGCATCCGAATTGCGCCGATCCCGGAAGCATTCCCATTTTCAACTTTCAGATGACGCCTCCGCCGCAGGGCGCTCAAGCGCTGCAGATGGGCAATGCCGATTTGCGGGATGTTGACGTCGTGATGCAACCAGTTGAGCATTATAATTCGGTGGGCGATGATTCCGGGACGCCGAGCGCGCCACCCTCTGGATTCGAGCTGCACGGCGCCTACCCCAACCCGTTCAATGACGCCACCGTGATCTCCTTCGCTCTGTCGACCAGAACCTTTGTCCGACTAAGTGTTTTCAACCTGCTCGGGCGAAAGGTTCGCGAAGTTCTGGCAGAGCCGCTTGACGCTGGATCGCATAAAGTGCCTTTCAAAGGTGGGGGCTTGGCAACCGGGGTCTACTTCATTCAGATGCAGTCCGGGGGATACGAGGCTACGGCTCCCTTGATCCTGATGAAATGAAGCGGAGAGCACCGCCCCAATAATGAGGGAAGAAGAAAGCAGGTGTGCTGTCGGATTGAAATTCGACAGCACGCCATTCATGCAGTAAAGACAGTGTTTTGCCTACCCATTCCTAAACAGGCGCTCTCTCTACGGCACGATATTCCGCAGTTCCGCGAAGTCGCCGTGTCGGAAGGAATTCGTTTTGGGACAGCAGAGACAGCGGACGATATTCTACTGATGGTTTCGCACAGGTCAGCATCACAGGTACTAACGCACAACCAACCGACTGGAGTATGTCTGAACCTTCCCCGAATCCGTTCAATCCTTCCACAACCATCAAATTTGCGTTGTTGGAAGATTCCAAAGTTCGACTAACTGTCTATGACCTTGCCGGGCGTGAAGTTGTGACACTGGTGAACCACGAATTGAAGGCAGGCAATCACTCTGTTACCTGGAATGCGGAAGGCTTCACGTCGGGAATCTATCTAGTGAAGATGGAAACGCCGTCATTCAGCGCGACGAAGAAGGTAACGCTGGTGAAGTAGTCTGAAGTGACTTGGCAGGTTGAGTACAAGGGCGACCAATGGTCGCCCTTGTTCTATTCAAATAAACTTCCCAAACATTCTGATTCTTGCGGACTGACATGGTGCTGACGGGATCAACAGGCAAGTAGGCAGGTTTCTGTTAGGTGGGAAGTCGTAGGTCGAGAAAGCAGTCCTCAGGGCTGCTTTTACTTCAAAGAACACCTCGATTGAAATGAAATTCCCCTTGAAAACATAATAACAGATCATTTGGTCGCTGCCGAATAATGCCTTCATGGGAGATGAAGTATTCTTTTCTCTTGTCTCCTATCGTCACAGCCCATATATTTTACTTCGTCAATTAGCGAATTAAGCAAACAAACCAGAGATATGCAAGATACTTTAGCAATCACCAAGGCCTTGTCGGATGGCAACCGGTTGCGCGTCCTGATGACACTTACTCACCACAACGAGTTGTGTGTCTGCCAGATTATCGAGCTGCTGGCTCTCGCGCCAGCCACGGTCTCACGGCATATGAGCGTGATGCAGAATGCTCGCTTAGTCGAAAGCCGCAAAAAAGGTAAGTGGGTCTATTACCGGTTGCCGGATAGACTCCCTCATGGCTTGCTCGACTGGTTGCAACGCGATTTGGTTGATTCGACGCAGATTAAGGCTGATGTCGCACAAATGAACGAGATTCCCGATCCCGACACACTCTGTCGCAACCGTAAAAATGCGCGCGCGGCTTGTTGTGAGTGATAAAGTCCGAATACTCTTCCTCTGTAGTGGTAACTCTTGTCGCAGCCAGATGGCTGAGGGATGGGCGTGGCATCTCGTCGAAATGTCATTGATTCATATTCGGCAGGATCGGAACCACATGGCCTCAACAGTTACGCCGTGCAGGTTATGGCCGAAGCCGGCGTGGATATCTCAGCACACGAGTCCAAGTCAATTTCCGCATTAGCCGGGCAGGCATTCGACTACGTCATCACCGTCTGCGGTGAAGCCGATGAGACCTGCCCTTTCTATCCTGCACGGGTGAAAAGGATTCATCACGGATTCGACGATCCACCGCGGATTACAAAGGGGTGGACAGTCGAGCAGGAGATTTTGAAGGTTTATCGGCGAGTGCGTGATGAGATAAGAGATTTCGTTATGTCCTTGCCTCAATCAATACCACTCACGATGGAAGAAGATGAACCAACTTAATGACAATGAACTGCGCGATGCAGTGCGCAATCGCTACGCAACTATTGCTCGCACAGACTCCTCAAGCTGCTGCGGGACATCGACCGGAAGCTCATGTTGCCAGCCAACCAAGGTAACCCGACCGGAAGATATTTCTGCACAAGTCGGCTATTCACTTGAAGAGCTGTCCACGGTTCCGGATGGAGCAAACCTCGGATTAGGTTGCGGCAATCCTCAGGCCATCGCAGATTTGAAACCGGGCGAAACCGTCCTTGACCTCGGGAGTGGTGGTGGGTTTGACTGCTTTCTGGCTGCTCGGCAGGTGGGGGAAACCGGCTTGGTGATCGGCGTCGATATGACTCCCGATATGATCTCTAAAGCTCGTGAGAACTCTTTTAAAGGCGGTTACACCAATGTCGATTTCCGGTTAGGCGAGATTGAACATCTACCGGTAGCGGATGGTTCAGTAGATGTAATCATCTCCAACTGTGTAATAAACCTTTCGCCTACCAAGCAACAGGTGATCTCCGAGGCCTTCCGCGTGCTGAAGCCCGGTGGACGGCTGGCGATCTCAGATATTGTCGCGCTTCGCCCTTTGCCTGATTTAGTTCAGCAGAGTATCGACTCTTACTGCGGGTGTATAACCGGTGCTGCTTTAGCGGATGACATTTCGAGAATGCTTACTGATGCTGGATTCCAGGATGTCATAGTTGAACCGAAGAGGGAGAGTCGGAAGTTCATCCTCGAATGGTTCCCTGACAGTGGCTTTGAGGACTACGTTGCTTCGGCCGTTATCAAGGGCGTCAAATCTTTGCCAAGTTTGCGATAAGATTATGATTCCAGCCTCAATAGGAACCACAGAACCCCGGCCGATTGAGTCTTTCATGCAAAACCCGCCACGCTTCCTGTTTTTCACAGGCAAAGGCGGCGTGGGCAAAACCTCTCTTTCCTGTGCGACCGCCGTTCAACAGGCCGATCAGGGGAAGAAAACGCTTCTGGTGAGCACAGACCCCGCCTCAAACCTTGGACAGGTTCTTGGCGTGGAAATCAGATCACATCCGACTTCTATTGCAGGAGTTGAACGATTGTGGGCGTTGAATATTGATCCTCGTCAATCGGCTGCCGAATACAGAGAGCGTGTTGTTAGTCCCTATCGTGGAGTTCTACCCGACGCGGCGGTTACGGAAATCGAAGAGCAGCTCTCCGGCGCTTGCACAGTCGAGATTGCCGCTTTCGACGAATTTTCGCGACTGATAACGGATGATTCCGTGGTATCCGAATACGACCACATTGTCTTCGATACGGCTCCTACAGGGCATACACTCAGGCTTCTGAATCTTCCGTCTGCATGGAAAGGATATCTTGAGTCGAGCAGCGGAAACGCATCGTGCTTGGGACCAATGTCCGGGCTCAAGGGGCAGCAACAGCAGTTTGAAGATACTCTGAACGCGTTGAGTAATGAGAGTCTTACCCGGCTAGTGCTGGTTGCCAGACCCGATACTCATTCCATTTCTGAAGCCAACCGGACAAGCTTAGAGCTGGCAAACACCGGAATTACGAGCCAGCATCTGGTGATCAATGGTGTGCTGAATGAAGTTGAGGGTAACGACCCAATTGCAATGGAAATGCACAGACGCCAAGCAATCGCGATTAATAGCATCCCCACGGCGCTGCAGGAACTGCCTCGGGTCGAGATCCCACTCTCGCCTTCTGTGCTGATCGGCATACCCGCGCTTCGCGGTCTATTACAGTCCAATGTTGCCGTTTCGCGCTCCGATCATGATACGGCAACTCAATGGGTGAATGATAGCCGCTGGAACTTCAAGGAGCTGATAGATTCTCTTGACATGCGATCGGGCGTCATCATGACAATGGGGAAAGGCGGCGTCGGTAAGACAACGATAGCCAGAATGATCGCAGTCGAATTGACTAAGCGCAACGTAACGGTTCATCTAACGACCACTGACCCTGCAGCGCATTTAGATTTGACCTTGTCCAAAATGAACCCAAATCTGGTCGTAAGCCGGATTGATCCGCAAGTCGAGATCGAACGTTACCGTCAAGAGGTTATGCAGAATGCAGGTAGTCAGTTAGATGCCGAGGGAAAGAAGCTACTGGCAGAGGATCTCCGTTCACCTTGCACTGAGGAAATTGCGGTCTTCCGAGCCTTCGTAAAGGCCGTAGATGAAGCAAAGGATTCTGTAGTTTTGATTGATACCGCTCCGACGGGGCATACGTTACTTTTGCTGGACGCCACCGAAGCATATCATCGCGAAGTGTCACGAAATCAATCAACTGTTCCAGACGAGGTCAAATTACTGCTTCCCCGCTTGCGTGACCCGCAGTTCACACGAATCATGATCGTGACGTTGCCGGAAGCGACTCCTGTTCAGGAAGCGTTTGATCTTCAGGTGGACTTAAAGCGAGCAGGAATTTCACCGTACGGGTGGGTCATCAACCAATGCCTTGCCCCGTTGACAGTGAAGCATCCGGTGCTTCAGGCAAAGCGTCTGAACGAATTCCAGCACATCCGACATGTTCAAGAGATATCTACCCGAATGACAATCATACCTTGGCAAGATGCCAACGGATAAAAGAATTATCCACTAATAGGATAAAACAGGAGTAACCATTGGACGAACAAACAAAAGAACTGATTGCCATCGGCGCGTCAGTGAGTGGACATTGCCAACCATGCCTCGCAACCCACGTCATGAAGGCGCGTGAGTTGGGCGCAGGTGAAGGAGACATCCAAACAGCTATCGAGATTGGCTTCATGGTAGAAAAGGGCGCATTGATTGCCCAGAGAAGCTACGTGAGCGCTCTTTTCAGTAGATCGCGGACGCCGAGTAACGTATGCTGCACTCCCGGTGATTCTAAGTGCTGCGGTTGAACCTAACTGGAGATCCGAAATGAGACTTTCCAAACTAAAAGTGTACGACCCGCCGATGTGTTGTTCGAGCGGCGTCTGCGGCCCAACTGTCGATCCTGAATTGGTGAGGTTTTCCACCGACCTTGAATGGCTGAAGAAGCAAGGAGTTGAGGTTGATCGATTTAACCTCTCTTCACATCCCGCTGAGTTCGTGCAAGAACAGGTCGTGAAGGAAGCATTGAAGTATGAAGGAAACGCCTGTCTTCCTTTGGTCGTCCTCGACGGCTCGATAGTCAGCCGGTGCGTCTATCCGTCTCGCGTTGAACTAATGGCATTCACTGGGATCACTGGCGATGTGAAGGATGAAGCAGCAGCAGTTCTCGAACCGCCTGCAAGTTTTATTCGCGAGGATGCTGATACGGCTGCGTGCGGACCGCGATGTAATTGTGCTCCGACATCGACTCGGAAACCAAGCAAGGTCATTGCAGGCTTGATTATTCTGTTGGCCGCCGGAAGCATCCTTGCCTACAAGGCTTTGAACAACAATCAGGACGCCTCAAAGAACACCGATACCAAGAGCGCATCGACCTTTGATCTTACCCCTCCAGCTCCAACGCGAGTACCCGGCATGCGGACGGGATCCTCTGAGAGCTCGAGTCCAGAAAAAGCCCGACAAAGCGCCATGCGGGGAAACCGGCCTAATCGGATCAAACGTCCACCTTCAGAATCTTCAACTGGTGGTAAGAAAATGGGCGATAATCTGGAATCCCTTAACGCCCTCAACGAAGTCGCGATGGATCACGATGCAGTCTTTATCTATATTCCCGGCAGAGGTACCGAGCTTGCCAGCAGTAAGACAAATGCCGCTGTGTCTGCTGCGCAGAAGACACTGAAGTCCAATAAAATCAGTCTCGGACTCTTTACACTGCCAACTAGTTCACCTGATTATACGTCACTTGCTGCGCAAGTGAAAGCGCCTGCCGTCCTGATCGCAAGCAAGGGTAAAGGCATGGCTGCCGTCTCGGGAGAAGTGACAGAATTAAAACTGCTGCAAGCGTTTGTCTCCTGTTCAAGTGCAGGAGGCTGCGGACCATCTTCTGGTGGTTGTGGCCCGTCTACACCGGGCTGTAAGTAAGTTATCGGAGACGCTCGTGCTCGAACAAGTAACTGAGATGCTTAAGCAAGTTGCGTCTCAACCATTGGGGCTTCTGTTCGCTTTGATTCTTGGCATCGTTAGTGCTGCCACAAGCGCTTGCTGCACCATACCGGCCTTGGGAATCTTGGTCGGCTATTCCGGCTCACAGGCAAGCGATAACCGTAAGGCAGCCGTTAAATCGGCGATATTCTTCACCTTGGGAATGATTCTCGCCTTGATGATTATTGGTGGGATCGCTGGGTTTGTCGGCCAAGTTGCACAGAGCAGTCTGGGGAAGTACTGGAAGATATTCGCAGGAGTGGTCGCGGTGATTCTTGGTTTGGCCGCGCTGAATCTCCTGCCTTTCAAACTATCTTTGGGAAAGTTCGGGGGTATTGCCAGCAGGATAGGAAAATTCGGTGCGGCTTTGGCTGGGCTTGTTCTCGGCGGCATCGTCGCTGCCAGTTCTCTCCCCTGTAATCCCGGAATCTTCATAGTGATCGGCGCAGCGATCCTGCAAGGGAAAGTCTTCTGGGCGATACTTATGC
>Ga0247841_10008127_pt1 | contig 15252 bp, 8 predicted proteins | sample LaCruzMarch2015__2_FD_192410 | JGI IMG/M metagenome (GOLD analysis project Ga0247841, IMG submission 192410) | Freshwater microbial communities from meromictic Lake La Cruz, Castile-La Mancha, Spain - LaCruzMarch2015_18m | ecosystem: Environmental > Aquatic > Freshwater > Lake | place: Spain...
GAGAAAAATCGAATTTCAATGGGACCCATTTATAGATGCGAATGATAACAAACCAACAAACTATAAACTGTCTTTGTATCGGGTTAATCAAAAAGAAGAAAAGGATCGGAAAGAAGAGTCTGTTTATGAAACAACAGTATCTGAGACTACTTTTTTGTCTTCTTCAATACCCACAAAAAAAGATTTAGACCCATCCTTTATTTATGGTTGGAAAGTATCAATTCAGGTAGATGGCAAGAAACAACCAAAAGAATCGGATTGGGGTTGGATAGATCCAATAAAACCGCTAGGAAAACCAAAATTACGCTACCCTGAAAAAGATTCTAAAGAAATTTCTATTAATCCTACTTTTCAATGGGACAAAGTAGAAGGAGCGGATGGTTACTATTTGTCAATTAAACTGGATACGAATAATGCAAATCCTGATTGGATTTGTGAAGGGATTGACCTTAACCAAAAAACCGAGATTAAATTTTCAGATCTAAATCTAAAGGATAAAAAAAATCTTGAGTGCGACCAAAAATATCTATGGACTGTGAATGCTGTAAAAAAATCATTGAAGAAAACAATTAAAGTTTTATCAAACAATCTACTCCAAGGATTTCAGACTGAAAAAAGATGATTAGATTGACAATTATCGATAACTTTAAGTTTTGGAAAGGAATTATTAATGAATAAAAGAAGCGTATTTTCGTCTCTTCTAATTTTTCTTTTACTGTCGTCATTATCGATCCAAAAATCAGCTGGAATAACAAAAGTTGTAGTTGATAATGCAAAGGTTGCTATTAGCGAAATAACATATAAAAGTTATCCTGAAGTAAAAATGACAGTTTCAATAGTAGACTCAAATAATAATCCAATAGAAAATTTGACAAAAAATGATTTTAAAGTCTTTGAAGATGGAATCCAAAAGGAAATCTTATCTTTCAAATCTTTAAAAGATTCAAACTCTTTTACAATTCTCCTGTTATTAGATGTTAGTGGCAGTATGGTTGGTGAGCCGATAAAAAAATTGAAAGAATCTGCTAGCGAATTTATTCGATTAATGCCAGACAGTTGGAAAGTACAGTTAATTAATTTTAATCATGAAATTTCTGATTCTGGAAAATATATATCCGATAAAGCTATATTACAGTCAAATATTTCTGAGATCTATGCAAACGGTACAACAAATTTACATAATTCTTTATTGCTAGCTTATTCCGTCGCCAAGAAAACAACAACAAATGCCATTGTGTTGTTTTCTGATGGTGTTGACACAATGAATGTAGAGGGTACAAGAGAAAAAGCGATTTCTGGTTCATTTGACTGTAAAGCCCCAATATATTCTGTTGGGTTTTTGGGTACAACAGCCATCATAGGTTCAAACGAAAAAATTCCAATTGACGAGGAATTGTTGAAAGTAATTTCATCAAACACCCGGGGACGATTTTATAAAACTCCTACTCTTGCTGATATAGGAACATTGTACCAACAGATTTCGAAAATTTTAAACAACCAATATGAAATCATATTCAAATCCGAAGCAGAGGGGAAAAAAGGCGATGAAAAATCCGTTCGCGTAGACAATATCAATAAAACAACCAACAAATGGATTAGCGGTGACAGAAAGTACTTATTGCCACAAGATGGAATCAAAGTACCCATTCTCCTCGTACATGGTTGGGAACCATTCCATAATTATTCACCAGTAAATACTTGGGCTGATTACATTTCTAAATTTAGTCTGGATCCAATCACTAAAAAACCTACGATTTCAATTGATAAGATTCATAACTTTATTAAAGCAATCGACATACCACAAACAAGAAAAGGCTTTTCGGGAAGAAAACACAAATTCTGGAAAGTTACTCTTCCAAACCTTCCAAACAAAACGTTTTATATTAGCAACTATACCTTACACGAAACAGCAAATTCTGAATGGGACTGGACACAAAGATCAATAAAAACCTTTGCTCAAAATGTAGCAGATGAAGTAGCTATGATTTTGTCAGAAGAAAACGTTAAAAAAGTTGACATAATTGCACATGGTATGGGAGGTCTTGTTTCTAGAACTTATGTGGAATGCAATGATTTCGGATTGAAGCTATTTAACGAAAAAAAAGTGCCAGTTCGAAGATTAGTTATGCTCGGAACCCCAAATCATGGCGTAATTAATTCGACACTAAAAAATAACATCGAATTACAAAAGAAATATTTTCAAGCAAGAGAAAATCCAAAAAAAGAGTATCAAAAGTTAAACAAAAACTATTTTGGTAATTTTTCAATCAATGAAATATCAGTTAACAGTGAATTTTTAAACTTATTAAATTATGGAAAAAAAAGACTGGTTCATGACGATACTAAAATTGATAAACTAAATACAGATGTTCAATATATAACGATTGCTGGTATGGCATACTCAGTTCTAGATTATTTCACTTACAAGGATTTTTCAAAAATTGCTGATCTATATCTTAATGAAGAGATGTCTGACGGTTTTTCACGGTCAAGCAGCGTATACCTTGATGGAGCAGATCAATATAACATTGTTTGGTCGGATCATTCTGGATTAATAAAGAAGCAAAAAGTTTTTGATTTGGTTCGCGAAATTCAAAAATCTGGTTATGTTGTGAATTTGGAAAATTATTGGGACTTGAATAAGACAAAAACCGATTTGGGGTATCAAAATTTTCTTTTTTTACGTTGTTCGGCTTATATGACGATTTCCAATGATCAAAAGCAAGAAATGGATCCATTTGGATTAACACCAGATCATAAGAAAATGCAAAATGTTTTTTATGACTTTGAAACTGATGCTTATAAAATTGTCAATCCGAATGGAAAGTATTCTTTCCATGTATTGGGAACAAATAATGGAAATTTTACTCTGACCTTGTTCGGTAATTTGAAAAATACTTCTCTTTTTTATGAAGCAAAAAATGTCCCCATCAAAAAGAATGAAATGGATACTTTTACGATTGATTCTTCTGACCTTACAAAAAATATATCCATTCAAAAAGATATCAATAATGATGGAATTATCGATATTAAATTTTTATCTCCTAATCCTGTTTCTTCCGAAACTTTAACAAAGAATAGTATTTTTTTAAACTTTAATTGGAACGATACAGAAAAAAATAAAAATTTAATTTCAGGATACAATTTTTATGCGTACTCAAACAACGATTTAACTGCTAAGAATTTGCAGATGCCAAACACAAGCAAATCGTTAACCTATCCAATTGAAAATTTAAAAGATTACAATACTTTTTTCTTGCTATCAGAAGATAAAAATAATTCTTGGAACCAATCCATATCCACTAAGCCATTAACATATGGATTTATCAATACAAAAAATCTTCAATTTCCTAAGATAACTTTACCAGGATTTTCTATAGATTTACAAGGATGGTTTATCTTCTTATTTTCCTACTTTTTCTTACTTTTAATCACAGCTCTGATTTTGTTATTAACAAAGAAAACATCTCCTAAGGTTTTTTTGCATAACTCGAATGGAGAGTTAGTTGTAGTAAGGAAACTTCCTTTTACCATCGGAAGAAGTTCAACCTGTAATCTTGCTTTACATGACCTAAATGTAAGTAAGTTGCATGCTGTTATCATCAAACAAAAGGAAGGCTATATACTTCGAGATTTACATAGCGGAAATGGGACTTATATCAATAACCAAAAAATTAATAAAAAAGGTTTGCATAATCGTGATGAAATTAAGATAGGTAAAACAATTCTAATTTTTAGAATCAAACCAAAGTCAAAGAAAAAAATAAAAAGAAAATACGAACGCAAGATAGAAAAAGAGGTGACTGGTTCACAACAGATGTAATGAAATGAGTCAGTTTATGGAGGGAAGAGTGATCCTAAGAAGATTTTTAGCAATTTCTTTCTTGATTTGTTTTTTTGCAGTAGCCAATACTTCTATCAAGCAAGCAAATGCTTCGTTCGATTCACCTAACGAATCTGTTGTTATCAAACTAGCACTTGATACCACTGAAGTTGCCATTACCCGTAATGGAAATAGGGAATATGCCATATTAGATCTTGCTCCTTTCACACAGGATGAAAGGACGATGGTGCCTTTGCGTTTTATTGCAGAAAGTTTTGGAGCTAAGCTGTTGACTGGGATGAAAATGCAAAAACTATTTATCATAACATTGACAAACTGAATGTATGAGCAAGGAGGATAAAATGCTTAGTTTATTAAAAAAGATTACTTCGCTTGCAATCATTTTTAGTTTCTGCCTATTAGTTTCATGCAATAACATTAAAAAAACGTCTTCTAATCTACCACAAACTAATCAGAATAAAAAAGCAAATCAAGTTGATGATAAAAATAATGAATTTCAACTTCTTAAAGAAAATGCAATACAAGCCATGCAGAAAGATAAATTGACAGACGCTATTACTTTTTTTAATAAAGCTTTGTTGATTCATTCAGATTATGAGATCGATAAATACCTTGATGAATGCTATTTTGAACGAGGAGAATATTTCTTTTCAGTTGGTAAAATTGACGAAGCTTTGGTTGACTTAAGAAAATGTTATTCCAACAATCCTAAAGCTAAAAGTTTACTAGCAGTTATCGAGAATAAAATCAATCCAAAGAAAGATCCAATCATTTTACCTATTTCACCTGAAATAATGGCTCAAGCCAACGAAGCTTTTTCTAATGGTTTTGTTGTCTATCTTTATGATCCACAACCCAAGTCAATAAAAAGTTTCGATCAATATTCAGAATTAAAGTTTAGCTATATACTTTCTGATAAAGCTACATATGATGGTAGTGTATCTTTTCATACTTTTTATGTAAAACCAGACGGAACAGTCTTATTCCCTTTAGGTGATGGAAATAAAAATTTTGACGGATTTGACTGGTACAATAAAACGGGTGTTGTTTCGTTTTGGTTTGATTTAAATGAGTTATACTTGGTTTCCTTCTCAGTATATCTAGGGAAGAGTATTTTTACGGACAACTCAAAAGAACAAAAATTAGTACAACTTAGTAATATTTTGAAATACGAAGTAACCAATTGATCTTTGCTACGGATATTTGCGAATATTTTTATGTAAAGTTATTAGATTAATCTAATAGTAAATACCAACTTTAGATCTTTAGATAAAAAAGAGAAAGGGAAGGTAATTTAAGCAACAAACATTGATATAAAAAGGTAAAGGAGAGAGTGAGATAAAATGAAAATTGTAGCTGAGATTGTTACGCTAGCTGTTGGTTTTTCAGTGTGGATCTTTTTAAAACCATACTTGAGCTGGGGTGGTTTTTTTGTAGGTTCAATCGTAGCCTACTACTTACGTCCTTTTGTGTTTGCTCTTCTGGGAGTTCGTATATCCAAGAAGACAGAAGAATCCAGCAAGATAATCGATGATGGAGATGATTTAGAAGAAACTAAATTGAACAGCAATAATCCATCAAGTGTAGAAAATCAATCTGATAAACTTTGTATTGGTATGCCTTATGATGAGATCGTTAAACTCTTAGGCAATCCAAGTGGGATAAATCCCGGTGCTGAGATGCTCGAATCTGGTCCGGATAGTACAATAGTAGCTTCGAAAGAGGTACGTGACCGATTAGCATGTACTCAATATTGTTCGTGGAAGCGACCAGAAGGATTTTACCTTCTTGTCATTGAGTACGGGAAACTTGCACGAATTCATAGTAAACCATAATACTGAAAGGAGTCTGAAATTTGATTGATAATTTGAGCAATGATGAGATTTTAAAAGCTCTAACCAATCTGATTTCTTGATTTGGTGTCAAAGAAGACTAATCTTTAGGTTCTATCTTCATACTAGCATCCTTTCGTATACATCAGCTTTTTGTTCCATGATACACAAAACGAAGCAGACTTTGGTAGCCTCCTCTTAGGGTAGCTCCTTTTCTCAATGGATCGTATTTTGTATGATCTAAAATTTCTGGTGGAACGAAACACACGGCACCACAATGAGCGCATTTTACCTGAACCCCGCTAAAAATATCGAAGTCTTTAAGGTTTACGCTGAGATAAACTCCGCATTCGCATTTGAAGTTGAAGCCAATGTTTTGAGGTGGCGGAAGGAGTCCTCTCTTTCTCCTTTCCACATCTGCAATTGTTGCCAGACCATCCTTTCCTGATGGAGGAATGGGTGAACGTAATACCTTTTCTTCCAATTCAATTTGGTCTTGGCACAAAGTCATAATGTTCCACATTTTGTTACATGTATCGACACCTTGATCGATTAGTGCTTTAAGTTCTTGCTGTTCCGAAATCAGGAGGCGGTTATCCTCAGTGGATATGATTGATTCAATAAATCCAGGAACCTTGCTTTCTGTATTAATAGCTTTTCCAAATTTCACAAGGTTGCTAATGGGCGGTAAACAGAATCCGAGGATGTAGAGTCCTGCCTTGTAGAATCCATTTTGCGACGCCCTGAAAAGGTATTCGAGAAGTCTCTCTGGGGATGTAGGACCGAAGCAGATGTGTCGATGTGATGGGGCACCATCAATAGCTGATGCGAACTCCGCCATTAACGATGACATGTCTGCTTGTGTTGGTGCATATTTACAAGGCAGGACTGTCCAAGTCTGTCCTAAGATGGTGGAAATGGAATCAACACTATCCGCCAGTGTTCGAAATGCAGCTGGGCCTGTAACAAATACCTGGGTAGCATCAGTCTTTGCAAGGCTCTTGAGCAACTCCCCGAGTAAATCTTCATCTCTCCGTACGACTTTTAAAGGTATTTCTGATGTTTTCAACATATCATCTCCTTTTTGCGAACTTATTATTAGCCGGCATATTATAGAATTCATTCAAGAACAAAAGGCTACTTCAAACTTTACAATCTTCATATTTAATCTAATTCGATAATTAATGAAACAGGGAATTTCTTCAACCAGCACCTTCATGAAGCTGAATTAAACTTTGTCTAAATCGACCAATTTATATCCACCATTCCATTTTTCTGTTACATATTGCACAAGAGAAAGACTTGATTCTAAATGAAGAAATGTGGTATCCAGTCCATTAAACCTTATCCTGTCAAGCGCATCTGCATCTCTTACTATTTTCACACATATTTCCATTCGATTATCCCGTGCCTTTTGCCACAGTTCCTTTTTATAAGAAATTGAATCACAGGCAAGATAATGACCTCTTGCTAATAAAGCAATCCATTCAATGTCATCGGTGGTTAAACCTAAATCAGTATTAGTTAAATTGTTTTTAATAAACATTTCACTTCGAGCGGAATGATGATTATTTGCGTAGATGCCATTCCTGTAAATCATCCTACCAACATCATGCAAATAGGCAGCAATTAAAGTCAGAACGATATGTTGCTCTGAATAAATATTGTTTGTTTCCAAATCAAGCAACTTGGATGCATTATCGTAAACACTAAGCCAATGAGGAATGCCATGAAGGCTGCTGTAAAATTCTGAATGATTTCCAAACCAATCAACAACATAACTCTCCAGTTTTCCATAACTTTTAACATTAAATGCCAAATCACTCAAATTGTTAAATATCACACGTTCCATCTTATTCAAAATCTTAGACTCAACCAATAAATGCTAGTTGGGTTTTACAAAGCATTAAAGTAAGAAATCGAGATAATTCTCTCTAGTTATCACTTCAAAACCTGCTTTGGGGTAGTAATGAAGCCAATCTTTTGGAATTTTTGGTGTTTTAAGTCCCCATTTTATTTCGTATCCGTTGATTTGACCATCCTTCTCTTCTACGAAATCTATTTCTTGACCATCATACGTGCGCCAAAAATAGACATTTCCATAAAAGGATTCATATGACAACTTTTTCAATCTCTCGCTGATCAGAAAATTCTCGAAAAGCATCCCCTGGTCGTCTCTTTCAGCTAAAGGATTAAATCGAGAAATTACAGCATTCCTCACGCCAGTATCTATAAAGAAATATTTAGCTTTATTGGCTATTTCGTTACGTAGATTTCTACTGAAACCTGATAGTTTTTTAATTACGAACGATTTTTCAAGTAGATCCAGATACCTTGCTACTGTTTTGACATCAACGGATAGCTGTCCGGCAAGCTCGTTTAAAGATACTTGGCTCCCAATTTGGAAGGCTAGCAATTTTAATAAATGTATTAGTGTTTTTGAGGATCGGATTTTGTCTAACGCTAAGATATCTTTCAATAGGTAGGAATCAGACAATTCTCTAATAATTTCTATCTTTTCAGTTTTTGTTTTTGCAGTTAGGACTTCCGGATAGGTGCCAAAGAGCAGGAATTCTTCTAGCTTTTCCTTTAGTTCTGATTTTGTAAAATTTATCTTTAATTCTTTTTGTGACAGAGGGTATAGAAGAAGCGTTCTTTTTCTTCCTGTAAGGGGTTCACCCAATTTTTGGGATAACTCGAAAGAAGAGGATCCAGTGGCAATAAATTTTGTATCTGGAATTTGATCGACAAGAAGTTTAAGAGCATTTCCAATTTCTGGGATCAACTGTGCCTCATCAATCGCCACGATTTCATATTCTTCTGCAAATTCTTTTAGAACAGAAATATCCATAGAACTAAGGATTTCACGGACTCGGACATTTTCACCAGTTTCAAGCCTATATTTCTTCCCGCATTGTTTCAGATAACGAGTCAGAAGAGTTGTTTTCCCTGTCCTACGTGGACCATAGATTATCAATACACGGTTTTCCCTAAATTCTTCTTCTAGATTTTTATAAACTCTATCAAACATTAAAGCCTCCTGCTGAGTATAGGATAAAACAACTCCATATATTTGTCAAAATTTATGGAGTACCGATCCATAAATTAGTATTTTTTTTGCGGTATTGAAAGTTTTCTGCTGTATAATGAAGTCGAAAATTAAACTCAGAACATATCTAATTTTATTGCTTCTCTAATATTATTGCGGTAAAATTATTTTTTGTGTTCTTCTGATAATAAAAAGGTATTTGGCGTTCTTGGGAGGGATTCATGATCCTTAAGAGAATATTGTGTTTGTTCATCATTTCTAGTTTTTTTCTTACTTCTACCAATTATCCAATCAGATTTGCCGATGCAACTACCGATTTGAAAAAGCCAACATTAGAAAAAGCACAAAAAATGCTTCAAACCCAAAATGGATTTTTCACGGAAAACAAAGGACAATGGGATTCCGATATTCTCTTTGTTGGTGATACCAGTTTTGGTAAAGTAGCTTTTACTAAAGATGCTATTTGTTACCAGATGATCAAAGTGACAGAAAAAGAATCAAAAAATGATTCAGATCTATCGATGGAATATATCCCAAATAGATTTGATCAAAAGGGAAAAGAAAGAGAATATGAATCACAACTAGTTAAACTATCCTTTGCAGATTCTCTCACTCCAACGATTCAAGGAGCCGAAGTTTTAACTCACTACAATAATTACTTTATCGGTAATGATCCAAAGAAATGGGCATCCAATTGTCGTAACTTTAGCAAAGTAACCTATGAGAATATCTGGCAAGGTATTGATCTTGCATACTTCTTTACTCCTGAGGGGATGAAGTATGAATATTACGTAAAACCTGAAGCTAACATCCAACAGTTACAAATGAAAGTAGATGGAGCTAGTCTTTCAACACAGAGCTCCTCTATGCAAATTACCACAAAGCTAGGAAGCATCCAGGATGCAAACTTGAAAGTGTTTGATACATTTACTGGCGCAACTATTCAATCCAACTTCATCTTAAAAAATAATATTTTCTCTTTTCATGGAATCCCAGAAAAAAGAAAAAATATTATTGTCATTGATCCGTTAGTATATTCGACGTATTTAGGTGGTTCTTCTGGCGATTATGGCAGAGGTCTTGCAGTAGACACTTCTGGAAATGTTTATATCGCAGGTAGTACGTATAGCACTAACTTTCCAACAACTTCGGGTGCTTATCAAACATCAAACCCAAACAATCTTTATGATGCTTTTGTAGCAAAACTGAACGTTACAGGAACTTCTATTCTCTACTCAACTTATATAGGCGGAACTGATAACGATTTTGCTTATAGGATTGCTATTGATTTGTCTGGCAATGTTTACATCGCTGGGGGTTCGTATAGTACTGACTTTCCAACCACCTCGGGTGTCTATCAGACTACTAACAAGGGTGGGGCAGATGCTTTTGTGACAAAACTAAATCCAACCGGTACATCTCTCTTATATTCTACCTATTTAGGCAGTTCAGCTAGTTGGGAGTATGGGTATAGAATCGCTGTAGATTCAACAGGAAACGCATATGTTACGGGGAATACACAAAGTCCAAATTTTCCAACAACCCTAGGAACTTACCAGAGTGTTTTCAAGGGTGGTGAGGATGTTTTTGTAACAAAATTGAATAGCACAGGAACTGCTCTTATCTTTTCCACTTATATTGGTGGTTCTGGATGGGACTATGGTTATGGAATCTCTGTCGATCCAACAGGAAACGTATATATTACCGGGAATACTTCAAGTTCAGATTTTCCGACGATTATTGGTGCTTATCAAACAACAAACAATGGAAATATGGATGGTTTTGTAGTAAAGCTCAATAGTACCGGTACCACTCTCCTATACTCCACCTATCTTGGCGGATCTTCTAATGAATACGTCGAAGATATCGCAGTAGATCCGTTGGGTAATGCTTATATTACCGGTGAGGTTGAGAGTACTGATTACCCTACAACCTTAGGTGCTTATCAAACAACAAACAATGGAAATTTTGATGTATTTATTTCGAAAGTTAACACTACAGGTACTGCTCTTTTATTTTCATCTTATCTTGGGGGTACCGATAATGATAACTCTCTCGGTTATGGTAATATCGAATTGGACACAAACAATAACATTTATCTAACTGGTAGAACTAAAAGCGTTGATTATCCTACAACCTCGGGAGCTTATCAGACAGCAAACAAAGGAAACTGGGACGTTTTTGTTTCGAAATTCAATTCAGCTGGCACATCCCTCCTATACTCAACCTATCTAGGTGGAACTGGAGATGATGGTGGTCATGGAATCGTTTTAGATACGATTAATAATGTTTATCTCTGTGGTGAAACAGATAGTTCTGATTTTCCAACAACTTCTGGAGTTTACCAAACTTCATATAAAGGTAATGATGATGCCTTTGTCGCCAAACTTTCCATCCTCGATATTTCTTTACCCGATGTACCTTTGCCCATTGGTTCCAAGTACCGATCTGATATTGTAAACACCGGTGACTATCGAACAACAACGAATACTGGTAGCTTATATTTTGGCAGTGAAGATGGCTATATCTATTCTCTCGACAGTCAATCGGGTCTTCAAAACTGGAAAGTGGATACGGGTAATCCAATCTGGAGTTCCCCGTCTATCATGGAGGGTAAAGTTTTTATTGGCGCTCTTAATTCCTATCTATACTCCCTTAATGAATCGGATGGAGCCGAAAACTGGAAACTAAAAACCAAGGGAATGATCGAAAATACAGCATCTTTTTCGGGTGCTAATCTTTATTTTGGTGGTTGGGACAAAAACTTCTATAGCCTAGCTAAAAGTTCTGGTGCACCCAATTGGCAACAAACAACAGCCGATTCAATCGATAGCAGTCCCTGTATCTCTGGTGATGTTGTTTATTTTGGCAATCGTGCTGGCAACCTTTCTGCGTATCATAAGGACACAGGAAATCTAATCTGGTCTTATGCTATGGGGAGTATCGAAGGTAGTCCCACCTGTCAATATGGGAATGTGTATGTTGGTAGCGATGATGGTTATTTTTATGCCATTAACCAAACCTCAGGCTCCCACGTCTGGAAAAGTGCCTATATGCTGCGAATCAAAGATAGCAGTCCCGCAATCAAAGATGGAATAGTTTACATCGGAAGCATGGATCATTCCCTGTATGCTTTGAATGCCTATACCGGGGAAGAAATCTGGAAACAACCGACCCTGGATGAAATTTGGAGCAGCCCTTGTGTTGCAAATGGGAAAGTATTTGTAGGAAGCAACGATGGATATTTGTATGCATTCCATAAAGATACCGGTACCCTTCTTTGGAAGTTTCAGACCAATGACCAAATCCTGGAATGCAGTCCAGCATATGCAGACGGTAAAGTCTATATCGGCAGCAATGACCATTATGTCTATGCGATCAATGCATCCACCGGAGATCTGATGTGGAAATTTAAAACAGGTGGAGCTGTTCGTAGTAGTCCCTCCATTGGAGATTTTACGATAACGTTACCATCAGCTTCCCTATTAAAAGGAACTTTGGTCGTCAATCAAGTTTATCTTACCTGGACACCGGCAATCCCAGGTACATTTGCCATTCATGGCTATCAGATCTATCGAGCAGATGTAATGGATAATGTATTTCAACCATTGGCTTATATCAAAGGAGTCAACAACCCAACCTACACCGATTCATCCGTACTATTTGGCAAGACCTACGCTTATTATATTGTTGCCATAGATACCAACGACCATCCTTCTCCAAACTCCAATGTTGTTAAAGTAGGTCCCATCCAAGCACTTAAACCTATTCTTGAGTTATCTATCGAAACCAATAAAACAACTCTCAAACAGGGAGATGATGTTCTTTACAAAGTCTATGTACATAACACCGGGAATGCTGATGCAACCAATGTAACACTGAATGTTACATTCCCTCCTGAAATTCATTATGTGAAGAATGATAAATTTTTTGGCAATGTGCAACCAAATGGGGAAGTAGTAATAAATATTGGTACAGTTCATCCAGGAACCATTACCTTCCAAATTAATGCAGTCATCAACACATCGATCACCTATGAAAAAAGCGTAGCAACTGTATTTGATCTAAAAGCTCAAGAGACAGATACAATTCGAAAAATTGTGAACCTAATCCTGACCACTAACCGAACAGGGAGTCCAGGAGACGATGGGTCAGTCTCTCTTAAATTCCTGAATACCAAAACAGATCCGGAAACCGGGGAAAGATTTATTGATCAAAGTACCGAACTGGATATGGAAATGATAATTTCTGGATTCACCTCACCTTGTATAATTAAAATCCTGTGGGGTGATGGAGAAACCGAAACTATACCCAAAACCAAAGAAACCACACTGATCTACAAACATAAGTTTACCTCCAAAGGAACCATGCAGATACAAATTACCATCACCGATGCTACCGGAAAAACAAAAACAGTAACAGCAAAATTAAGAGTGAAATGAAGATGATCACCATATTAGGAGTAAATATATGACTCTAAAAAGATTCTTAGTTTTATTTATCATTTTCAGTTGTATTTTTACGCTACCATCAAATGTTAAAATTTTTTCAGCTGATGATCCAAATTGTACAGCTTATACTTCCGATGCAGATTTTGATAAAGGTGTGTTAGATGGAGTGGAGCATAATACTGTTCATGATCAGTTACAGCTCATGAATGAAGCAACTACATTTCCTTTCATATGGGTACCAAATTCAGACAGGGGATCAATATCCAAAATTGATACAAGAACCGGAAAAGAAATTGGGTGCTATTTAACAGGACCTGAAGCAAATGGTTTTCGGAACTCCAACGGGGATCCTTCTCGAACTACCGTGGATATTAATGGCAATTGTTGGGTAGGAAATAGAGGTATTGGAACAGCTATTAAAATTGGGTTATTCGAGAACGGTCAATATGTTGATCGAAATAATGATGGGATCATACAAACATCACAAGATGTAAATGGAGATGGTGTTATATCAAACGATGAAATACTACCTTGGGGTGAGGATGAGTGTGTTATTTTTGAAATTGTTTTGATAAAAGGTACCGAAGGAACTTATAAACCTGGGATGAACAAATTCGATTATAGTGGTATTCCAATTCCAAGATCTTGTTCTTCTGATCGTTTTGGCAATATCTGGATTGGGACATATGGAACTAGTATGTATTATTATATTGATGGAGAAAGTGGGACCATTTTAAACCAAATCGATGTTTCGTCAGTACCTTTACAAGGGAATCCGGGACAAGATTATATTCAACATACTCCATATGGCTCCGTTATAGATAAACAGGGAAATTTATGGTCAAGTGGTTTAAATACTAGCAATGTATTAAAAATTGAAACATTGAATAATAATAAATTAACTGCATTTTATATTCCGACAGGAACATATGGGTTAGGGTTGGATGACTCACATTATCTTTACATATCGAGTTATGCTAATGGTTTATTGCATAAAGTTGATACATTGACAAATTTAATTACAACATACAATACTCCAGATTTTTCCAATGCAAGAGGAGTTTGTGTTACAAAAAAGAATAACCAAACAAATATTTGGGTTGTTTATGGATTTTATGAAAATGGTTCTATTGTGTCTTTTTCGGAGACAGGAACTGTTCTAGGTATAATTTCTAATATTGGTAGTTGGCCTTTAGGTATTGCAGCTGATTCACTAGGCAAAATATGGGTAATGTGTAATTACGATATGATCCATAGGATTGACCCAAATACAAAGCAAATCGACTTTTCAAAACCTTTATTGGGTGTTCATTATTCCTATAGTGATATGACTGGTATTATTGTTCGAAACAGAACTACTAAAATTGGAACATGGACAGTTATTAAAGATTCAGCAATTGTAGATGCAAATTGGGGTAAAGCTACATGGTCTTCTATAACAGACAAGAACTCAAGTGTTATAGTTCAGGTTAGAAGTTCTAACGATAAAATCAGATGGTCTCAATGGGAGAAAATCAGTAATGCTGAGTATTTTGATGAAATACCTCCAGGAAGATACTTAGAAATAAAAGTGATCATGCAAATTTTTCAAGGAGATATATCACCTATTTTAAAGGATTTAACAATTTGTTTTTTAAATCAAAAAATATCAAGCTTATGTAGAACTTATACGCTTAATACTCATTTTGATAAAGGGGTATTGGATGGAGTTATCCATACCCCTTCTGATCAGCTCCAACTATCTTCAGAAACATCGACTTTTCCATTTATTTGGATTCCTAATGAAGGCTCAACGGATAGTAGCTCTATTTCTAAAATTAACACAGATACGGGTAAAGAAATAGGTCGGTATCGAACATGTCCAACAGGTATAATAGGTAACCCATCACGAACAACGATCGATCTTTATGGAAATTGTTGGGTTGGAAATAGACAATCAGGTTCAGCTGTGAAGGTTGGATTGTTCGAGAACGGTCAATACTTAGATCGAAACCATGACGGAATTATTCAAACCTCTCGAGATGTAAATGGTGATGGCATTATATCAGGAGAGGAAATTCTACCTTGGGGTGAAGA
>Ga0247841_10008129_pt1 | contig 15252 bp, 18 predicted proteins | sample LaCruzMarch2015__2_FD_192410 | JGI IMG/M metagenome (GOLD analysis project Ga0247841, IMG submission 192410) | Freshwater microbial communities from meromictic Lake La Cruz, Castile-La Mancha, Spain - LaCruzMarch2015_18m | ecosystem: Environmental > Aquatic > Freshwater > Lake | place: Spain...
AGGTCTGACAGAATTAGATGTAAAGGTCCCCACTGATATAAAAATAATTGCTTTACTCAAAGACGCTTTCCGGACATACCATATAAAAGCAGATGAAGCTTCTATTTGTATTTCCGGACAGGATTTAGTTATCCGTACTTTTGAAATTCCGCGCATACCACAAAATGAATTAAAGGGAGTAATCAGTTTTGAAGTTAAAAAATATATACCTTTTAAACTTGAGGAGCTTGATTATGACTTTCAAATTTTATTCAACAACAGAAATAAAACAAGCTTAGTCCTTTTCGTCGGGATAAAAAAAGAAATTCTTGATAATTACATTTCTATTTTTAAGCAACTTAACCTTAAAATTAAAGCGTTAGAGTATTCGGCTTTTAGTATTCTTCGTTTTTTAAAACTTACAGGAATAAATAATGCTGGAGTTAAAGCAAGCCTTTGTTTTGATTTAAATAATGAAGATGAGGCGAATTTTACTGTTTATGATAATGGTTTCTCTCTGTTTAGCCGCGATTTTGTGCTTACTGGGGAACCGGCAGGGTTTGAACAAATGGCTGAAGCAGATCGCATTCAAAAGCTGGAGAAATTAAAGAATGAAATTAAAATTTCCTTAGATTATTATAAGCGAAAATTTCCCGATAAAGACTTAAAAGATATTTTTGTGGTCTCCGATAGGGAAAGTCATCGTGAATTAACTGCGTTTTTTACCGAATCATCTATTCCAGTTAAGTTTGTAGAAATCCAAAAAGCTTTGGGAAAAGGGGCTGCTTATTCTTCGTTATTGGTTAAAAGTTTCGCTGCTTCTTTATTTAAGTTAGTTCCGCTTAAAATTAAGATAAATCTTATTGGCGTAAAGATCAAGGTAGCCAAAGTAGTCGCTACAAGCAAGCAGCCAATTGCTTTGTTTGAAGGTTTAAAGTTAGATTTTAGGTATATATTAGCCGGGATTTTTATATGTGCGGCATTTTTTGTATATGAATTGATGCGTATTCAGCCCGTGAAAAAAGAAATTCAAGGCATTAAAAATATGCGCGTAAAAATTAACTCTGCTATTCAAGGAGATAGTATTGAGGAGCTCTCTGAAATAGGATCTAAATTTAGTAAAAAGATGAAAACTTTAGATAATTTAGTAAAAAATCAGATGTATGCTACTTATCCACTTAATGCAATACCGCAGGTTTTATCTAAGGGCGTATGGTTAGAGAGTTTTAATTTTAACCAAAGAGGCGCCGGGGGACCGGAACTTATTCTTAATGGAAAGGTTTATTTAGGTGACGGAGAAAAAGAAGTTGAAGCGGTTAATATTTTCTTGTCTAATCTAAAAAATGATTCAGTTTTTTCCAGTCATTTTAAAAAGATAGATATAAATTCTATTGACCGCCTAACAGAAGAGGGCAAAAGCATGCTAGTATTTTCAATAGTTTGCAGGAGTTCTCTGGAGAAAAATTAGTATGGTAAAAATAGAACTATCGGAAAAAAATAAAAATAAAATTTTGAATTTCGGAATAATTATTTTAGCGTTATTTATTACTTTTCAAATTTTTAAATGGGCTGAGGAGCAGATAAGCGTATTAAATACCGATAAAAAGAATGAACTTAAGAAGAACGAGGTTATGCAGGAGATAGCGGGCTTAGAGGAAAAAATAAAATGGTATAAACAAGTTTTTACAAAAAAAGACATAAGTTATGTTTTTGATGTGGTTTCAAGAATTGCTAAAAACAGTGCAGTAGAGTTTATTTCTATAAAACCTATTGATAATGAAACGAATCCTGATTATGTAAAATCTTCATTTTTATTAACAGTAAGTTCTTTTGATTACCATTCGTTAAGTAATTTTATAAGTCAAATCGAGGCCAATGAGGATATCTATTTAGTAGGTGAAGTAAGCATAGTTTCTAGAGATTCTAATAATTCGATGCAAGGCGACGATCAGGGTTTGATCCTTAATTTAAAGATTAGCACTATTCTTATTAAAGATGAGCCGAGCTAATAAGCTTATATTATTTATACTATTTTTATTCGTATCGATTAATTTCTGCCCTCTTGTTTTGGCGAAGGAAAACGATGATGAGCCTAAACAAGAAGCTAGGATTGAGGTGCCGGAAGTAATTGTTAATCGTCCCAGGATTGAGTATAAATCGGCCAGCCTGCGTGATCCATTTCAGACATATATATTGAGTGAGAAACAAGTTATTACGCAAGCAAGTGCAACTACTGATTTGTCTAAGCCGGCAGTTAATTTTAGTGAATTAAAGGTAGAGGGAATAATTTGGGGCACAAAGACTCCCCAGGCAATTATAAATAGTAAAGTGTATATTGTCGGCGATAGAATAGAAGATGCCGAAATTATATCCATTGATAATAAGGGGATTACTTTTAACTCAGCCTCAGGAATAGTCAATCTAGCTGCGCCTGGGCAAAATAGCGCTTCGGGTAAAGTTGAGCAACCTGCTAGCGTTGCGAAGAATATTAGTCAATCTAATGTTTCGTATAGTGTTGATCAATCTAATATTCCATACAATATTAGTCAACCCAATGTTTTAAATAAAGTTAATTAAGGAGGACCGATGAAAAAGATATTTTTAACTACGGCAGTTGCTTTTTATTTAATATTTGCTTTTTTTATTGCTCAGCTAAATGCGCAAGCTCAGCCTGATTCTATAGGTTTAACAGAGCCGACTATCTCTATGGATTTTAAAGACGCAAACCTTAAGGATATCTTGAAGGCGCTTTCGATGCAGTCAGGGATGAATTTTATTGCCTCTGAAGCGGTGCAGGATAGGAAGGTCACGCTCTATTTTGATAAAGTGCCCTTAACTCAGGTGATAGATAAAATTTTTAGCGCGAACAATCTTTCTTATGAGCTAGATAGCAAGGCTAATATTTTTGTGGTTAATGAATGGGGTAAGATGGGGACGCAAACGATAACCAAGGTTTTTTATTTAAAAAATGCCTCTGTTTCTACTTCGGCTTTGAAAGCGGATCTGGCTAAAAATGTGAGCGATAGTGTAAGTTCCGCATCTTCTTCTAGTTCTTCTTCCTCATCTTCTTCTAGCTCTTCTTCCGGTTCGTCTGCTACTGGCGGAAAATGGAAGGTAGATGAGGAAAGCGGGATTACCTCTACTGTGAGGAAATTACTTTCTAGTAGCGGTTTAGTCATTGAAGATTTTCGTACCAACAGTCTTATTGTTACGGATACCCCGATGAAAGTACAAATGATTAGCCAGGTTATTGCATCACTAGATGTTCCGGTTGCCCAGGTAATACTTGAAGTTGAAATGTTAGATGTAAGCAAGGACGTAGTAGATAAAATCGGGTTTAAATTCGGCGAAACTCCGTTTACGGCGATAGTTACCGGTGCTACTGCGAGCATGGGTTTTCCTTATGCTAGCTGGGGAAAGCTTATGAGTAAGGGGCTTGGGCAGATGTCCATTAATCCCGCAGGTGATACTTATCAGATGCAATTAGATTATCTGCGGACGCAAGCTGATACAAAATTTTTGGCCCGGCCGAAACTTCTTACTTTGAACAATGAAACTGCAGAAATTGCCATTACTAAAGATGAGATAATTGGTAGGGAAGATACAACAACCTTTGATCAAGGCGCCCCAACAACTACTAGTACATATAAAAGATCAACAGATTTGGCGCTTACTAAAGAAGGAACGGGTATTTTTCTTCGCGTAACTCCGCAGATTAATCTTGATACAAACGAGATTACGATGGTAGTTAATCCAAAATCAAGCGTATCAAGCATAAGTGATTTGAGCACTGCGACTAATCCGCAATCAGATATTGAGGTAAGAAGCACAAAATCGATAGTCAAGGTTAAGGACGGAGAAACAGTAGTTTTAGGCGGGCTTATTCATCATGATAAAAATGTTATTATAACCAAGCTGCCTATTTTAGGAGATATCCCCATTCTTGGCATGTTATTTAGGCATAAAGACCAAACCGATGGGCTTGAGCGCGAGATGATAGTTTTCATCACTCCGCGCATTGTCAGGGATAAGGCAGATGGCAATAAAATAGACCAGGTTAAGAATCTGCAGTTGCCGGTAAGGGAGCAAGGTGTTGCGGTTAATACGGCACGGGATTTTATTATCAATTCCAATATGAATAAATTCGAAAAGAATATTAATGGCAAGAGATAAATATTTAAGACTCGGGGAATTTCTTGTTAAAGAAGGTTATATCACTGTCGGCCAACTTGATAAAGCTATAAGTGCGCAGAGGCAGGAAGGCGGCCGGTTAGGTGAAATTTTAGTTAAGCTGGGCATGATTAAAGAAGACCAGGTGATGGCAGCCTTAGGTAAGCAGCTAAACATGCCGTATTTTTCCCTTGGCACCGGAATGCTTAAGCCGGCAATGGATCAAGGTTTAGAGCACCTCATCCCCCAGGAGTTTGCCTATAAAAATTCTGTTTTACCACTTTCGCGCATGCTCAAATCTTTAACTGTCGCCATGTGCGACCCTTTGGACCTGCTTCTTATTGACAGCCTTAGAAAAATTACCGGTAATGAAATCAACCCGGTAATCGCCACGCGTTCCGATATCAATAAAGCAATCGAAGAATTTTATGGCAAATCTTCAATGCTTAAAGATGCCGTAGATTCAAGTTATGATGTAAATCCTTCATTCGTTCAGAGCCGCGAAGACATGGGCCAGGAGCTTAGCCTTGATAAATTAATTGCCAGGGCAGAAGAGGCGCCGGTCATAAAATTAGTTGATTTAATAATCCGGCAGGCAATTAATGAGCGGGCATCGGACATACATATCGAGCCTTTTAAGGATAGGATTTCGTTACGCTATAGGATTGATGGGAAACTTTACGAAATACCTCCGCCGGCAAAACATCTGCATCTGCCGCTTGTCTCGCGTGTAAAAATTTTAGCCAAACTTGATATTGCTGAAAAACGCCTTCCTCAGGACGGAGCAATTTTAGTGCGTATTGATGAGCGCCCAATCGATATTCGAGTTTCCATTATCCCGACTATCTATGGAGAAAAGGCTGTTTTGAGAATTTTAGACCGCGGTTCGGTTATACTGGATTTAAATACTATGGGGTTTGATTCAATTCAGCTTGAGCAAGTACGCAAGGCTATTTTTTCTCCTTATGGTTTGGTATTTATTACCGGGCCAACCGGTAGCGGAAAATCTACCTCACTTTATGCTATTTTAAATGAAATAAAGAGTCCGACGAAAAATATCGTGACAGTTGAAGACCCGGTGGAATATAAAATGGACGGGATCAATCAGGTTCAGATTAAGCCTGAAGTCGGGCTTACTTTTGCCGCAGCTTTGCGTAGTTTCTTGCGGCAAGATCCTGATATTATGCTTGTCGGAGAAGTCAGGGATTTAGAGACCGCACAAATTTGTATTCGTTCAGCTCTTACTGGCCATCTAGTTTTGACCACACTGCACACTAATGATGCCCCGTCAGCAGTAAGCAGGCTTATGGATATTGGTATTGAGCCGTATATGTTGGCGCCTTCCTTGCTTTTAGTTATCGCCCAGAGGCTTATCCGCAAACTTTGCCCGGATTGCAAAGAGGCATATGAGCCTACGGCTGCCCAGCTCAAAGGTTTAGATCTTAAGGCGGAATTGATCTATAGGGCTAAAGGCTGCGCGAAATGCAATAATGCCGGATATAAAGGCAGGACATGCATCGTCGAGGTCATGCCTGTCTCGTTACAAATTCAGGATTTAATTAACCAGAGAGCTAATTTTCAGAAAATACGTGAAATTGCCAGGGCTAGCGGCATGCAAACGCTTTATGAGTCGGGGATTAAGAAGGTTGAAAACGGGATAACTTCTTTGGAAGAAGTATTCTCTATTACTTTGGGAGCGGAATAATGCCCAGGTTTTATTATATTGCTAGAAATCGCTCAGGGAATAAAGAAACCGGCACAGAAGAGGGAGTAACTCAGGAAGACGTAATAAATAAAATTCAGGCTAAAGGTTTGGTTATAGTTAATGTTATTTCTGAAAGCGTGAATTCCCCCGTTAATCTAAACAGCGGTAATGCAAAAAAAGTTAAGCTTAAGCCTAAGCACGGAAGGGTAACGGGCGATGACCTTATGCTTTTCTGCCGACAATTATCAACTTTAATCGGCGCCGGCGTTACAATACTTAAGAGCTTAGATATTATTTCTAATCAGGTAGCAAGCAGAAAACTCCATAGCGTAATTATTGAATTAAATAAGGGCATGGAAGCAGGGTTAAGTTTTCATGAGGCAATGGCTATGCATCCAAAAATCTTCTCTGATCTTTGGGTTAATCTTGTTGAAAGCGGTGAGGCCAGCGGTAATTTGGCTGTTGTTTTAAGCCGGCTTGCAACTTATCTGGAAAAAAACGCGGAGTTTAAAAGAAAGATAATTTCAGCTTTGATTTATCCTGCTATTCTAACCTTCGCAGGAACAGGCGCGCTTTTCTTTATGGCGATAAAAATTATTCCGACATTCGCGGAGATATTTAAGGGTTTTAATATCACCTTGCCTTTACTTACCCAGATTTTAGTTTCAATAAGCGAATTTTTAAGATGGGGTATTCTTATCATAATTTTTGTCATTGGGGGTATTATTTTTATGTTCAAAAAGTATGTTAAGACCAAAGCCGGCAGAAAGAACTTTGAAAATTTTAAATTCAAGTTGCCTGTTTTTGGTGAATTTTTCCTAGCATTAATTATTGAAAAATTTTCTTCCGAAATGTCCACTCTTTTAGAGTCAGGCGTGCCTATCCTTTATTCTTTAGAAATATGCGAACGTAGTGTGGATAATTTAGTAATGGCTGATGTTATCCGCAAAATAAAAGAAGATGTGCGGGAGGGTAAGTCGCTTCGTGAATCGCTTGAGCGGAGCGCTTTTTTTGAGCCTATGTTTATTCAAATGGTTAGCATCGGCGAAGAAATTGGGGAGCTTCCTCAAATGTTTAAAAAGGTTAATGTTTTTTATCAGGAACAATGCGACACATTCCTGACGAGATTTGTTTCTATGTTCGAACCGTTTATTTTGGTTTTTATTGGTTCGCTTATCGGTGTTATGGTAATTGGCATGTTTTTACCTATATTTAAGATTGCAAATATCGGATCGTAGGATTTTGGCTTTGCGCAGAGCGTAAGGAATTCACTGAATAAAAGCTACAAGTAACTCATACCTGATTGTTTACGCTGGCAAAGTATTTCGCCAGATAGAAGCTATAAAATACTCAAATTTTGGTTGACAAGTTTTTAGTCTTAGTGTAAACTTAATAAGGCAGCATCGAAGAAACTATTAACAAGGAGGAAAAATGTGGAAAGTTTTTAAGTTAGGCAGGAGAGGCTTTACGTTAGTTGAATTAATCGTTGTGGTTATTGTAATCGGTATTTTAGCTACAGTGGCAATTCCTCAGTATTTAAAAGCAACTGAAAGAGCGAAAGGCGGAAAAGCAAGAAATGCTATGGGCATAATTGCTTCTGCTGAAAATTTACGACGCGCAGATTTAGATGCATATATTGCTTGCACAAATGCAACTTTAGCCGCAAACTTAGGTGATTATGTAGAGGTGGACGCCATTGCTGCTGATACTGATTGGGATTATGCGGTTACTGCTACTGCCACTACTTATACCATAACTGCTACAAGAGCGGCAGGTGGAGGAAACGCTGGGGAAACTTTAACTTTAACTCAAACTGGAACTTGGGGAGGAACTTTTACTCCGTAATTTAAACTTACTCTATATGTTTAAAGGTTTTACACTTATTGAATTAATTATTGTTGTAGTGGTTATTGGTATTTTAGTGGCCTTTGCTTCTCCGCAGTTCGCAGTAACCAGAGAACGCGCGCTGGATAGAGAAGCAAGGGCTGCAATTGCACTTATTCAGGCAGCAGAGAAGATTTACAGAATGGAGGAAGGTCTGTATTATCCTTCTCCTTCTGGAACCGAAACCAGCATTCCTAATATAAATAATCTCCTAAGGCTAGATCTGCCTACAGATGCTACTGGATGGGTATATTCTGTAAATTCTAGTGCTCAGCAGGCAACAGCTAGGCGTAATAAACCAGGCGGCAGGGCCTATTCCATTCCTTTTAATTCAGATACAATTACCTGTGCAGGCACTGCTAGTGACCCATGCCCTCCTTAATTTCTAGATACTTTACTACTTTCATTTTTTTACGTAAAAAACTTAAAAATGGGTTTACTTTAGTTGAAGTAGTTGTAGCAACAGTAATCCTTTCATTGATTATACTCGGCATGCTTAGCGTTTTTCTTGCCGGCAATAAACATATAATACATACTCGCGAGCGCATGACAAGCGCAGAATTAGGCAAGCTTTTTCTTGATCCTTTAGCTGCGGATGTGAATTGGAATACTTGGGCAATGGGCGCAGCCGGCAATGCCCTGGCAGAAGGCACTTCATATTGTGATGGTGATATTCTGCATACGCAAAATAAAAATTGCCCTCCGGCAGCTCAGCGAAGGGTTAATAATAGAGGATTTTCGGCAACATACATAACTTCAGTAAAAACCGATAGCACTGCTGGGGATGATTCTGATAATTTGCGCCGCGTTACTACAATGATCAACTGGAGCGAGCCGTCTTCTTAAAGTAAATGATGAATAAGAAAATTAAATCAATAACTTTAATTGAATTGCTTATTAGCGTTGCAATTGTCTCGATAATGATTCTAAGTTTTTATAGTATTGATACTTTTAGCCGTAATCAGGTGCTTAATTCGGATAGAAGGGTAAAGTTGCAGAATGAACTTTCTTATGCTTTAGAGCATATGGGCAAATACTTGCAGCAGGGTATAGGGAATAATTCTATTGCAGCTAATCAGGGTATTCAGCTGCAGGGAAACGGTTTTCAGGTGCGCGTTGATTTTAATAATCCACAAACCCCTTCGGTCTTTACTGATGATGGCTGGGTTCGTTATATGCGTGCCGGTAATAATTTAAATGTAGACTGCACGGGGATCTGTGGTTCTTTTGTAGCAGAAACATTAAGTTCTAAGGTTACTGTTTTTACCCCCCAGATAACTGATAACGGATCTTCCGTAAATATTGATTTAGTCGGCCGCTATAATCCCGGTGAAGCTATTAGTATGAGGAATCCTCAGGTAGAGATTAGAACTAAGCTAAACTGCGGTAGTTGTTCTATAAATTAAGTCGCACCTTTTAATCGTATATTTTGGTTGTTTTAGGCATAAGGTGTTGGAAGGGTATCTAGCGCATTTTGAAATTATTGTAACTACCTGCTCCGTTAGACACTTGCGGAGTTTTTCTTTAATTATAAATTGATAAGTTTTTAGCTTTAGTTTACTTAATACTTATACTTTTGACAATTTTAGTGGTATAATAATCATAAGATATTTTAAACTAAATAGTGCAGAAAAAAGAATCTATAATTATAGAAAGGAATAAAGATGAGGAAGGCTGAAAGAGGACAAAGCACATTGGAATATGTGATTATTTTAGCTGTAGTGTGCGCTGCGATTGTCGGCATAGGCGTGGTAGCTAAGCCAGCTGCTAGTTGGCTATCGCCAGTCACGCAAAATCCTTAAAAGCGTTGTAAAGTAAAGCCTGTTTTGACTTTTCTGATTGCCTTTAGGTCTTAAGGCAGAGGTTGAATTCAGGGTGGATAAATGAAGATAAAAAAAATTATAGCCAAAGAAGGGTTAATTTTGTTGGGTATTGTAATTATAGGTTTAGCTGTGTATTTTATTGGTAGATATCTCAATAATCAATATTTAATTCAACATCAAGAGGCCAAGTTTAAAGTCATAGAAAATATGAAATATTCACTTTTAGGTTATTCCCCATATATAAGAGTAATGTCTTTTGGTTCAAATATAGTTATATTCGGCTATCCTATTATCGGTTCCATTCGTTTTATTCTTTGGGCGATTAGCACCCTAAAGAAGAAATGATAAATATGAACTTTGTTGAGCAGGCGTCAAACAGTAGCGTTCTTGTTATAACCAAACTCGTCGTTTACTAAATTGTTTGCGATTTTAGAGTTTATGGTAGAATAAATCAATGACGTTTTTTAAAAGTAAAATTAAAAGGAGGCTGAATGAGTAAAAATACCATAATTTTATTGCTTATCTTTTTTTGCTGTTTAACAAATTCAGTTTTTGCGGCAGAGGATGCAAAGCCGGTTCAGCTTGCGATTTGGAATCCTATTCAGCTATATCCAGAAACTGATTCTATTATGGGGCTTAGATTGAATTTATTATATACAAACAACAATGATGTTCTAGGTGCCACGCTTGGCGTGGGCTGGAATAGAACCGGTGGCGATATGATCGGCGCTAGTCTGGGGGCAGTTAATTGGACTAATGGTTTATTTTTTGGTTTTAAGGGAGGCATTCTTAACTATACGGGTAGCCGTCTAGTTGGTTTAGACATTGGTGTAGCAAATATTGCTCAAGGTGATACTACTGGTGTTCAGCTAGGGATTGTGAATTGGAATGAGGGTTTTTTCCATGGTTACCAGGCTGGTGTAGTAAATTATGCAGGCGGCCCTTTTATTGGTTTTCAGGATGGTTGCGTGAATATTGCGAAAGATAAATTCTCTGGTTTTCAGTCTGGCATTTTTAACTACGTGGGTGGCGTTATGACAGGCTTCCAACTAGGCCTGATTAATTACGCTAAAGAGGTCAATGGCGTTCAGATTGGCATTGTTGGCAACCGCACCGATTCCCTTAAAGGCGTACAGGCAGGGCTTTTTAATTATAACGGGAATGAAGATCCAATGGCTTTTATGTTAATCGCGAATTGGTCTTTTTAGTAAACAAGAGTTAGATTCTTATATTTTAGTTTATCGAGGGCTGGACTTAAAACGTTTCAGCCCTTTTTGTTTTTACTTTAATTTATCTTTAAAATAAGTTCTTAATTGTTAATTCCTTCAAGGTATGTTAAATCATATAGCCAGATAGTTTATGGCTGATTATGTTTTGGGGCTGTAGCTTAGTTGGGAGAACATCCTGTTCGTAAAGCAACCTGAGCTAAAATCGTAACTCGTAGATTCTGTTGTAACTATAAACTTCGTTAACCGCTTACCGGGTTTTCTTGCTTCTGGATACCTATAGATTTTTCTGGTATTTTCTTTATCAAGTGGACACTTTTTGGACACCTCCGAAGAAAATAAAACTATTTCCCCCTAGGCTGGGGTACGGTGAGTTTAGCAAGACGCAAAAATTTACGTTATCCTTTTAATGTTATCAATTATCCCTATTTCGGTCTCTATAAAATTTTTGAAATACTGCAGAGTTGGTAAAATTAGGTTATTTTCTTTTTGCTGGAGTTATATAGCTGAATATAAAGTTTTTTAAGACCGTCATACTTTTCATTTTTGCTATTGATGATGATTCAAGCCTCTGAATGGAAAAATTCTTTTTTACACCCTTGGCAGTTATTTCTAAAAGCTGTTCTTTAAAGATATGTATCGTTTTTTTATTAACTTTCTTCATCCGCTCTAATTTATTACGGATATATAAGGGAGCAAAAAGAACGCCATCACTGAATCCCCAATCCATTCATTCTCTATAGATTTTTTCCCATATTTTAATATCAATACGGATTAAGCGACTCTTTTCCTTGAAAATGGCATATTTTTTATCTAATTTTACAAACTTCGTTTTTTTGTAGGGTAGATTTAAAGGTTAAAGGGTTTGCATTATAAATGCGCCTAGTAATCCTCCAAGGATAAAAACTACAATAAGAGCTATCAGATAAAATTTCCAATAGTCAAGCTTCTTAAAATTCTGTGGTTCAAACCAAGAGTGCAGAGTCATATCATATGTCCTTTGTAGGGCTTAACCTAACTGAAATTTATTTTAGCACTTAAGGAGGAGTATGCCAACAAAAAATAGTTAATTAGATTATTTGTTTTCCGTTCACTAAATTGCTTACTATTTAGGGATTTGTGATAAAATATATTTTAGGAAGGTTAGGGTGAAGTAAGATATCGGAAGGGGGATAGAATGGAACCTAGAAGAGCAATAGGATTAACAGTAATTGCTATTATGGATTTTGTATTTGGATTTTTGATTATATTTACAATTCCGATTTTTCCATTCGTGCTTATAGGGCTACTTATAGCTTGTAATGGTTTTTTTATGCTAGACATAACTCCTTCCCCAGGTGTAAAAATTGCTAATATTTGCTTTGTTTTCCTTATACTCGCGGAAGCCTTGGGGAGCATGCTACAAATTAACTCTAATGGGCCATTATTTGATTTAAAGGTGCTTTTTTGTCTTTGGGGCATAGTGTATTTAATAGTTTCTCTAATAAGGAGTGCGTTAAAGTAATATTCCCTTATATCTAGTAGGCTTGGTTTAACTGTTTAGCCTTTTTTATTTGTTGGATTTCTCCAATTCTTCTAATTTCTTCATTATCTTTTTATTACGGGGGATTCTTGTAATAATAAAATATAAATAGACTATTACTGATGCTTTAGGGAAAAAAGTAACCATAAAATTTTGTAGTGAGCTAACCGGAATTCTGATATGAAATTCAAAATAAAGTATGTAATGGATAGAATAAATTAAAACAATAACTAAAAAAACTATTCCCCACAAAAATAAAGTAAAATGGGATACCCACAATGTTACGCTCCAATCAATTTGACGTCGTTTAGCTGGTGATAGCAATTTATACCTTACGTGTAACTGTTTCCAGCTTGTCATTATTTTCATTCTTTCTCCTTTACGGGGTAGATTTATTACTACTTTTATTCAAACATTGAACGCATTGTTTAAATCCAGCTTTTTCTTCATCTGGGAGCAAAGGTTGATTGCAGGAATAACATTTTTGAATTTTAGGATATTTTTTAGAGAGTAAGCTCGCCAATCCTGTCATGAACCAAACAGAGGATAGCAAATACTTTATAAGGATAATTGCTATGACTAATATTATTACCCAGATAGGTACCCACATTTTTGCTCCTTTGCAGGGCTAGTTTAATCCATTTTTTATATATCCAATCAGCTCGTTCAGGCCAACCTTCAACACCTACGAATTTCCTCATTACATTATTTGCTTCTTGAAGGCAAACTTTTCTTATTTGTATTGGTCTTAATTGAAACCAGTAGAATGAAAAGCCGAGAATAAGTAGGATAATTACTAATAGTATGTAGGTATGTTAATCATTTTAATGCATAATTATATACCCAGGGGAGGCTTATGCCAAGAACAATAGTTCGTTAGATTTTCCAAAATGGCCGAATAAGACTTGACTTTAAGCCGTATAGGAGGACAATAAAATGTAAGCCACAATGGAGTGGCATTAGAACCAAGTCAAGATAAGCTAAGCGGACAATTTTTGAAGGCAATCTCCATTATGAGATTGTCTTTTCTTTATTTGAAGGAGGGCAAATGAAAATAGTAAAAGCGTTTGTTTCAGTTCTGCTTGTTGTTTCAATAGCTTTCTTTCAATTTGGTTGTTCTGCTTTTGCTGGTTCAAGACAACCTTTTAGCGTCACTGCAACAGAAAGAGATGCACAGATATACATAAACGGAGAACTTGCTGGAACGGGTAGTGTCAAAACAACTGTTCGTCGTGACCAGACCGCTTCGGTTATGGTTAAAAAAGAAGGTTATTATCCTGCTACAAGGGATGTAGGAACTAAAATGAGTTCCTTAGGGATTTTAGATCTTATTGCAGGATGCTGTATTCTAATACCTTTAATTGGGCTTGCGTTTCCAGGTTCAAAGGAACTTGACCAAAATAACCTGTCTATAATTCTTGATAAGGCACCTATAAAGTAAGGAAGCAATAGGGATATCGTCAACTTTTGCAAGGGCTGGACTTAACCGTTCAGCCATTTTTGTTTACTCAGGATAATGTAATATAAATTGTACGGTTTTAGCTTTAAGGTTCTTTGAAAAAGCAATAAAAATGGCATACCATAATGGTTGTTGTGCGAACAATAACCATTAACCGGGCCTTGCGGCCCAGAAGGAGGTATGCCATGAGAGATTTGGATTTTTCAAATAGTAATTTACTATCACAATGGCAATATGTAAAGCGGAATTTAGGGGAATTAGGAGTGCTGTATCAGTTCGATGATTTTGAATTTCAAGCGCACAGGAATATCCAGGAGCTGATGCAAAGTTGCGTAAAGGAGGAGTTTGCGCTGCAAGTAAGGGCTGAGCGGTATGAGCATGCTCCAAACCGGCTTGATGAACGTAAGGGCGGTTATGAGCGTAATCTTACGACAACATTTGGGACATCAAGGATACGAATACCGCGAGTTAGGTTTAATAAAGTAAAGATACATTATTCGCTCTTTGAGAAGTACCAGAGAAGGCAAAAGAAGTTCGATCAAGCGGTTGTTTTAGCAATGCTGCTTGGGTTATCGGTGCGTAAACAACGTAAGTTCTTCCGGTCATTTATAGGAGATGCTGTAAGCCATACCACAGCTTCTAAGCTTATCCGCACCCTTGAAGCCGGTCTCGCGGTATTTAGGACAAGGAAGATCGAAGATAAATATAAGTATCTTCTTCTTGACGGCCTTTGGGTTAAAGTTAAAGACGGCAATAAACTTAAAGAAAAAGCTATTCTTTTTATTTTAGGGATTACCTCGGATAACAAAAAGGAAATCGTAGCTTTTAAACTTGCCAAGGGAGAGACTGAAGAAGAAGTAACAGCATTATTAAACGATATTTACCGGCGCGGCTTAGAAGGCAAACAGCTTAAGCTAGTGGCTTCAGATGGCGCAAAGGGTATACGTAGCGCGATCAGTATGGTTTATCCTTATGCCAAATGGCAGCTCTGTTATGTGCATAAACTCAGGAATCTAAATAAGCATATACGGCATAAGATAAACAATCGTCCGGGAATAATGCGTCAGGTAAGGGCTATTTATGATTCTAAGAATAAGCAGCGGGCAACTGAACGATTTGAGAAGTTTTGCGCCGATTGGCAAAAATATGAACCGTACGCGATAAAATGTTTTAGAGACGGCTTCCATGATACATTGCATTACTTCGAGTTCGCAGAAGACAAGAATTTTATCAGCTCTACTAATCATCTTGAGCGGTATTTAGAGGAAGTACGCAGGCGTATCAAAATACAGGGGTACTTTAAGTCAGACAGAAGCGCGAATCTCTGGGTTTATGGTATTATAAGCCAAGTTATGCAGGATCAACAACCAGAAGTTATGCCAAGGCATGTAACAATTTTCAGGGCGCCTCAATACGAAAGCGTACAATAATACTTGCACTACTTTAGGCCTTTTTTGGTTGACAGTCTATTTGGAAGGGGTAGA
>Ga0247841_10008132_pt1 | contig 15249 bp, 14 predicted proteins | sample LaCruzMarch2015__2_FD_192410 | JGI IMG/M metagenome (GOLD analysis project Ga0247841, IMG submission 192410) | Freshwater microbial communities from meromictic Lake La Cruz, Castile-La Mancha, Spain - LaCruzMarch2015_18m | ecosystem: Environmental > Aquatic > Freshwater > Lake | place: Spain...
TCAGCCCCATCGGCGTCTCCCTCCGTCCCTGCGGAAAGAGACACCGTAGCCTCACCTCCCGTTTCGAGTACTTTCCTTAGCTGAGGCAACGATCCCGTTTCGAGTACTTTTCTGGTGAGGCAATGCGAGACATGGACAACGACCGCCAGAGGCTGGTACACTGAGGCCATCGCGGTGTTCGTGACGCTCTCGATGAGCGACATGAGCTGCGGGGAGTTGGCTGGGGGATCGGGGCTTTACCGTTCCCGTGAGCCCCCGAGGTATCCGGTTCTGGGGCGTTCCCGGCGTAGCGCCGGAAGCTCCACAAGAGAAAGGGAGTCACTATGCTGCGACGTGTAAGCCTTCTAGTGTGCATCTTCGGACTCATGGCGCTCGTCGTCGCCTGCTCGGGTCCCTCGACCTCGACCTCGACCGTCGAGACCAAGGTAGACGGGCTCCAGACGACAGTCACCGCGCTTCAAACCAAGGTCGACGCCGCGACGCAGGCGGACACTGCGCTAAGGACGGAGCTAGGGAACCAGGCGAACCTCGTGAAGCAACTGACCACGAGGGTGACGACGCTTGAGACGTCGCTCCAGAACCACATCAACCCGCCCCTCGCGCTCGGGATCAAGAGCTTGACGACCCCTGTGTTGCAGGGCGACACCGTGCGGCTCGTCGTCACGACCGACCCGGGCGCCCGCTGCTCGGTCAGCGTGAAGTACCCCGCCGGCCAGACCCCGCCGAGCGGCCTGTCGGACAAGACCGCCGGCCGTAGCGGTGAAGTCGTCTGGACGTGGAAGGTCGCGAAGACGATTCCAGCCGGCTCCTACGCCGTCCAGATTTCAGCCGCGTACGAGGGCAAGTCAGCGTCGCAGAACACGAACCTCGTCGTGACCGCCCCGGTTCCGGCCCCGGCGAAGCCCGCGACGAAGTAGTCCAGCCCATTCAGAGGAGATTCTAGGGCCCGGGAGGTCGACACAACCTCCCGGGCCTCTTTGTGCTTTTCGTTGCTGCTTCCTGGTCCAGTCTGCCCTGCGGCCCTTGACCCCGAACGGTGCGCGTCTATACTTCGCCTTGGAAACCATTCGCTATGGCAACTGAAAGAAGAGCCACGCCGGGAGAGTGCGCGCGCGCCGTCCTCGAGACGACCCCCCTGATCATGCAGTCTCTGCGCGCCCAGATGCGCAGCCGCCGCGGTGCGCTCTCGGTCCCGCAGTTCCGCGCCCTCGCATTCGTCGGGCGCCGCCCACGATCGTCTCTGTCCGACGTTGCCCAACACGTCGGAACCTCTCTTCCCTCCATGTCGAAACTGATCGACGGGCTCGTTACCCGCGGGATGGTCGAACGCGTGCCCGAGGCCGACGACCGACGCCGTGTGGCTCTCAGCCTGACCCGCGACGGACGGCGGCTGCTCGACGTGGTGCACGACGCCACGCAGGCCCACCTCTCCGGCCTCTTTGAAGGTCTCTCTGCCATTGAGCGCGCGGCGATCGTCGACGCGATGAAGCTCGTGTCTCCGCTCTTCTCGGTTCCCGAATCCACGTAGGAGGGAGGTTCTCGTGCCGTTCGCCGTCGAGTCCCATGCCCTGACGCGCACGTTCGGGCCGCTCATCGCCGTCGATTCCCTGACGATCTCCGTCACGTCCGGCGAGGTGTTCGGCCTCCTCGGCCCCAACGGTGCCGGCAAGACGACGGTGCTCAAGATGCTGACCACGCTGCTCCGTCCAACCTCGGGAACCGCGACGGTGGCCGGCGCCGACATTGTCCGGCGTCCCATGGCCGTCCGCCGCGCCATCGGCTACGTGCCGCAGCTCCTGTCAGCGGATGGGACCCTGACGGGCCGAGAGAATCTACTCATCTTCGCCAAGCTCTACGGAATGCCGCGCCGAGAGCGAAAGGTCGAGGTGCCGGCCGCGCTTGCGTTCATGGGCCTCGACGGCGCGGCCGATCGACTCGTGCGCCAGTACTCGGGCGGGATGATCCGCCGCCTGGAGATCGCCGAGGCCATGCTCCACAGGCCGCAGGTCGTCTTCCTCGACGAGCCGACGGTCGGCCTCGACCCGGTGGCCCGGCAGGCCGTCTGGGACCACATCGCCCGCCTCCGCGCCAGCTTGGGAACCACGATCGTCCTCACAACCCACTACATGGAAGAGGCTGACGCTCTCTGTGGGCGGATCACCATCATGCACCGCGGCCGCATCGTAGCCGGTGGAAGCCCGGCGGAGCTCAAGGCGTCGATCGGCAACGCGGAGACCACCTTGGACGAGGTGTTCGTGCACTACACCGGAGACAACCTGGAATCGGGAGGAACCTACCGTGAAACGGGACGAACCCGCCGCACCGCGCGCCGCCTACACTAGGTCGTGGCAGAGACCCTTCGCGGCGATCGCCACCTTCGTGAACCGAGCGGCCGTCATCGCCGAGCTCGAGGCGCGCAAGCTCCGCCACGACCCGACCGAGCTGTTCACGCGCGCCATCCAACCTGCGTTGTGGCTTCTCGTCTTCGGACAGGTGTTCACTCACACGCGTGCCATTCCGACCGGCGACCTGCCCTACATCGACTTCATGGCGCCCGGCATCCTGGCGCAGAGCGTCTTGTTCATCGCCATCTTCTACGGCATCACGGTGATCTGGGAGCGCGACCTTGGCATCGTCCACAAGTTCCTCGTCGCTCCGGTTCCGCGTGCCGCTATCGTCACGGGAAAGGCCCTCTCCGCCGGAGTGCGCGGGCTGTCGCAGGCCGTGATCGTCTATCTTCTGGCCGCGATCCTACGAGTGCACCTTGATCTCAGCGTGCCCGCCATACTCGGCGTCGCCGCCGCCGTCGTCCTCGGCGCCGCGTTGTTCTCCACCTTCTCGCTCATCGTGGCGTGCATCGTGAAGACGCGCGAACGTTTCATGGGCATCGGCCAAGTGCTGACGATGCCCCTCTTCTTCGCCTCGAACGCCATCTACCCGATCTCGATCATGCCGCCGTGGCTACGCGCCGTCGCGCTCTGGAACCCCCTCACCTACGAGGTCGACGCGCTGCGGACGCTGATGCTCTACGGCCAAGAGAGCACGTACGGACTGGGCGTCGACTTCGCAATTCTCGCCGGCGTCACGGCGCTGTTCATCTTTGTCGCCGGACGGCTGTACCCGCGCGTGGCAACCTAGATGTCGCGGATGTCGAGGTAGAGCGGCCTCTCCGATGGCAGCGCGCCCTGTCGCACGGGGAGAGCCATCGTGTGGTAGTGGAGCACCGAATGCAGGAGGAAACGGGGCCATCGCACGAGGGGATCGTCCCGATACGCGAACAGCGTGAGAATGTCGACTCCGTCGGCGTGCGCGTTGCGTTGAAGCCGACCCATGAGCGGCTTCAGAAGTGCGAAGCCTTGAGGCCCGCCGCACACTGGATCGAAGAGCTGCAGGTACTTGATTTGCTTGCCGACGATGGGCACGCGAGGGACGGGGAGGAACCGCGCAACCGGGTTCAGAACGGCCCCGAGAGCGCGCAGAGAGAGCGGCATGTGCAGCACGCGGCCGCGATAGATGGCGGACAGATCCCACGCGCTCATCTGGGCGAACGAAGCGCCGCGCTCGATACGAAAGATGCCCTTCAAGTAGCCGAGTTCGGCGCCTCGTTCGTAGGCCGCCGCGAAGCGGAGGGGTTTCAGCGAGCGAGGGCCGACGGCGCGTTCGATCCGCGCCACTTCCTCGTCGAGGGAGTCGAGATGCGCATCGAGGGGACTCGTGTGGCCGCGCAGCGCGGGCAAAATCAACATGTCGAACGATGCCACTTCCTGCGCGCCCAGGCGAGTCGCGACGTTGAGCGAGTCAACGTTGTCGCACTTGACGTGCCCGTAAAGGAACGCGGCATCGGCGGCCTGCACCTCCTCGAACACAGTCTTCCACAACCGAAAGAGCCCGCGCTTCATGCTGCGGCGGTACGTCGCCTCGCCGCGCAGATCGTAGAAGTAGGCCACCCGATCGGGAACTCCGTTGAGGAGGACGTCTTTGACGGCAAACGCCATGACTCCGACGATGCGCCCATCCTCGACGGCGAGTAGAACCCTTGCCTGGTTGTGCATGCGCGACCGGTAGAAGTAGTCCGCACGGTCGACGAGGATCGAGATGCCCGTTCCCTGCGGGCTGTCGGACTCAAGTCGAAGCAGGGCCTCGTTGTCGCTCGGAGTGGCTTCACGAATCGAGAACATGGCTGTCTTTCACCTCCGCGGCGAGCGCCCCACGTTCATCACTTCCCATCCGCCCACAAGGGGGGGGGCGAACCGGCCCCCGTCCGGCAGACGCCATGGCCGACTGTGCGCTCGCTGTGGCGGCTACCCGCACGCGTCCGGCGTTGGTTTCTCGTGTCGCTCATAAGCCTCGATGATGCGTGCGACGAGCGGATGGCGGACGACGTCCGACGTGTCGAGGTAGATGAAGGAGATGCCGTCGACGTTGCACAGCACGTCCTGGACGGAGATCAGTCCAGACACGCGGCCCTCGAGATCCACCTGCGTGATATCGCCCGTGATGATCACCTTGGAGTTGAACCCCAGGCGCGTGAGGAACATCTTCATCTGCGTCGATGTGGTGTTCTGCGCCTCGTCGAGGATCACGAAACTGTTGTTGAGCGTTCGCCCCCGCATGAAGGCGAGCGGCGCCATCTCGATGCGGCCGTACTCCGTCAGCTTCTCGAACTCGCTTGACGGAATCATGTCGAACATGGCGTCGTAAAGCGGGCGCAGGTACGGACTGACCTTGGCCAGGATATCACCAGGCAGAAACCCCAACTCCTCTCCAGCTTCCACCGCCGGCCGCGTGAGGACGATTCGCTTCACCTTCTCGCGCTTGAGGTAGTCGATGGCCTGAGCTACCGCGAGGTACGTCTTCCCGGTGCCCGCCGGACCGATGGCGAATACGACATCGTTGTCACGCACGGCCTGGACGTAGCGATGCTGTCCGACGGTCTTCGCACGGATTTCCTCGCCCCAATGGGTGATGCGGACGACGTCAGAGAGCACATCCTGGACGCCGACTCCGGCCTTGACTTGGTCGATGAGGTAGCGAACGTCGGCCGCCGACGGGCAGTGATTCTTCTCAATCAACGTGAGGAGTTTCTCGAACAGCGCGCGGACGCGCTCCACTTCGTCGGGCTCGCCCTGAATGCGCACGATCTCGCCGCGGGCAAGGATCTTCGCCGAGAAGGCCTTCTCGATTTCCTTCAGGTTGCGGTTGTACTGGCCGAACAGGGCAGCGGCCTGCGCGTCGTCGCGAAACGTAATCTCAGTCTGCACGGTGTTGATCGTCATGGACCCCTTCGAGTCCGTCATCCGAGGCGCCCGTAATCCGCACGCGACAAAGGGTCGCGTCGGGAACCTGCGCGTCGGATACGAACGTCACCTTAAGATACCCCGCCGAGTGGCCCTGGAATCTGCCCTCGTGCTCTGCTTCCGTCAAGACATCTTCGACCTTCCCCAAGCGAGCGTCAAGAAGCCGCCGCCGCACCGGGCGCCAGACGGCGGCAAGTCGATCCGCGCGGTCCCGCTTGACGGACTCGGGCACCACCGGCCGAAGCGTTGCGGCCTCCGTGCCGGGGCGCGGCGAGAAACGGAAGGCGTGAAGGTTGGAGAAGCCGACCTCCTCGACCATCTGGCATGTGGCGGCAAACGCGGCCTCGTCCTCGCCGGGAAAACCCACGATGAGGTCCGAGCCGAACGTGGCGTCCGGCAGACGGCGGCGGATCTGGGCCACGGCGGCGCGATAGGCCGCCACCGTGGTCGGACGCCGCATCGCGCGGAGAATGCGGTCGCTGCCGGCCTGCAGGGGAATGTGGAAGTGAGGGCACAGCCGCGCGTCGTCGGCGAAGGCATCGAGGAGGCCGTCTGTCACGCCGGCGACGTTGAGGGACGCGAGGCGCAGGCGGACGAGATCCTGGATCCGTAGGAGGCTGCGCACGAGGGTAGGAAGCCCGCCTTCGGGCGTCGAGTACTCCGCGAGGTTGACTCCCGTGAGGACAATCTCGGGGAATCCCGTCCCGACGAGTCGCTCCGCCTCGGTCACGGCGGCCCGGAGGCTCTTGCTGCGTGGTTCTCCGCGGAGCTGGACAGCGTGGCAGTAGGTGCAGACTCCGGAGCACCCGTCCTCGACCTTGAGGTAGGCGCGGGCGCGGCCACTCGGTCCGGAGGACGTCTCCTCATCCAGTGGCCGGGGCAGCGCGGGAGGGAAGAGCCCGCGCTCTCCCGCTAGAACGCGAGCGACAACTTCGGGAAGCCTCGTCTTCCAAGTGTTTCCAGCGACCGCATCGACGGGCTCGAACGGCGTCATTCCCCGGGCGACCGCATCCGCCAGACAGCCGGTCAGGAGGACGACGGCGCGCGGCGATGCGACGCGGATGCGGTGGACCGCCTGCCGCGCCTTCTTCTCTGCCAGGCCCGTGACGCTGCATCCATTCAGAACATAGATGTCGGCCCGATCGTCGACGAGCACGCAGTCGTTGGCGAGGAGAGCGCGCATCATGTCCGTCTCGTACTGATTCACCCGACAACCGAAGGTGAGAAGCGAGACCCGCGGCCTCGCCATCCTAGCTGACCTGCCCTGCGATGTGTGGCGGAGCGTCTCCTCGTCGGCCGAACGCCGGCAGATGTCCATTCCCGTGCATGATTCCAAGGATAGCGGGCGGGGCCGAACTGTCAACGCCCGTACGCAAGCATGATGGGGAGCCCGCTTTAGTTGACAACTGCGCATTCCTGTGATAGCGTCGATGTTTGGGGGGACGACATGAAGGGAAACCCGGTCCGCAAGATCATTCTCTACGGGGCGGCCGGAGCCATGCTTGGCGCTGTGGGACTTCTCGTCTGGGTTCTCGCTGCGACCCAGGATCGGGCCGAGTGGCCGTCGGATGGCGGGACCCTTCTTTGGGTGATCGAAGGAGCGACGGGCGACGGGCTCGGAGCGGACGCGATAGGAGTCCTCAGTCTCAGTCCCACGGGGGCCGCGGTCGTCTCTGTCCCGGAGGATGTCTCAGTGAAGGGCAGGGACGGTCGTCTGATCGAGCTTGGCGACCTCGGCGCGGACTGCGGCTGGAGTGCCTGCTGCCGCGCCGCCGAAGTGCTGCTTGGAATCCCCGTGGTCGGATACGTCGTGTTGCAGGCGCACGATGTGGCCGCCTTCCTCGACGCGTTGGGCCCGATCCCGATCGAACTACTCGCCCCGGTGAGGTATCGGGAGACTCCGGACGGCGGCACCTCGATCGACATCGGACGCGGCGAGCGCCAGCTTTCGGGAACGGAGATCCTTGCCTACGTGCGGGAGGCTTCAGAGAAAGAAGCCGCGCCTGAGCGTCGGGCGCGCGCACTGCGCGCCACTCTCGCCGCCGCGAAGGCCTCGGCAGGCGAAGCGGGCGCGAACGAAACCGCTCGGCAAGTGCTGTCCAGGATGCGGTCGAACCTTGATGCGAATCGAGTGTGGAGCGTGTGGCAGGATCTCTCACGCAGGGGCGTGGCTCTCAAGATCGGCGAGGTTCCGACGAGCGTCATGGTCCGCGACGGAGTCGGACGGCGCGTGGCGATGGTGGTGGAAACGGAGAAGCTCGTGGCGTCTGCCGTGCGAGCGCGTTCGCTTTTGACTCCGGGCGAGATCTCCGTGACGATATTCAACGGCAGCGGGGTGCGCTTGGCGGCGACGCGGGCGGCGGAATACCTGCAGGTGCGGGGGTTCCGCGTGGTCCGCATCGGCAATGCGGACGTGTTTACCTACGCCACGAGCTACGTGGTTCGCTTGACGGAGGAGCCGAAGGCGTGGATCCTTCGCGATACGTTGCCGGGCGCGGCGAAGATCGTATCCCCCGGGGAATTCGCGACGCACTACGAGGCGTTGCGTCCGATGGTCCCCCTGGGCACGGATCTTGTGCTTGTGGTCGGCGCGGGAATGGAGTTTGGCGAATGAATGAGCAGTCCCTGCTGCGGCGCGCGGCCAAGATCATCGAGGAGAAGAAGGGCGAGGGCATCGTGGCCATCGACCTGACCGACGTTTCAATTCCGACGAGCTACTTCCTCATTGCCGAGGCCGACAACCCCGTGCACGCGAAGGCACTCGTCTCGTCGCTTCGGGAGGCGCTCCCCGAGCGGCCGTTCCACACGGAGGGGTTGTCCGAGCGACGCTGGATCGTGCTTGACTACGGTGACGTGGTCATCCACATCTTCGACCGCGAGGCGCGAGAGTTCTACGACATCGAATCCCTATGGTCCGACCATCTCGTGGCGGCCGACGGCTTTGCCGACCTGGTCGACCTCGCCTAGATTCTCTGCTCCCCATCTTGGCGTGCTTCGCGTGATGAGCGGGCCGTCTCACGCAAAGGACGCAAAGGACGCAAAGAACGGCATCGAGAAGAACAGGGATTCTGCAATCCTGTGCCTGCGGGCCCTCTTGGCGATTATGGCGCGCTTGGCGTGATGCGATCGGTCGACACCCCGACAGACCTCTCACGCCAAGAACCCTAGCGCCCGGCACCAACGAACGCCGGGAGCCAAGGACTGCAACGAGGAGAACAACGGGTTCGAGCTCTCGTACCCGGCCCTTCTTGGCGATCTTGGCGCGCTTTGCGTGATGCGCGCCGTCTCACGCCAAGAACGCAAAGGGCGCAAAGAAGTGCCGATTCTGGATTCTCTGTCCTCACCTTGGCGCGCTTGGCGTGATGCGATCCGTTCTTTCCCGCCGCCGTCCCTACGATCGAGAGACTCGGCGCGTTGCTGCGCACCGAGCATGGTGGACCGCGAACTACCAGCAGCGGCTCACGAACGGAAGAGGACAGCCTCACGCTTGAAGAGCTGGATGGCAAGGATAATGAGGATCGCTCCGCAGACCACGTTCGCCCCGAGCGTCAGAAGGATGTCCTGGAACACGACGTCGCCGACGATGATCGACTGGAGGACGTAGAGCGCATTCGCGATCGGAATGAGGAACTGCGCGCCCCGGAAGGCGGCCGTCCCGGTCATCGACACCATCCCGACGAGCACAATGACCATGTAGATGGGCAGGAGGTACGTGCTCGCCTCTTTCTGGCTTCGCGCGTACGTTCCGACGATCACGACGAGCGCGGCAAGGATGACGGCAAGCGGCACGAGCACGGCGAGCATCCACCCAAACGCGGCGGCATCGATTCGGAACACGGCCGACGTCGGGAGCGACGACGGAGTGAGCCCGCCGCCGAACGCGCGCACGCCGATCAGCAGGCCGAACGCGGAGAGAAGGCACGACGCGAGCGAGACGGTGAGCACGGTCAGGAACTTCCCGAGGACGATCTCGGTGCGCGAGAGATGGCTCACCAGCAGGGTGGCGATCGTGCTCCTCTCCTTCTCGCCAGCCGTGATCTCGGCGCCGAGCCCCATCGCGCCCGCAAGAACGGCGAGGACCATGAAGTAGGGCAAGAGCCGGCTCAGGAACGCCCGGCCGAACGACTCGCCCGACGCGACGTCGGACGTCTTCAGCGTGAGCGGCGGCGAGAGATCGTTGTATTCGTAGCCCAGGGCCTCGAGCTTGGCGCTCACAACGTCCTTCAAGTACCCCTCGAGGAACCGGCGCACGCCAGCCGCGGCAATCGCCGAGAACTGGCTCGTCTGGTCGTAGTGCAAGGTGACCGTCAGGCCGAGGCCCTCGCCGCCCGCCTCCTTGCTCACCTCCATCACGATGTGGCCTACGTCATGGCGTAGCGCGTCGAGCGCCCGATCGCGATCGAGGTACGGCCGGACGTGGAAGTCCCTCGTGCCGGCGAGCTCACGCGCGAAGGTCGGATCCTCCGACGTGTCGACGACGAGCACCGTCGGGACGAGCGTCTCCACCCGAACCCGCTCCGCCTCGCCGAATCGCGACATCACCGAAATCACCATCGGGTAGAAGATGAGCGGGAAGATGACGGTCAAGAAGAACGTCCGCCGATCTCGTATCGCGCCACGGAGTTCCTTGGCGAACAAGAGGCGGACGTTCTTCAGCATGGGAGCGTGCTCACTTCGACGAGGACGTGGGTTCGGCTGCGTCGGGGACCGCCGTGGAGGACTCGGGTTGCGCGCCTTCAGGAGTCACGATGGACGGAGTGACAAGGGACGCCGTCTGGGTCTGCGACGTCGTCGTGGAGCCTGTTCCCGTCTGCCCGAGTGCGGCGCCGGCCAACGCGGCCTGCGCGGTCGCATCCTGCGGCGTGGACGAGCCCGCCGGACTCGGGCCAGGCGTCGCCGACGCTGTCGGCGCCGTGCTTGAACTTACAGCGGCCGGAGTCGCCGTCGACGCTGTCGGCGCCGTCGGGGCTGGGACAGCGGTCACGGGCTTCGTCGACGACGACGGTGACGCCGCGGCCGTCGTCGTCGGACTCTGTCCACCAGGGCTCGAACTCGCGGCGGCCGGGGTCCCCACGGCCATCGAAACTCCGCCCGGAGCTTGCGCACGGGCGCCTCGGCTCATGGGCGGCGCATCGTCCTTCATCACGATCTTCGTCTGGATGGCTTCGACGACACCGGAGGCGTTGCGGCTGTAGAACGACACGGCGCGCGCCCCATCCTCTCCGGTGATGCGGAATGGAGTCGAGTACGTCAGCCACCCCCCATCGTTGATGCGATAGTACGTCTGGGTTCGCCCGTACGTCGACTCCTGCGTGCGGCGCAGCGTGATCCGCGTCGCCGACGTGATCCACGTTCCGCGAGAGTCGGCGAACTTCGGATCTCCGATCTCCATCACCGTCTGAGGCGAGTGGTTGTCAAGCAGGAACGACACGGTCTTCTTGGGCTCCGCGTTGCCCAGTCGGTCGATTCCGTAGTACGCAACCTTCCTCGGGCCGTCGTCCCCCTTGAGAAGAACCGCTCCGGTGTAGGTTGTCCACGGGCCGCCGTCGATCGAGTATTTGATCTCGGCGAGTCCGCTGCCGGGATCGGTGGCCACGAGCGTGATCGGCGTCTGCGACGTCACGACAAGCGAGCCGTCCGGCGCAACGAGGTTCCCGGCGTAGCTCGGCCCGGCGGGCGCGACCTCGGTCAGAGCGACCGGCGACGTCATCAGCGGGCGAAGATCCTCGAGCGGGTAGTACGGCTCGTCGCCGATGCCGTCCTTGTTCAGGTCAGCGCCCTGGTAGTCGCTCCAGTAGTTTCCGCTCTTGCCTTCGTACCAGGTGTTCCAGTGCTCCGGATCGTAGGCGGCGAGCCCGTTGCCGAGGAAGCTGTTGCCCGTGATGACGTTCTCCTGCGACATGGCGGCCATGACGATGCCGTAGCGGCACTCCGAGATCACGCTCTCCGCAATGCGGTTGTCACGCGCGTTGAGAAAGTAGATGGCCATGTCGGAGCCGAAGATCTGGACCTTCTCGATCCGCCCGTTCTCGACGGAGTTGAAGTACACCCCGGCAATCCGCGCTCCCCCAATGACGCAGTCACGGATCACGAAGTGGCTTGTGGTGTGATCGACGTAGACGCCGTAGTCGGCGTTCGCCGGCGAGATGTTCCATCCCTCGATGACGTAGGGATCGGCGACCGTGCCGCTCCCGGACATGACCCCGTTCGAGTACGTGAACTCGTCGTCACCGTAGATGTAGATTGGCTCGTGGGTCCCCCACCACAGGAACCCTCCAACCTGCCCCCCCACCAGGCCGGCCGATACGACGGCAGTCACCACGAGCGCCATCGCCCATACGACCTTCCTGCCCATTCTTGCCTCCTTGAACTGCTACAGGAGGCCAGGATACCACGCGGCACGCCTCAAGAAAACCCCTAGGCTGCCCAGTCTCACAGTCGGTTCGACAGCCAATCACCGCGGAGACCGCAGAGGACGCAGAGAAAGCAGGGTCACTGAACCACACTCCAAGGCCTCATGATAGAACCTGGAACGGCGCCCGATGGCGCCCAAGCGCGAGACCCGCGCCCTCATCGGCTCCGTATCCTTCTCCCCACAACTCTGCGCGCTCTGCGGTAGAGACCGCTTGTCGTTTGCGAGGGAGGGCCGCAGAGACCCCACTCGATGGAGTGCGCAGCGAAACCCGGAGTGTCAACATCCTTCCGGTACTGGATTCACTAGGCCATGGCTTCGCGGCCAATGGCCGCGAAGAAGATGTCCTCAAGATCGGTCTCGCCGTACGTTGTCGCGAGTTCCTCCTGGGTCCCAAACGCGTGGATGCGTCCCTGGTAGAGGATCGCTACGCGATCGCAGAGCTTCTCCGCCAGGCGCATGACGTGCGTCGACAAGAGGATCGTCCGCCCTTGGTCGCGGAAGAGCGCGACGGTCTCCTCGACGCTTCGCGCCGCCATGATGTCGAGCCCAAACGTCGGCTCGTCGAAAATCAGGACAGCGGGATCGTGGACGATGCTCCGCGCGAGCGACAGTTTCTGTTTCTCGCCGGTCGAGAAGGTTCCGACACGGCGGTCGGCGAGCGAGGTCATTGCCAGCATCTCGAAGATCTCGCCCGTCCGCTTGGCGACGTCGGCGTTCGACATCCCGCTGATGCGCCCGAAGAAGCGGAGCGTTTCGCGCGCCGAGAACCGGTCGTAGAGGCCGGTCTCGGTGGCGAGGAATCCGATCCGCTCGCGAACGCGATCCGGATCCTTCCTCGTGTCGAACCCGGCGATGGTCACGGTTCCCGACGTCGGCGTGAGGATCGTCGCCAGCATGCGGAGGGCCGTCGTCTTGCCGGCGCCGTTCGGCCCGAGGAGGCCGAACACCTCGCCGGCGCGGCACTCGAACGACACGTCGTCCACGGCCCGCACGACGCCCCGCCTCGTTCGGAAGTGCTTCGTTAGGTTGCGCGCTTCGACCAGGGTTTCGTTCATAGCGTGTCGAACCCGACGAGCGGGCGGAGGGCGGCCGGAACCTCGATCGTCCCATCTTCCGCCTGGTTGTTCTCCAGGATGGCGGCCATCAAGCGGGACGTCGCCAGTCCGGATCCATTGAGCGTGTGCACGAAGATGGGCTTCTCCTTGGGGCTCGGCCGATAGCGGATGTTGCCGCGCCGCGCCTGGAACGCTTCGCAGTTGCTGCACGAGGACACCTCGTAGTACCGCCCCTGTCCAGGTAGATAGACTTCGAGGTCGACCGTCTTCGATGCCTGCTGCGCCATATCCTCGGTGGTCAGGAGGGCGACTCGGTAGTGCATGCCGAGGGCTTGAAGAACCGACTCGGCGTCCTCGATCAGCGCATCCTGTTCGGCGTACGACGTCTCCGGGACAGTGAACTTGAACAGCTCCACTTTGTTGAACTGGTGGACGCGGATCAGGCCCCTCTCTTCCTCGCCGTAGCTGCCGGCCTCGCGCCGGAAGCAGGGGGTGTAGGCGACGTATTTCTTCGGCAGTTCCTCCGCCGTCAGGATCTCGCCGCGATGCAGATTCACGAGGATGCTCTCCGCGGTCGGGTTCAGGTACAGCCCATCCTTCTCGATGGCGTAGACGTCGTCGGCGAACTTCGGCAGCTGCGACGAAACGAAGAAGCTCTCCGCGTTGGCGACAAACGGGGGAAAGATCGGCGTGTAGCCGCGCCGGGCGTGGTGGGAGACCATGAACTGGATCAGCGCCAACTCGAGCAGCGCGCCGCGCCCGACGTACATCGGGAACTTCGCACCGGCGATCGCGGCGGCGCGCCGAAAGTCGAGCAGGCCCTTCTCCTCCCCAATCTCCAGATGGTGCCGCACGGCGAACCCCGGCTCCCGGCGGGAGCCGAACGTCCGCAGCACAATCTTGTCGTCCTTTTCGCCAACCGGCACGGACGCGTGGGGAACGTTCGGAAGGCGGCCCACGAGATCCTCGATGTCCTGCTCCACGCCGCGGAGGGCCTCGTCCAGCTTCGACGTTCGAGCCGAGATCTCGCCCAGGCGTCCGAAGAGGTCCTCGGCGCTTTGCCCCGCCTTCTTCCGGGCGGCAACCTCTTGCGATCCGCGGTTCTTCTCGGCCTTCAGTTCCTCGACCTCGCTGATCAGTTTCCGCCTCGCGTCGTCGAGCTCGAAGATCGGGGCGAGGTCGATGGACGGGTCGCGCGTCTTCAACCGTGCTTCCATGTCCGCTGGGTGTTCCCGTAACTCTCGAATGTCGAGCATCGTCAAGGCCTCCGTTTCGCGCTGCGATTCTAGGAGACGGCTCGACGCCAAGCAATGCGGCCCCGCTATGACCCTTCCGAACGGGTCTCGTGCCCACGTCAAGGCGGGTATAATGCCCGAGCCGCAGGATGGCCTGCGGCATTCGCACCGCCCCGGGAGGTCCACGGCCATGCGGCTCTTGATGTACTCGAAAGCGCTCTACTCCAGCTGGCTCTACTACAGCCCGGACCGCATCCTGTTCGACGCGGGCGAGGGTGCGAGCTCAATCCTCGGCAACAAGGCGTTCGCCATACGGCGCGTCTTCCTCTCGCACGGGCACGCCGACCACGTCGGCGGCTTGGTCGGCCTCGTCAACATCCGCAACAACGCGATGGGCGACAAAGAGAAGGAACTGTCCATCTACTACCCGAAGGACAACTACCTCGTCACGGAGATGATGGCGTTCTTGGCTCGGACGAACCGCCGACTGACCTACGACTTGGAGTGGGTGCCGCTCGCCGTGGGCGACCGGGTCCCGCTCGAGGGAGGCGCGACGCCGCGCTATGTCGAGGCGTTCCCGACGGTTCACGTCCACAGCGAGAAATCGCTGGGATTCAACATTGTTGAGGTTCGCCACCGCCTCAAGCCTGAACTGGCCGGTCTGAGCCAGGAAGAGATCGTGGCCATCGTGCGGGCACAGGGGAAAGAGGCCGTCACTCAGCACTACGAGCAGAAGCTCTTCTCGTACGGCGGCGATTCCGTTCCCATCAAGCCGGCCTACGTCGAGGACACCGAGATCCTCTGCCACGATACGACCTTTCTCGATGAACAGGATCGCAAGGAGTACAAGCACGCCTCGCTTGCCGAGGCCATCCAGGTGGCGCGCGAGGCGAGGGTCAAGAAAGAGCTCATCTGCTTCCATATCTCCAGCCGCTACAAGGGCAAGGTGAAGGAGATCGAGGCCGCCGGGGGGCATTTCGACGGCCTGGAGTGCCGCGTCACCCTCGTCCCGCCGGGCCGCGTGTTCGTCGCGGACTAGGCCGCGAGTGGCGTTCCCGCCTGCCCTTCGTTACGATCGCACTCGGGTTTCTGACCAGAGGAGGAGCCATGGTAGAACGGAAATCGACGCGCATTCAGACCGCGCTTCCTGGACCCAAGTCGGCCGCCGTGCTCGCCCGGAAGGCGAAGGTCGTCGCCGCGCCGCTCGAGGCGTACGCGCCGTTCGTCATTCGTTCGAGTGAGGGCGC